>Ga0102593_1000458_pt1 | contig 75063 bp, 77 predicted proteins | sample AraplaCol_mMS_r2_2_FD_76862 | JGI IMG/M metagenome (GOLD analysis project Ga0102593, IMG submission 76862) | Arabidopsis root microbial communities from North Carolina, USA - plate scrape MF_Col_mMS_r2 (SPADES assembly) (version 2) | ecosystem: Host-associated > Plants > Roots > Endosphere... | reverse complement strand
TTAGAAAAAAGAGAGAAGAGGTTGGCATCATGTCAATTGACAACTCCTTATTGGTGATGCAGCAGCAAGCCACTTTGGCCCCCGTTGAGCGAAGTCGGTGGCGAAGAGTTAATTTGATGAACAGCACCACTCACGATGAGAATGGGGGATTTATCCAGTGTCAATTGCTGTTAGAATTTACCTAAAACCAATGCTTATCCCGGTCTTACCGATAAACTCATCAGGAGGACAGAGTAGAAGTTCTGCTCGACACTCCGCGATAGACCTCGGTCTTGTCAAATGTGCCCAGGATGCTAGATGCCCCAGGTAACTCTCATACTTCGTTCATGCGGTGTGGAAATAATGAAAAGACGCCTTTTTTTTTTCCCTTTCTTCCCGCCCAACTCCCCATCATCTGCCTGTATCCCATACATACTGTTGTGGTTTTTCCTCCACAAGTCTATTTTCGCGCCCGCTTCACGCCTCACTATCCATCACCCTCGAAATATCGGATTTTGCCCCGCTCAGAACGCCCGACCGAGATATTGAATGATTGGATGTGTCGGGCGAGTTGAGAGGGTTCCCCCGAGGCAGGTCTCGCATTCGCATTCCCCTCCCCGGCTGTAAGATGTCCCTGTGAGTCTGTCCGGATCCACGAATCCGAGAAAAAGAATGTTACGCGGCCTTGGTATTGGCCAATACGAGTTTAACCCCCCCAAAAAGAAAATTAATCTCCACGATCGTCTTAGCTACGAATGCCGCTATTTCTGATTGTAAATGGCTAGTTTAAATAAGGTGATGTCACAGACCCTGGATCCCGGTCACTGGGAAATGACTGCAAGATGCTCCATTACTCTAATACACTAGGCTGTACATACTACATGATACATGCATCTGTAATTAAATACGTTTGAAGTTGGTTCAATATGAATATTTATTACATCCAGTATTTTTGAACTGGGTGACTTGGCACCCAAACAGAGATCAAATGACTACTTCCAATGAACACTCCAAAGTACGAAAAGATCGAGACAATGAAGTCAAAAGAATCGACTATACTGTGTAAGGTCTCCGGTGAGCAGCTCTGAGTTCTCTTTTTCACGTGTTAAAAATTAAAAGAACACTTCCTTGGGGTAATACTTCGGATTTGCTGCCTCACTCCGAAATGATGGTTGGAACCGGAGGTCCCAGCGTTGACGAGTTCGTCCTCTGGAACTGCCGGGACCTGCGATCCCGGCGGGAAATTATGGCGCTTGGGGATGTATCTTAATAAGATGGGGTAATCTAGGTATGTAAAGTGTGTACATACTAAGATTGTTCATTGCTCCTGTTCGGAGCTGTTATCGCGGAGTCTGTTAGGATATCGACGGTATTTGGCTTCGCCCGGGAGCCGTGAATTGCCGAGATTGTCCATGATATTCTTATTTTCTTACGAGTCGTTATGACCTCGAGATTTCCCATTAAAGACGAAGCGGGGGGATATTCACCCATTGTGGTAGTTGACAATTTTATACGGAGTAAATATGGATGTGGGGATAGTTAAGGTTGCGATGGAACCACGGATCAAAAGTGCGGGAGAGCTCCACTACTTAATTGATATTTTGATATTGATAAGAATAACATCCGAGAATAATGCATAGTGCTACAAAGAGGAGACAAATAAGAAACCATCAATGTCTTTGAAATGAGAATGATCCTTATGTAGGTGAGTGACCTCAAGACTCCAATAATACATACAGTACAAATACAGTGCTGTATTCCTAGTGGGTCCATTTTGTCTGCGTAGTGGCGGAGTTCGTTGTGTTCCTCACCACCCTGCTTCATTGCAACCAGGGGGGCTGTGTTGAAGCAAGCTGTCCGAATTTTGACATAGTACATCATCATGGCGCAGATGAAGGCATTGATGCTCTGAATATTTTGTCGCAGTCACTGCCTTATAAAGAATTGGTATCAGAATGCAAAGTAGGGTGTATCGTAAATATCTGCGTATTACTATATACAGTATTCTAGTATTACTCCTCCATACTGTACTGGTAGAATGTATACATCCATACAACATATCATATACAGTAAAATACCGCGGAGCCGCATCCTCTGATAGAAATCCCTGATACTGTATCCCTGCCGTAGATGACTGCTTCTATTAATGCAGGCTGTGAAAGGGGCTACGTTCCTCGAGGATTGTCCCTCTTTTATTTCATACATTCTTACAATCTTTATTTTCTATTTCCAACCCGCTGGAATCTAAGATCCGGAGACTAGGGTGGCCGCCATCAGATCCGTTAGCCTTCTGACTGTTCTCCATTTACACCCCACTCTACTTCTTCCTCAATCTCCACTTTACCCGGGTTTACTTACATATGCAGCCCAACGCAAGCTAATGGGCCTTGATACGAAAAGCTATAAGAATACCGTCATCTCTCGGTTCCTCAGGTTTTTCCTTTTTCCCCTCCCCCTTCTTTTCCTCCTGCTTGGCCTCTCTTTTGGATAGGCCTGGGGACTTTTGTCACTATGTCTTATCCAAGGTTGAATGACCTTTTCAACATGCATCCCACTGGAGATGAGCTTGATGGGATCGAGAACGAGTTCTCGCAAGACCTAGTTCAATCAATAGACTCACTGGCAACAGTGAGGCAAGAGTATAACCCTTATTTTGTCAGTGATACTATGGACCTGTCGGTGGCACCTTCGGTTGCCTTAGTGAGTGTCGTCGACTAGCTTCTCTCCTCCGCTACCAGAATTGATCTCAAGAAGAGCCGGTAGCTAATTCAGCTCGTTCCAGGAATCCGTCCCTTCCTCCTCGCAGCCAAGCAATACATACGGGACGTTGACGACGACGAGCGATACAAGCTTCGGACAGAGAGACCAAGAGTTTGGATCATCTCCAAATGTTCCTACCATCTCTACAGGCCGCCCAGAAGATTTCTTGAGCTTTTTAGGAGACTGGCCAGATGGTGCCCCGCGGGTGGATCCTCAGTCTACCGGTGACATTCTATCTGAACCATCCAAAGAAGCATCGACTATTCAGTCATCGACCGAAACCTCTCACTTGAGAAGAAACGGGTTCGTTGGCTTGATGTCCAGCAATACTCATCGCCGAGACTCTGGTCCTCAAGGTCTGGTCCAGGCAAAGGAGAGTATCAACAATATGTTTGATATACTTCTCAGTGATCAAGAGTACTCCTCGCAGCAGGCTATTCAGACAAGACAGGCGATATGCTTGCTTGAAGACCGTTTGAATAGATGCTCGACCCAACAACCAGAAAGCTCTGTCAACTCCGGCGGGTGCTTGATATGTGGCGCGTCATTTAAGAACAGGGGAGTTTTCACAAGACATATGAAGAACCAGCATTATCCTCAAGTTATCTTCCACTGCCCTGAACCTGGATGTGAAGTGAAACAGAGCCGCAAAGACAGAATAGTCGTCCACATGCGAATCCACGGAAATGAATTGGGCCCTCCCGGAGAGACAGAGATTCCTTGTCCACAAAACTGTCCCTTCTGCAGCATAACCACCAACGACTGGGACGAGTTTTACGCATGCATTTTCTCGCACCATCAGGCTGGCGTATCACGTTCTGAAAATGCTAGTTCTCGACGCAGAAGTTCTGACTATAGTCAAGGATCTCAGAGTAGCCAAGCCATGCCAGCCAGAAGTGCACAGCCTGACCAATCCCAATGGCTTACTGTCCCCGATACTATTCCAGGAACAAGTTCTTCCTTCCCAAGCGGTAACAGCAACCAACCCCATCAACCACCAGTGAGAGAAAGATCCAACTCGGAGAGTCGAATTGCGAGTCAACCCAGACTGAACCCAAACAGCTCTTCCCGCACTACACCCAGCACAAACGGCCGATCCAACAGGAACACTCGTCGCGGCGTGCAACGACCAGGTCCACCGCCAAGGGACAGAAGGTCTCGACCAAGAGGACCGTCCAATAGAATCAATCGAGAACTAAGGTGCACCAAGTGTGAGCACGTCTTTCACGAATGCAGTCGAAGAGCTTGTCTTTTCATGACGGAGTCAAAATTTGGCTGCCACAGGTGTGCTGATCGGCAATCAGGCCGATCTCCAGCGATATCCCTGGTAACTCAGGACTATCAGCAACCCGAGTCATACTTGGATATGAACTATATGTGGCATGAGACGCTCAATCCCCAGTACTTGGAGACGCCACGGACTATCCCACAGCAAAGTTTCCTACCTGGCCAGTTTCTGACAGGGCAAAATGATATTGAGAACTTCAATCAAGACCCCAACACTACGACCTTTCGAGGAAACCTTACCCAGAGAGACAATGTAAATGATGCAAATGTGTATATACTGCAAGGTATACACCCACCCACACTCAGTGAAAAGGAGCTTCTTTCCCCTACGTCGTTAGGAGGCAAGTCAATGCCGAGCGACCTTTTCACAAATACCTTTCCTTGGGAGCTTTTGTCCACTCGCCCCAAAGACATGATACCCACCATTCCGAGTCTGTGGCTATATGGTAAGTTACGAAATGCTGTCCATTTGGCACCCTCGAATGTCACTGATTCCGTTTCCATAGACCTTGAGCCATCGGCACGAAAGGAAGCACCTTTGCCGCCGCGACCCTCGCAATGCCAATGTGCCTGTAACAAGATGGCAAACCTCTCTCGCGGGCGTCGCGTGGAAATGAGCTTCTCCATTGCCAATAGTCCTGGGACGACTCTTCGTAATAGGATCCAGGTAGTTGTCAGACTCCTGAGTCTGCGAGGCGAAAGCAAGAAAAAGGCCGAGGCTAAGGCCGAAGCTGAAGCGGAGAGCAAGCTTGCACTCGAACAAGCCGTCAAACCAATCCTCGGTCAAGCGAAAACCATCAACAGAGTGGATGAGAGGGCGACGGAAGAGGAGGAGGATGACGACGATGAAGAAGATGAGGGATATCAATCTAATACCGACTCTACACCTTCTCGCTCTTCTACCCCCTCTCCCAATCACATGCTACTTTATGAAGATCAGCCTGTCTCCCCATTCTACCAACCAGAAAGGGAATTCAGCTTCGACTTTGAACTTCAGCCAGCGCTTCGTAGAATCTCGCAGTGGACCGGTGCATTGGCGCCAGACTTTGGCTATTTAGAATCATCTGATTCAGAACTCGAGTGTGCTGATTCAGAACAATTATTTGGATATTTCTTTCGATATATCGTGTTTATGATCACCGTTCTTGGTCGTGCTGCTACTGATCATAATTTGGGACCACGTTTGAGGGACTAATCTGGTTCTCCCTAGTTCTTCTTCGCTTTTATTCGGATTCTTTTGGCATTCGTCTTATATTCGACTTCATTTTCCTACTTGCTTCTCAGTGAAACTCACTGTGATTGTCCTTTTTTTTTTCTTCTTGATTCTTTTTATCAGCCTTCCAGGGCTGCGTTGCTACATCTTGGATTTTGCGATACCCCTACCCTAAGCCCGATTGGCTTCTATGATTGAGTTCACTTCACAGGTTTTAGTTTGATTTTCTACTTTCTTTGCACTGGGTCTATTCTTCTCTTTGAACTTAACCAATTTTGTGTCTTTCTATTCCTTTTTCCCTCAAGGATTCCCTCTTCATATCTCATTCAGCCTATCTAATCTTCATCTGTTGGGCTGGCAGTCTAAAAGTGTACTTTCTGGAGCGTGTACACTACGTTAGACGGGGCAATTCTTCTTATTCTTTCTTTTCTTCTTATATGAGATATTCGTACTTTTCTCGCTTTCTTTACACGTTGCTTTCTTCAATTGTTATACTGCAGCGTGTAGACAGCTACAATCATCATGATGTTACTGACACCAGTGTCTTCATGATCTATAAGAGACGGGATACAAACCACGCGCACAGCGATTTATTACATGTTCATGGACAGTGAAGTCTTTATCTTTCCCATTATTTTCCATCACTATCTTTTCAAATGATTCTTTGAAAATTTGGTATTTGATTACTTGATGTATCAGGTCCCCCGTAACCCTGAATTAAATGCTTACACCCGAACGTAAAAACTCAAAACGCCAATTTGAAGTGCCTTGGAGAACGCCTTGTCTGCCTCTGCAAACACCCTCCACCACAAACGAAACCTACAGTGTGAGTGTAATGTGACTCATAAAATTGTGGTGCGGCGGGCTGTGCCATCGAGGCCTGCAGATGTTGGAGCGAGGCTGACTGGGCCGAACTGTATGAGTCGGGGTGAACCACCTGCCTCCAGGCTATGGACTTGATGCTACTAAATAATGCCTCCCATCCTCAGACTGGCTTGTCCAAGAACTACGATGATTATTATGCAATACCAAATTTCAGATCAATGAGATCACTTTTGCTTGTACTTTTATACCCAGCTAAAAACAGACCAAGGTTTCGCCATATAATAATATACATATATCTCAGAAATAACAACACCGTTGAATTGCATTTAATACACCAGAAGAAAAAATGAATATCCACTGACGGAAGGGGAGCAAGTCATGGAAAATTCGAAAGGCATGTGGATTTCAGAAGTAACACCGTAAATAAGAATTGTGGACCGAAGAGAAGCTGATGATGGAATAGCGAAATAGAAGAGCGGATGGAAAGAGGTAATCGTATGTTGTGAAAAGCTGGTGGGGAATTTTTGTAGCCAGTTTTCGTAAGTTGGTGTGAATTAAGGTTGAAATGCATCATTCAAGTCGACCCCAGGATCTCTACTCCTGTCGACTACGTTTTGCGCCGTGCGGGTTCCACGAAGAATCAGTACCGCTAGCATTGCCACCTTGGGTATTGAAGAAGCCTTGGTTAAAGGCAGGGTTAGGTCCCTGGAAGCCTTGGCCTAGATAGACAAGTTAGTTATTATCAAACTCGCCAACCAGCATCAAATCTGTTAACTCACCTTGCATGCCCATATTCATCATAGGGTTCATTCCTCCAGCCATTGGGTTCATCCCCATGCCTCCAGCCATGGGATTCATACCTGGCATAGCCATCATATTGTTACCGCCCATGTTTCCACCTCCTCGGCCACGCATATTACCTGGGCCACCGCGCATGCCACCCATCATACCACCACGGTTATTGAAGCCGTAGTTTTGCATGCCGCCCATAGGGCCGTTTTGGAAGCCTCCCATCATACCAGGTCCACCACCACCTTGGAATCCGCCCATATTGTTGAAATTCCCACGGCCGCCGAAGTTGTTACCGCCCATCCCGCGGTTATTGAAGCCTCCTCGACCGCCGCGGTATCCACCGCCACCACCACCACCACCACCCATATTCATTCCGAAATTGTTACCCTGGTTACCACCAGCGTTGTTGAAGTTGCCGCCCATTGTCCGATTAGCGTCCTTACGCATCGGCGCATCCTTGGGGAGCGTGCGGAATGGGTTCTGATGAGGATTGGTATAGTTGACTAGGTGTTTCCGGCCCGATTGGCCCAGACCCGCGCCAGTTTCGATCTTGTGTTTGCTAGCTGTAGCAGCCTGAGGAGTGGTAAATTCCACAAAAGCTTGTCTGTGAGCGTAGAATAGGCTGTGGTTAGCGGAATCCGACGGATTAACATATGAAGAACTTAGCACATACCCTTTACTCTTGCCATTGACCTTATGCTCACTGAATGTTACATCCTTGAGCTCGTCCTCGCTGCCAGCCGCGGCGATCCAGCCTCGAATATCGTCGTCTGTTTCCCACCAGAAGAGATCGGAGATGAGCAATGCACTTGTCGCATCTGGATCTGAAGGGCGGTCATCGTAGTCCTTTCTTTTAACTCCTTGCGGTGGAGCAGGGCCGTCTTGAGTTGGTGTCTGAGAGTTTGTCATTGCGTGATCACCATTAGAGGTGGGTGCCGACTCAATGGGGCGGTTCGACTCGGCGGAAGTACTGTTGTTCGTATCGTTCGCATTGCTGGCCTGATTCGTATTCGCGGGAGGAGCTGAAGGAGCCGAAGAGGCTGAAGGGGCCGAAGGAGCTGTTTCGGGGGCATCTAGTACCAGTTCTGTATCATCTTGGTTCTGGTCACCTTGTTCATTGGTGTTGTAGCCACTGCCATCCCCATAAATGTCAATATCAAAGTTATCGTCTTCAGTGGCCATTGTGCACTAGGAGATTCTGATCCTCAGGGACTGCAGACTGAGAGCAAGTTTTCAATTTTGAATTGAGTGAGGTTGGATAATACAGGCCCCCTTCTTGGTGATTCTTCTTTCTCGCTTTTCTTTGCTTTGGCTTCTTGATTCAAGGAGATTACATGTCTGTAAGCGCCAACCTTCAATTAGCATTGGGTATAAACAGCGAAACTCGGCCAATCGACCACATAGGCAATAACAGTCAGGAAGAAACGCGAAGGTGGAGACGATGGCCCGAGCCAGACGAGCTCATATAGAGCAAATGGCACAAGAAAACAGAAAAAGACACAGCCATACGTACAATCCGAAGCGAACAATTGCCTCCAACAATGAACAAGACCTGCGCTAGATGAGAGCGCGTACACAGAGAGAGAAAGATGCCCTTGTGAGCTTCCGATACAGGGAAAGAGAGTAAGAAAGAGAAGAGCTGCGACAAATCAGTAGCAGCTTCGAATTCTGAGTGAGACACCACAAAGGAGATATCTATCCCTTTTTCTTTTTGTTTCTTCTTTCCTCAAACCAGCCAGCGATTCGTTTGAAGTTGAATGAGGGCGAAGCGCCCGACGGTTTGGAGAAGGAAGGGCGGATCGCCGGATGAACCATTTCTCCGGTTCCCCAGAAATGGAAGTGGCCAGGATGGCTCCTTCCCTTCGGAAACTCCCTCCACTTCTTGCTCTTTCCTTCTTTCCTTTTCTTCTACTCTTTATCGTCCACTCTTTCTTAAAATCTTCATCTTTTCAACCTCAATTCTTTCACAATGTCCGAGACTTTCCAAGAGCTCGCCGATATTCCCAAGGACTTCGTCCGTGAGGGATCTCTCTTCATCAAGCGCTGCACCAAGCCCGACAAGCGCGAGTTCATCAAGATCAGCCAGGCTGTCGGCATGGGTTTCTTGGTTATGGTACGTGACTCTATCCTATATTCAATTGCAAATTTACTTTTCAATTTACTAATTCGATTTATTAGGGTGCTATTGGTTACTTCGTCAAGCTGAGTACGTGATACCGCTGATCGCACATTCGTTCCCCGAACACGTCGCCTCGCACCGATCCAAAGCCTTCCCCAAAATCACAACACTAACCATATTGCTTCATCAAATAGTTCACATTCCTGTTAACCAGGTCCTGGTCGGTGGCGCATAAATGCCTCTCACTCTTATATTGATGAGCTGGAAGCTGGAATAGGGGCGATCGGAGATACCAGCATGGAGAAGGTCCACATTCTCGCGCAATTCGAGCTACGCCTACTCGATTACACATCAGTGCGCGCCTGAACCTTTGAAATTCTGTGGACAGCCGCCTTCGTGGGCATACTTTTGTTTTACATTGTCGCTAGCATGTCATCCTGGCGCTTTTTTTTTGGGTTGTGCTGGAGGGATTGTGCTTTCATCCGCCACCCTTGCGATACCATATACCACTATTCTTTATTGTACCAATAGGTCTTACTCATTTCTGTTTAATTGACGACCTTCCAAACCCAATCTTGCTCTTGGTGTCATACAACTCTTCTTATCTCACCGTACCATGACAGACGGGTACTAATGTCTTGTTCGAATAATTTCCAGCATTTCATGATCGTATTTGCATTTTCGTCACTCGTTATACCTATAATTGCAAGACAAAGACCTCTATGCTGACCTAAAAATGCACGAATCCAACCGAAACCACCTCAGGCGAACTTTTGCTTTTTTGGAAGAACCCAAAGAAACATCGTCGGAAAGGACAGCTTCACCACGTTTCATCTTCGTCATCGTTCAGCCAACGCCGCACTGGGCGGCTACGCAGCGGGCGTCTTCGAGCTCGAGGCGGGGGCGCATGTTCACGGTAGTGATTGAACTCAGGTATATATCGCAGTTTGTCATCGTAGCTCTTCCCAATTGGTGGGTCACCCTCATCGTCCTTAGCACCGTTATTCCAACTGTGTACTGTACAGGTACCACTGGATAGTCCCCATCCGTTCCATGATGTCGCTGCCTTGTATTAGTAAAGTAATCTCTATAGATGCTTGGGCGACTTACCAGCCATTACAGGAGCATTCGGATGCCAACTAGCATCTCGAACACAAGTCCGCCATAACATCTCTCCGCTCATTTCATATGCAGATGCGAATACATCAGGCTCACGAGGTCGGGAATTCATGGTAGCTGTGCCAACGTCGATAGTTCCGGCGAGAGTAGCGTCCATGTTATACACATATACCTTGCCATCTTCACTACCAGTATACACGTAGCGCGAGTTCGTACTTCCAGGCGGCGAGAAATGGCAGCGAATGAGTGTCTTGAGGACGCGGTGCCCACGGAAGGTGACTACCGAGCAATCATGTTCATGTGGTTCATAGTAATCATCGGGATAGGGCTCGAAGCGATAGTCAAATCCAGTGGTATACCGAGTCGGATCAATTCGGTCAAAGTCAGCGGTAGTCATCATCTTCCGTAGATCCCAGAGTTTCATTGTCTGGTCTTTGCCGTTGGAAATGACATATCGGCCATCTCCTTTGCTATCGACGTAGGTCAGGCCTTCAGTATGGCCCATAAAGGCACCGGCCTCGCGACCATCGGCCATTGATCGCCGATCCCAGACGCGCAGTGTGGTATCATCGGACCCAGAATAGAGTAAGTGCGGCGAAGATGTATCGCCATAACAAACTGCATTAACATGATGTTGGTGTCTATCTCGTAGACTGAGTACTGGCTGCTTCGTTTCGATATCATACACGACAACAGAGTCTTCTGATGTACCTGCGACGACTTCTCGCCCATCTCCAGAGAATCGTAGCGACCATATCTAGAAAGAGGAGAATGTTAGTCCAACCAAAAAATGACTGAATATGATATTTAGGTGCGCTTACCCCGAAATGCGAGCTACCCCAGCTCCGTCGTCGTCGTTGGCCTGGGGGAAGAGAAAAGTCCAGAACTGTTGGATCGGAATCATCCTCGGGGTCTGTCGTAGCTAAGTACGCCTGGCTTCGTATTGAGCTGTAGACCAAGAACCTATTATCAGGACTCAGAGTTGCATCGGTGATTGTCCATTGGCCAAAGGGATAATCGACAGTCTTATAATACTTCCACTCGTACGGATTAGATGTGTCGTACATCCGCACTTTGAAATCCTGCGCGCACGAGAAGAAGAAATTTCCATCATCGGAAAATTGACCAGAATAGCTGCGTGAGTCATAATGGATGATCTTATCGGCCGTTGAACCCGGTATTAATTGCTAGATGAATGTCGTACTGTTAGTCTATGCCCGTGTCGGATCTACTTGATCCATTCGATAAGTTCCAGTCGTGATTTACCTGGCTTATGGATTGGTCCGCCCGTCTGCGCACCCCAGGCGATTCAGTTCCTAGTTCACGCCACATGAGGTTTTGAGCAAATACCCTCTTGCGCTTTTTAAGTCGGTCCACATAGTATTGGTTCGTTCCAAATTGACCCCCACCCATCAATTCCGTCCCCTCATCACTTGGGACTTTCGGGAACTGGTCTGCACCGCCTGTTCTCCTCGGTCTCATCCTACGTATGAAAGGTGCGTCGAAATCTTCGTCGGATTCGTCATCTTCGTCATCGCTGGCGAGATTGGTGGACCAACCGTTAGATCGGAGAATATGCTGTAGACCACTTGTTGCAAGTAACTCGAATAGTTGTGCTGCGGGAACTGGATGCGATGTCAGAAAGAACGCTTCACAGATGTATATTTTTTGGGGGGGGGAAGAGGAGCGTACCGCGTTCTTGCCCATCTCCTACAGGAATAGTCTGCTGAAGATCGTCCTGGGTCAGTTCGATTTGGATGTTGCCGATACTGATCCGAGGATTCTCTGGAAATGCTTCAATTAGCCACAATTCTCTCTAGAGTAAACATATCCAGTCATTGCGGTACTACCTTCGGAAACATTAAGGCCCAGGCCCGAGGTATCAAGCTGACCCATATCTACCTCTTCCTCTTCCCAGTCGTCCTCGGATTCCATCATCGTTGACGGGACAGTATAATCAAGGTCCTCTTCGTCATCCTCGTCTTGTTCGAGCCATTCTCGGGCCGGATGCCAAATTTGACCATTCCCCTGATCATTTCTCTCTTCGTCAGACCCCGGTGAACTCATAATGGTCTGTTGGTTCGAAATGATCCGATGTGATCTGGTTGGAGTGAGGAGAAGCTTATCGATAGATAAACTCGCCTTACCGCTTTGTAAGGTGTTGTCCATTATGTCATCCCTTGTCCCGTTAACTCCTAAATCCGCTTTTTGTGGGGAATACTTACTTGGTACTGTCATCTAGAGTATCTACATAGATCATTTAGGTTAAAGTCACGATCCTCAATCAGATAAAGAGATCCATATGCCGAACTATATTGAACTTTATTTGGTTATCTGTTGACGAAAGGCATTGACGTTGACTTCATTGCATAACACGTGTCTGTGGAGTACTGAGTACTGTCTCACTGCCATTGGGAATAGGATCTTTCGATCAACTGTTTAGACATTGGCTTCTTTGGGTTGGTGTAGCTATAGTTAGAGCTTTCTTATTAATATCAAATATACATACTTGTTGTACAACGCTCTCAGAGGTCAAGCAGCTTCATAGCCCTACGATCCTGATTGAAGCAATCAACATTTGGCCTTGGGCAGCCATAACTGGAGACAATAGATTGAAAAGAACAGATATTCATTGTTTGCCACTTCCATGATATGCATCATATAGGCAGCCCTTGGTCAATGTTTCGGGGATAGTATTAAATCAATTTTTTTTAGAGTATATACGGCGAACTTGTGCTGGATTGCGAGCCTCGACAAGTTGACAGAGATGCAAATCGAAGATTGAACCCATCTTTTCCTTCAACAGCATGAACTGGCTAGTGATATACCTATATTACTAGGTATATCTCTGTTTCCCACGGCTCTCCCTATACGCCATTTCTCGCGGCGTCCGGGCTGATGGATATCTGAATATCACAAAGCAAAGAACTTCCAATCGGTGCAGATGGGGTTGAGGCTTCAAATGTGTAATACTTAGTACCTATAGATCCATTTCATACTATCTCATCAGCAGGCTCTCTTTCTAGATCTACTCTCTATGTCTCGGGCTGTCTTTCGGTCACTTGTCGGCTACTTTTCTTCGGTTGCGACAACATGAGCGGGCACCAGATTCGCAGAGAAGGCACCACAGTCTCTAAGTTCAAAAAGGAGCATTATGAAAGTCTTAAATCAGAGAGAAAGAGGCTATGAAAGGTCCTTTGAAGCAAATGACGGCTATAACAAGGCTATGCAGGCCCTTGGGGCAAAATTGGGGGCCAAACCCATATGTAACCTGGCAAAATAGCATCAAGTACGGAGTACTCCGTACGGAATATCAAAACACCAATCATATTCAATCACTTGGTTTTCCAGGAATCTGTTTACGTACCGAGTCGTATGTGGGGCGTTTGAAACACTGTCTAACACTTTCCTGAGCAGTTTCGGACTTGTACCCACGGCTAACTCGGACCCTGAAATCAGCCTTATAGCAAGATTTTCAGATGACTGAGACAGCCTCATCGGCAATGCCGTATCGCCGAAGCTCAGCGTAGATCTTAGATCACCTACCTAACACAAATAGAGGCCCATCGTCATTAATAAGTTATGTATTCATTTTGCCAAGAGTATCCAATACCATGGACGAAATAGAAATAGCGACAATGCTTGATCCTTCGCGCTCAAATTGTAACCCTGGGCCACGGGCGCTTATACTCAGCCCGACTCCACAGCCACGATCCTTCAATTGATCTGTGTGTGGTGGAATTTTCGGATTTTTTACTCGAACTTCGCGGTCAATTTCCTATGTAGGCAATAGCAGACCTCAGGATCTAAATTTTGACCAATATCTACTTTGTCTATTACCGCTGCTCGGTCTGATAGTACTTTTCTTTTGTCCATCTTCTCCGATCAAAGAGCACCATGAAACTCCCGAGTTTGATCATCTTATTTTCACTGGTCTTATCAAGCTCTGCATTATCTATAATCACAGAAGGCTTAGGTGACTTTGTAAACAACCATTATGGGAGTTGTGTGGTAAGTGCTCTATTTACCAACTCAGGTGAGTGGTCTTCTCATCTTGGCTCTGAACTAATGAGCCCAACCTGACAGGCCAAATATGTCAGTGATGACCCTGGCATCACTGATATAAACTTTACATTGAATTCCATTTTCGAAGAATGGCTTGAAGATACACGTTGCACAAATGAACAACATTGCTTGTGCTTTCTCAATGACGCAGCCTTCTTCCAGAAGTTTGTCTGCTCTATCTCCCAAAATGATTGCCTAGTCGGGATAGACAGTGAGTTGTTCCGCTAGAGCATACGTGCACCCCAACTAATGATATTCTCGTTTATCTAGCTGTAAACCAAGATTTCAGAAAGTGGTGCTCCTCGATCAGAGAATATGCAAATAAAAATGCTTCTCTACCGCTTCCATCGACATGCGCGCCAAGTGGTTCAGATACAAATGCACGCCGCAGCTGGTCCGACGATGAGACCGATAATCAATATTCCTCGAGGTCTGGCGATGGGGGGTTGAATATTTCTGTGGGGGCACTGGTGGGAATCATCGTCGCTGCTTTGGTGGTGCTCTTGACGGTAGCCTTGTGTATTTCTGGCACTAAAAGGGGGCGAGGAAGCAGGCGAGCTCAATATACACATCCATCACGTCCTTCTTTACCCCTGAATGCAGTTCAAACGAGGAATACCTTTCCACGAAGGCCACCTGCTGCCGTTGTTCGAGCATCATCACCACGGCCACTACCACCACCATATACGGCCAAGGAGGAAGCCGCCCCACAATATGGAATGACAACCGGAGGCCCGAATAATAATGCAGTAACGATACAACCAAATACATAATGATAAAAATCAATTTCTATAGAACTCATGAGGTATCGTGTCCCAAAAATAGGCTATTGTACAAGTCGAAGAAGATCAAAGTTGCCCTAATTACTCCAAGCAACCCGATAAGCCGGCGGGTCTAGGATTAACTATTTTCCCGGCTGATAGCGATATCCCCCGCCGGAAGCTTAGAAGCTCCTCCACTTTGCATCTGCAGTGCGGAGACTCGCTTTGACTTTGATTTTTATAGGGCTGCATCTTGCTATCTTATAAGCACATCGCCTGTGCTTTTAGCATCCGGAAATTACTTCTAATAGACAGCCTCGGGCAATACTTCACCCATCATGCAGTCCGTCCCGGAGTCCCGCACACAGACCTTTGAGGAGATCTACGGTCCCCCAGAGAACTTTCTGGAGATCGAGGTGAGTTACATTCAATGCTGTTGTAGCATATTGTCTGAAGAAGCCGACTTGCTTTGAGTGGTCTCGTGTCCACTTGCCTGAATAGCACAAATCTACCCCTCATCCTCTATAACCCCCCCCCCCACCGCGGCATCATATGAACGATACACTGCAAGACTGCAAGTGACTTCTCTGACTCGAGAGACATCTAACTAGGTCCGCAACCCTCAAACACATGGTACATCACGGAATATGTATACGTCCTACGAGATTGTTTGCCGAACCAATATCCCCGCCTTTAAGCTGAAACACTCTATCGTGCGCCGACGCTACTCCGACTTTGAATACTTCCGCGATATCCTCGAGCGAGAGAGCACACGAGTGACTATTCCCCCACTACCGGGCAAGGTTTTCACCAACCGATTCAGCGACGACGTCATTGAGCATCGCCGGGAAGGCCTTCAGCGGTTCCTGCAGATTGTGGCGGGTCACCCCTTGCTGCAGACAGGAAGTAAAGTGCTGGCTAGTTTCATACAAGGTATGGTTCAATTTTTATTCTGACTACATGGATGATAGACTCGCTCGTGATGTTGTAAATCATTCGTGGCAATCATTTGCTAACATTGGACGTGCAGACCCGAATTGGGACCGGAATGCGTGGTAAATTTCCATCGAAATGAGATCCTTCGTATAACTTCCATGACGTCTCGTTTTGTTCGGTCTCTCAATTACTCTACCCTACTTCTCCCGCCTTCTCTTTGTTTTTCAATTCATTTAGCACCTTGAGCGCAACGTCTTTCGGTCTTGTTTTCCCTTGTGGTCATTGTCTCTCTACTTGGATTCCCTTGCGTACGGTCTATTTGACAAGCAAAATAGACATTTGTACGTTACTTCATGAATGCCGTCTTTGAAAACATTTTATATCCAACCTTTTATTTCCTCTTCCTTGGTACTCTCTTTGTACATGGTTATTTCTCGATATTCTGCGCTCTCAGCACTTTGGTTTCGAGGAAAGTAATTGACAGTATGCCCTTCCTCGACCCGGCATTGATTTAGGCGATACTGAATCTCTGGGGCTTATTACTCTTTGGCTAATCTTCTCATAGAGCTTCAGGCTTGTGCTGGATTCTTAAAAGTATAAACTTCAGGGAATTGGAATTTGAATTCATTCTTGGGGACTTTTGATAAACAGAGCCATCGTGTACTGCGGGATATAGTAGTGAGTAACAAACAAGCGGGCAGGCGAAACAAAAAAAAGAAAAGAAAAAATGTGAACGGCCTAAATGCATGTCTCCCATCAATAGAAGACGACCAGAGAAAGTTAATAGAATCAAGAAAGTCAAAAAGATCAGAATGAACGTAATGAGAGAAAAAAAAATAAACTAAAAAACCGAAAGAAAATCGTCAGGACAATAACTTTTTGAAGTGAGTGAAACATCGTGATGTATGTTCAATTCAGCTCATCCCAAACCATAGGAGCAAGGGTATTGTCTTCCCATGGCGAGGAACCCCCCGCAGGGGTTTCATCAAGTGGAAATGAAAGAATGCCAGATGTTGGGAGATTACTTGCCGATGGCTCAACGAATCCGGGGGGGGGTGGTAGAAAAGCTGGATCAAGAGGACCAACATTGGAATGTGACGCTGAAGAAGGATGTCGACTATGCGGACCTGATCGAGAAGGCCTTGCAGTCTTCGTCGGCGTAGATTCCGCGCTAGGAAGACGATCACGAGGCATTGGGACAGGGGTACCAACGGGCTCTCGCTTAGGATGACTGATGGAGCTGTTACTCACGGAGCCTCCATGTCGATATGCGTTTGGGAATTTGGTGCGGAAACGGTCTCGAAGATCTGTTGCTCGGCGGTGACCAAGTTTGAGCCGAGAATCTTGTTGAATGAGGGTCCATTGGAAGCCGTGAGCAGCATATCCTTGCAACAAGGCTTCGTCCTCAGCGCTGGTAAATGGGTTGCGAGAACGACGTTTAGATTTCTTGGCGACATGAGGCTCGGGGATTCCGAGGGATTCAAGTGTTGATTGAGATTCATCCGAGAGCGTTCGTGCAAACTTGACCGGGGGGCTTTTCTGCGTGCCGATAGACCCAGTCTCCGTGTCGGGTGTGGAAGAGGACATACTAGATGCCGAAGGCTTGTGGGAGGCTGTAGTCGGAGTTTCGGCTCTAGAGCTTGATTCTGAGCTGACAGGCCCAGGGTTTGGTAAAGGTAACTGTGTCTTTCCAGGGGCATCATTGGGGCCTTCGCTTTGTGCCTTTCGAAGAGCATCGGCAAGATGGTCACGCAACTGTTTTATAGCCTCATTTGGATCTGATGCACGATAGGCCCAGGGACAACACACTCGAAATCGGTCTTTAAGGTTCGACGCCGTTCTTTTGTTGAATTTGAGTTCTGGTTGCGCGAGAATGGTTGTCCAATTGCCAATTCCACATTTGACTACCCCATGAAGCAAGGCTATAGTTTCTTCTTCAGTCCATTTGCGTAAGTTTTTGCGAGATCGGCCTCTTGATTTGGGTGACAGTGGTTCATTGCCTTCGCGCGGGCCAGTTGAAACGCCGCTGGCCCTAGCGTCTTCCTTTTCTACCCCCACAGATTTAGCTGCATCTCCATGCTCAAAATGAGGAAGTGGGTCAGCCACGTCTCCCTGTACAGTCTCAGCGACATCGTCACCAAGGGTAGATCCAAGAAGCTCCTCGATTTTTGCCTCTCGTCTTTCTACAGGCTGGCCCTCGGCCGGCGTTCCGTGATCGGATACCAAACCGTTGGGGTCAACAGCAGCAGCTGCTGCTGCTGCTACTGCTTCCCCACGGGTTGGTTTTGTGAGAAATTGATTAATTGAGCCAGGCTCAATTGGTGGGAGAAGGGCAGCATTTGGGGGAGGTTCATTCAATCCATTCAAAATCGCAAACGGGCCGAATGGAGGCGGACGTTGTTCCTTGTGGGAAGCTTGTGGAATTGGCAATTGTAGATGTTCACTAAATGATTCTGCCTGGAGTTCTAAACGTCTCCTCTTGCGTTGGTCATGAAGTGCATCATCATCAAAGGAGGAGGAGAAAGGTACGCGTTCCAAAGCGCGGAGATTTACAAAGGCGGGGAGAATTGGTTTGGGAAGTCTTTCGGTGCTTGACTGAGAGCTTGATGTCGGGTCATTCTTTTTTGTGCGCGCAGCATTGAGAAACTCGGTCACTGTCGGTAGACCCTCTTTTGTGGTAGAAGGTGTATTACTCCCAGTAGTTGCGTTGGCTTTTGGTATCGTCTGTGACTCTCGTGTTCCACTTGCATTAGGTTCTAATGGAGATGGTGCACTGAGTGTCCGCGAGGAGACTGGCTCTCGCAAGGGCGCGATGCGCAAGGAGAGTTGAGGGAGCTCGCGGGGGTGGGATTCTTCGAGGGGCCGCCGAGCCCCGTTAGAATCCATGCTCTAGCAACACAAGCCGAGGGTATGGACTGAATACAACGGAGTCATCGGACAACCCATGGTGGAAGAGACGAAGGAAGTAGGCACTATGCCAGACTGTAGGAAGAACGAGCAATCCCTGAGATATTCCAAGAATTCTCTCGATGGGGGATGGACCGGATCGAGATTAAACTTGGAGCTCATCGGGCGATAACGATAAAGTCGAGGCTGACTAACCTGTTTTGGGTTGTGCCTGCCTCAGGCTGGGGGATTATCATACGTCAGCGCCTTCCCGATCGGCGCGAGCTTCAGGAGGATTTCCTTTTTTATCTTCGACTGTTGACTTCTTTTCTTACTTCTTTTCCTATTTCACTTTGATTTTCCTTGCTTCTCGTATTTCAACTAGCGAGACACTTACGACAGCTTCGAGTCAGCATTCAGGATAGCTGAATTATAGCCAAAAGACCACCCCGCACATATTCACAATGCCCACAATTCTCCCTCCATGGCCGCACCTGCTGTTCGGCATCCTTGAACCAATTTCTCTGTATGATTACTATCTCTTAGCTTCACAGCTACTCAAAGCATGAGCATCCTACTCACGATTGCCCAACTCTAGAGTCGCTGGCAGTCTTGCGCCCCTACAAGATCTGAATTACTTTATTGCCGGCCAAACACCACACGCCAACCCGCCCGTCTTACACCCAAGTTCAATAGCCTTAGCCTACCAAGTTGCCAACCTATATTCTCTTCTCTTTTTGGTCGGGGTCGGCGTATTACACACAACTACTGAACCCAAAGTCATCCGCAATTACATGATTGGCCTGGCCATTGCCGATGTTGGTCACGTCTATGCCACGTATCTGGGAATGGGTTGGGAATCCTTTGCGGACATCGGTGCCTGGAACGCGTTGACGTGGGGAAATATTGGTGCCACATCATTTCTTTTCATTAACCGTATTGCATATCTGGCCGGTTTTTTCGGGCCAGCAAAAGCGCCAAAAGTGACCTCGAAGAAGGAGTAATATTACAAAAGTCATCACTGCCACTATTCTCCATGTGCTGTACGGGGATTCCAAAAACAATCTTGTATTGGGTAACTGACAAGTGCCCATGTTCAGCACAGGCTAGACCTTGCACGCTGGGAGGATCTTCGGCTAAAACAGATCCCCCGGAATATCTCTGGTTGATCTACGTACTTCGGCTCCATCGATCATTGAGACTTGAAACCTAGGATATCTTCGCTTATACTAGTATTGAATCTATTTGACGTACATACTACATAAATCACATAACACACATTAAATACCATGCCAATCAGTATGTACACTTCGAATTAGATTAATTAATTATGTGGATCGACATCACAACAGCCACGAATCAAAAGGTCTCAAAAACCAGATTCTGTTTGAATAATGACAATGTTACGCCAGACGCCCGGCGCTGCAGATGCTAGACTGGGTATAGCGTTGTAAAACAAATTGTCAATACATAACCCTCAAACCAAAGCAATCTAATGTCAACGCAGAACAACCAGCAATGTATGCAAATCATGGAAGTAGAGGCTAGGAGACAAGAAATGAAAAAGGAAAGTCACAGGCAAACAATCAAAAAAAGACAAATAAGAGCAAAAATTGGAATGGGTCAACGGTTTTTTTTTTTTCTTCTCGGATTTGAAACAAGCCAAGTCTGCGATAGTATGATCACCTGCAGCAGTGCAAGCCACAGTGTGAGGGCAAGCAGACCCGATTCACCTAAATTAGTGCGATGCAGCGAGGATGAATCAAGAAAATAAAATTCGTTTCCCGACCTGCTGCAGCGCAAGGGGGTGTAGTTTGCTTCACTTCTGCAGAAAGCGTAGGACCGGCTGCAGAGCCATTTCACCGTTTTGCTGGCCATCTCGAAGATGCGGTAGGAGAAACGGAATCCCAGGGTGATCTTGGTAATATTGGCGGTATGCGGCGTAATTTTGCGATGCATTGAAGAGGTTCAGTGTCTCTGGAGGGAGAATCGGGTCTAAGACAACCATCCCACCGACTGTACTATTGAGGCCACGGGAGCGTGCGGTCGATATACCATATTGATGAAGCCCATGGAGCATTGCTGTTAGGGAGTGGTAGTTTTGACGTTTTAATAGACTCTGAAGATTTGAATCCCTTCGTTAGATATGCATTTCGTGCGAAGAGCTCTAATTTGTCTTACCTGTGCACATTCACGAAGATATTGGGTAAGTTCTGGGATTGCAGAGCAGCACTCCCAAACAGACACGGTTAGAGCGTCCCAATGGGCTAGAAGGCCCTTTACTACCTCATCAGTTGCAATGAGACTCGATCGAGACAAACTGGCGAAATCTCCCTTGTCCAGAGTTGTGAGGGTACGGGCTAAGTCGGACGGGGAAGATGAACTGAAGCAATCTTCCAAAAAAGGGTAAGAGGCGTCGAATGGTTTGCTCCAAGGCACTTTCGTGGTGTTGACATATTGTCGCCGAAACCGAACAGCAAATACGTTACAGATTTTAAGCATATCTGTTAAGCTTTCCGGTCGGTCTTGGAAGAGGCGTTGGATTGGAGCGGCGACAAATTCAAATCCTCGTGTTGGTTTTTGAGATGCCGATGGAATGTCTGATATAGCTTCTGGATAAATTGTAATCAAAGCTTGTACTATGGCCCGGTGAGCGAAGGGACTTTTTGTTCGCATTTGCTAAAAGGAAAAAAGATCTTGTGTTAGAGAATGAGTGTCATTTGGGAGATTGATCCATGTATTAATGTATTATACCTTTTCCACTTCCAAATAAACAGGAATATCATCAGGGAAAGCCCGAAGATGATCTTGTAAATGTATATACAAGGCCGTATGCTGCATGAGAAACCATTCAACCGAAGTAGCCGTGTAACCTAGTGATGCGCGCACGATATCTTCAAAAGCAACCCTACTCAGCTGGAAATGACTTTCTGCTTCGATAGAATGCGCGAGAGCCCGCGGATCGAGAGGCTGTGTCGACATTTGAGGCAACCAGCTCCAAGGAACCGGTTGAAATCGAGGTAAGCTAGATCGACGCAAGATTTCCTCCACTCGTTGTATATGAGATAGGTGGCCGAGTAATTGATGCTCACGCGGCTCGGTCAAGGCCATGAAGAATGAATCAATTGCATCTGGATTACGACTTAATAGAGAGCTACGCGGTAAGCTCTCATCGCGAAACAGTCCGTAGCGAATCACTAGACGGATCTCGAGGTTCTTAAAAGCCCATAGAACCGTGGTAGCTTCGTCTTCCCACCAAGGATAGTAAGGTACCACGAAGCGTGGGAACTCGGTGCCAATCTGGAAAAGAGATTGGTACGACTGTGGGAAATTGGGAGATACAGATCCTCCTCCCAGTAGAGATTGTGACATAATGGGCGTATTTAATCGAACTGATGGATGATACGAAGAGTATAGAATCTTTTGGGGGGGTGATTCAAAGAGTTGTTCTTCCGCGATGATCGATTGCATTTATGCACCACACCACCCTGGGATTTCAGCGGCCAACGCATCGGAACAGACAAGAGGCCAGTCCCATGTGGCGAAGAGGAGTGGAGGGAAATTAACACCGTGGAGTATAGGGGGAAAATAAGAAGAAGGAAGAGAAAGAGTGGAGAAATACTTCCAGCGACTGCAGGAATGGGCGTTTGGGAGGGAGGGAGGGAGGGAGGAATTCAGGACCCAATGTACATTGGGGGAGGGAGAGGAGAGAAAGAGGAGGTTAAGTCAGGTCCTCGAGCACCAGGGATTAGGATAAAATCAAAAAATGAAAAATAAAAATAAAGAAAATAATGGAATGCGCAGAGAATAAAAGAAAAGTAATAAGAATCAAGGGTAGATCGTCCAGTGCCGGGTCTATCGGAAGGGGCAGCAATGATTGGCTTTAAGGGAGGATTGTCCACCACCATCCGCCACGTTCGACACATCACGAGGAGGAGAGAGGGGGGAGGGTATCATGATGGGGACACCGGCAGAAGAAGTGGACACATTCAAAACGGGCAGGGAGATCCTAGTCCCAGTCTGTTGGAAGACCCGACAGCCAGGAAGAGTGATCGGAAAAAGGGGGAAGTTGATGATTATCACTTGCACCCCCCGAGTACGGATGGTACATAATACCTACATACTATATGTAGTACATAGACCGTACTCCGTACCCAACTAATGCGGATGGACTGCATCTGCAGTGCCTAACCAAGCAGCAAGATCGGGGAGCAAAGGCCTAACTCCACCAGAATTCGATCAGGCAGTGCCTGAATCGAAAACCCGTTGGGCTAGTCGAGTTGTGAATATGTATGACAACCTTTGGGCTTGCAGTGACGGCTTGACGGGAGTAGCCGTCGAGAGGCGGTCAAAGTATGAGATTTTACATTTCAAGCATTCAATTTATCATGTATCTATCAGCGGTAACTGTGCATTGGTGGCTATGGCTACTGGCATGTCGTGAAGAATAGATGAGTTCTGGAAGATTCGTGATGTCGTGTACCCGCTGGTCAGGCCGACAATTTGGTTACTATCATCATTATTGTGATAGTACAATATATTATACTGGGATATTGTCTAGTCTTACAGAGTGCTCATTCCATTATTGTATAATCTGTCATCCTTCTTGTATCCCGTACGGGTACATACTTGTGTCCTCCAGACAGTCATGATTTCATTGTATGCACACCAAGTGGGTGTGTCAATTGGCACTAAGCCATAGCGAGGAGAATAAATGGACGATCATGATGGAATCCAAATTGAGCAAGCCTCACTGACCATCCATCTGTAAAGTGAGGCGGTCAATAACCTTTCCCGCTCCTCAATTACTGTACATACTGTGTACATACACAATTCTAAAATTTACATTTTCTGTACATGCTGTGATTCCTGAACTCCACTATGATTTCATGTGGAATGATCCATCTACCCAATCAACGCCTCAAAGCTCCGACAGAGAGGGTCTCGCTCATGTAGACCGGCGGTTTTCCGTCAGAATTAACACTGTACAGTATGTATGAACTTCCTCTTCCCCCCTGTTCATCTCTTGCGGTCTGCTAGCCAAAGAATGAGTGGATGTCTCACCGCTGGGATGCTTCTTAGGGCCCGGTAACTCCGACAGAACAGAAAGTTTCAAGTGGAGGCTTAAGAAGTACCATGTTGTACTATGGTATGTACGGAGTACCGTGAAAAAGAAACAAAATATTTATAGCTTTAATAATTCTAACTCAATTGAGAAAATAAATGAGCAATCAGCTTGCCTTGAACTTACAGCCCTTACTAAATATTAGTGTGGATGACTTTATACGAATTGTCTGCAAACTCTGTCATAAGGCGAAGATTGATTGAAGTCCGGGCGCAAATCAAAACCCTCAGACCTACGCAAATCGATAAACCCCCTGGAATGCTTGTGAGAGTAGTGGGCCTTACACCGCCAGATCTCCCAAGGAACTGTGGCAAAAATTGAAGTAATGTCAGTTATTTCGTCTACGAGGGTAAATATAGGAATTGTTCTTGAGACTCTTGCGATTGATTTCTTCGTATTTATCTTGGTTGTACGCTAGTATCAACGATGTGCATCTTTATTAGTACTATGAACTCCGGGACCATCTTCGTACATAATATATTGTAGTTGAATGCCACGTGAACATCCAAGTTCAGGAATTTACACTACAAGAACCCAGGGCCAGGGAACTGGAAATCGGATCTCGGTAGATCCACATGTCCCAGAGCTTGCAGTGGACCTCACATGGCAGTAGCTTGACATTCATTTCAATAGAATCAATAAATGTTATAATCAAGCAAGGAAATATCTAGTTCGGTCCAGAAATTCATCGGGGGGAAGTAAAATGAACCCTTGAGAAATACATCCACTGAGGGAGTCAGCAAAGATACGATCATCGTCCTCGTTCGCATGTTCTAGACCCGCCATCACCGCGACGATACTTTTAGTGCTTGCCTTGTCTGCTGCCCGAAAGAAACCAACAATCTACTTTTTGAATCGATCATTGCTTTTTTTTTTTCCTTTTTTGCTCTCTTTCTCTCTTTCTCTCTTTCTCTCTCTCGCTCTCTCTTTTCCCCTTCATCTTCCTGTAGGGCATCTTGGCTTTACAAGTGGCCGATCGGATTTCTGGGTTGCATCATGATTCTGGCCAACACGGGCCCAGAACAAGAGATCATCCTCCCAAGGGTAGTGATGACGTTGGATGATCGATTGCCGCCCTGCAGCTTTCAATAACTTAACTTCTTGTTGAAAAAGCTACCCCTTGTGTAGCATACACAAATTCTTACAGGTTCAAGTTCCAAGAAGGAGACATGCTTTTGCAGAACCTACCAGCCACTTAGAATGTACAAAATGACTACTGCACAATGTGAGTCGACCAACAACAGACGTTGCAAAGTCTCGAGCCATTCAATGTACATCGGATTGTACATGATAGATTGAGCAACCATGATGCAGCGCTCAAGTTGCATCACATCCATTCCTGTAGGTAGAACGCTGGGAACCCTACTGCGCTCTATTTGTCGTGCATATCCCGGGCACACTAATGAACAGGTTCCGGAAAAGATTTCCCCCTTTCTGGGGCCGCCCTGTAAATAAAAAATGATATATCACATTCCTCATATTCCAACATGCGATCATTGATGATGATAGGCTAGCAGAGAGCTATATTTTCATAAACAATGGAGTTGTTGGAAGATTCAAGTAGTAATAGTGAGGCGGCCGGGGTTACCCCTGTGTGCACATCCATGCCATGTTCTCGATTCCAATCGAATGATTCATCTGTCCTCTATTGATTTCAGTTACATTATGATGTGACGAAGAGAAAGTTTTCTTTGGGAAGTTAAAGGTCGTTCGTGCGAACACGGGCTTTCAACTCGTCGATCGGAGTCGATCGATGGGGCCCTACTGCACCTACGAGGCACCGGCGCCAGGAGGAAGGCCCCTTTGATATAAGCGATACGACCATTTCTCCCGGCTGAATGTACTGGATCAGCTAGATTTCTGTCTTTCATATTGCTTCGATAAGTTAATACTACGTATACCATAGTAATAGATCATTTTTATTTGACGGGTTAATATTTCCTGGAGGCGCACTAGCTTGCGGAGTACTCCGTCGGGAAGTTACTGCGAATGCGACTCATTAGCCAAAAAACCCACTCATATTCTCCTATACCGGAGTTGCCAAGGCTTTGCGGAGCTTTGAAGTTTGTATGGAGTAAATTCATAACCTACGTAGCACTTTTGATACGGCATAAGTAACCATTGATCATCAACACAATGACACCCCTCGACGGGGCCCGGGACGATCCTTCTTTTTGTCTTGCATGATCGTCTCCAGTTAGATTCAGCATCGGGATACAATGTAATCTTTTCCATATCGGTCGCCAAAGGCCTCGGGTAATGTATTGGCTTTTGCTTGTGTGGCTGCGATTGGTATAAGGATCGAAACATCGGATAGGTACGGAGTATATCATGATGGTAGAATTGATAGCTCCATAGAACGTGCTCTATCAGCCAGCCAAGTTCGAATTTCCACAATTTGAAGCCAGTGTCTCTGTCGTTCAGCTAGTACCTGCGCGAGATATTACGAACAGATACAACTCTTGTATTAACTAACTTACTAGTACTCTGCACCCTGTAGACAGATGGAAAGAAGCGGTCAAACACGCACCACGTGTTATCAAGAGAGAAATTGCGTAGTGACCAAAAATGTGGAGAGAATAGATTTTAGCTACTCTATTCTTGTCTTGAAGGACACTACGCTAGGTACACCCCGATAAACCTGTTCGGCTATGGCGAATTTCCCGCAATATCGTCCCTTAATTTCTCGATGGTGACTGCGGACATAGAGCAAGAAAACAAGCGACTTCGAATCTGATATCCGGATATAGATTCATGACAGCTGCTGGATCCCGCCAATTTAACATAAAGTTCACATTCCCATGGCTGGTTCCGTCCCCTTGGGTCGCTCTTGAGATATCACCAGAGGTGTCCGCGGGTACCTACCCGCGGACATTTCTTAGGTAAGAACCAATGGAAATGAGCCTGCAACGTCCAGTCAGGCGGGAAAGGCTCAAGTTGATATCAATGAAAATAAAGATTGGTCTGTGCGATTCCAGTCGCGATCTAAACCGGAGCAGATTACTGAGGTGTAGAGCTTGAGAGAGTTCGAATGTATCTTCATCAGAAGTAGGATCGGAATGAGATAGTCGCCGTATAACCTCGCTCAAGGCTTGCAGTTGACCGTAGGTACGGTCAGTTGGAAAGATTGGAAAGATCCCTTAAGGAACAGGAATGCTGCTTTTGGTACATCAAATATCGTGTGTACTTCTACTAGAAGGTATTCAATCCATTGAATCCGGGCTAAAACCGAAGTCGAACTTTCCTTATCCAACAATATTTATTGTTCATATATATAAGTACCTACTTGTAATTCTGGTAAGTACTAGGATATAGGCCGCCGAGGTCTGGTCGTTCCCTGCTAGTACTAAATAGTATTTGCACACAAGCAATTCAAATTCAAGTTCATATCCAAAGTTCTAACCTGAAAGATTCAAAAGATTGCCAATGGCCCCATGTGAGTTCATACATTTTCAAGATAGGCCTCCGTGGACGAGTGGGTGAACTTCAGTTCTTGACCTTCTAGGTTTGTGAAACTTTCAGAAAATTCGAACCCAACGAGGTAATCTACAAATATATCCTTAAGTGATCCAAGAGCAATTGTTGCTGTAGGAGATATAAGGTGTATAGAACAGTTGGACCAGGCTACTTGTCTATGGTGCAGTCCCGGGTCTTGGACGCCAGTAAAAGAGTAACTACGCGCTCAAGAGGCAAGCAAACAAGTCAATAGACACATTTCAGGGGCAAACAACAGGATATAGGGAAAAAGGAAAAGACCTGGGGTTTGAAGTACGCTCATTAAATCATTCGAGAAGGTAACGTTAAATAGGTATCATATCACTCGGAAACGAGACGGTTAGCCCGACTCCGGTTTTGTTTGCTATGGTTCGAATCTACGGAAAGAAGCACCATCCAAGTCCATAAACAAGACAAGACGCCGTTTCCCAGCTACTGTTTTGGTTATTGATTTTTGTTTTTCATCTCCAGATGGAGATGGCCGGCAGGCAGCTCTTCACCAGTGTCCTAAGACATTTAGTTGGCGAGAGCGTGGGCACGGCGGCGGTCACGCTCCTCAGAGATGGAGAGCTATCAAGAATGTTAGTATCGGAGGTAATGTGAGATATGAGAAAGTGGAGATTTGTTACGTACCTTGACACCCTTACCCTTGGGGAGGGAGATCCAGGGCTTGTCCTGGCCGATGACGAAGACGTTGGACTCGCGGGTAGCGAAGGTGTTGTCAATGGCGTCCTTGATGTGGACGACGTTGAAACCACCATCGTGACGCTCACGGTGAGTGACAACACCAACACGACCCATGTTACGACCACCAGTGGCCATGGCGACAACACCGGAGTCGAACTTGACGAAGTCGGCGATCTTGCCAGTGGCAATGTCAACCTTGACAGTGTCGTTGACCTTGATGGCAGGGTCGGGGTAACGGATGCTGTTGGCCAGAAGAAACCCAGGTTAGCAAACTTTTGTTCTGTTTTCAATAGGTTCTTACTTGTTCCCGGGGATGCGTCCTCCGCCGATCAACCAAAGCTTGGTCCAACGACTGAATGACACGGAACTTGTGGAGTGTGAACTCACGTTCGCGCATCGTGCGTAACCAAGAATGGGATACCGCCCTTGCCAAGCTGAACGCGCTTGACCTTGCAGAGCTTGAACTCAGCCTCCTCGGCCTGGATGCGGTGGACGGTGAAGCGGCCCTTGGTGTCGTAGATGAGACGGAAGTGCTCGCCAGTCTTCTCGAGGGAGATGACGTCCATGAAGCCAGCGGGGAAGGTGGTGTCGGTGCGGACCTTGCCGTCAACCTTGACCAGACGCTGCATCATGATGGCCTTGACCTCACGACCGTTCAGGGCGTACTTGAGACTGTGAAAGGATTCCGATTAGCTTCCTGGATTGTTTTGGCGTTGACATTTATGATGGATTCGAGTCGTACCGGTTGCGGATGAAGACAATCAGGGGCAGGCAGTCCCGGAGCTTGTGAGGACCGGGGGAGGCCTTGGGGGCATAGGTGCCGGACATCTTGTCCAGCAGCCAGTGCGAGGGGGCGCTAAGGCGCTTCTGGTGCTTCTTGCTGTAAAACCATGATGGTTAGTCGTGACATTCTGCGATATCAAATTTTTTTTTTTCGAGCCTCGCTGCGACGATCTCGAACCGTGAACAATCGAAATTGAATTTTGAGTGGTTCGTCGAAAGGTAGCAGCGAGCGCATTGAGCGAAATAGACTTACATCCCGCGAGCCATTTTGGATGTTGTCGACCGGTGGTGGTTATCGGAAGTGTCGCGATGAGGAGAGGAACGACGAGCGTTAATAGTCAAGGGCTTTCGCTTAGCGGACAGTAGTGGGTGTGCCCTAGCCTCGTGACTACTGCGCTAAACCTAAAATGGAGGGCTAGGGCTATGCTTATGTCATACACAGACCTTACCTCATTTGGAAGTATAATGTGGGTCCAATCAACGCTATTGCATCAAACTACTCAGAGCTCCGCAATGCACTCCATAATCGTAGTTAAAGTCTATGAATGAGATGGTGTATTGAAGGTATTATAGACATCGCTGAAGATCACTTTTTATATTTACATTTAAATATATCCCTTGATGACCGCGACTTCAGCGTTGAGGATGGAAGAGCCGGCAGCACCAATGACGGTGTTGTGAGATAGAGCCGCAAATCGGATGTCGAAGTAGCCACCCTCCTGTCCTTCACGGACACGTCCAACACTGACAGTGTATCCCTTGGAAATATCACGGTCCAGGCGGGGCTGGGGGCGATCAGGCTCATCAAAGACCTTGATGGCCATCTCTGGAGCAGAGGGAGCGCCGAGCTTCTGAGCCTCGGACTGGTACTCCCGCATGGCCTGCGCGACCTGCTCAGCACTGGGGGCAGGACGGTTCTTGAAGCGGAGCGAAACGAAAGCCATGTGACCATCAGTGACGCCGACACGAGTGCAGGTAGCACCAATACGCAGACCGGTCTGCTCGTTGAAGGCGGTGGCGTCAGAGTTGAGAGCACCAAGAATCTTTTGGGCCTCGTTCTCTAACTTGTCCTCCTCACCACTGATATAGGGAATGACGTTGTCGACGACATCCATGCTGGGGACACCAGGGTAGCCACCGCCGGAGATGGCCTGCTCAGTGAAGACCTCGACCTCTTCAACAGGACCAAACTTGGCCTGGAGAGCGGCGAAGGGAATGACAATACCAATGACAGCACAGTTAGAGTTGCAGACGAGGAAGCCCTTCTTCAGGCCAAAGTGCTTGCGCTGGTGGGGGATCAGGTCCAGATGCGAAGGGTTCACGGTTGGAACCACTAGAGGAACAATGGGATCCTTGCGGTAGTTCTTGGCATTGGAAAAAACAGGAATCTCAGCCTTGATGAATTCCATCTCTATCATTTGTGGTCAGCATGAGAGCACCTAAGGACTAGGTTGGTGAGGACATAGTCCATGGTTCTTACCAGTCTCGCCAGCGATATCACTGTTTAAACCGGAGAAGACGAGATCGCAATCGCTGAACTGAGCAGCACGGCACTCTCGAAGCACCAGATTGCTGAGGTTCTCAGACATAGAGGAGGCCTGCTTCCAGCGCACAGCATCCTTGTACTTTTTGCCAGCGTTGCGCTCAGAGGCACCAACGGCGTGCAGCTCAAGGAAGGGGTGATCAGCCAGAAGCAGGATGAAGCGCTGACCAACAGAGCCAGTGGCACCGAGGACACCTAGGAAAGTCAGATATAAGAACCACTTTACATCATTGTCTATAAGCTGGATGACACACCGCACTTCTTCTTAGGGTATGAGGCCGCCATCTTGAATTTTATAAAATGTCAAAAGGGTAAGCGAGCTTGTTAGAAAGTTAGCAGTCAAGCTCGAAAGAATGATGGGCGCTTCAAAGTAATTGAACGAGTATTTTTTCCATATATCAGATCCATAGCAAGGCCAGTTGAACATGAAGATCCTATGAGTCAAGGCGCCTCCCAGTGCCCCGCATGGTGGATAAGGGACCTTTTGACCCCAATGGACCGTTCAACCGCATGGCTGATACAGGACAGATCCAATTGATACCCAGAAGAAAAAAGAAATATCCAAACTTACCACTTCCGTAGTTGTCGAGGAGGAGTGGCAATCTAACGGACTCCTGCGAACTGCGATATCGCGATGCCCCGCGATGACTCAGCATCTCTGGTGGGGGAAAAACTTTTATGAGACGCCGATTGGCTGCGATTCGCTCGCCGGAGAATGTCGCCCTTCTCCGAAAGTATTCCTTGTTACTCATCGCTGACTACAGCACATCTCTATATTGATGATCTGAGATGTTTGGCTGCAATTCAGATACAATCGAATTGGCGAAGGCACCGAATAATCTACCAACTAGTCACCAATGTATCTCTTAACAGTGCGTCAGTCACATTGATGACGACGCCCAAAATGCCATTAGTTTTTCGCATCAGTCGCAGGACCCAGGCGCATATTGAAGCAGGAGACATGCGCTGGCGGCTGGAGTGAAATAACCATCTAAGCCCATAAACGCGAAACTTCTGACACCCTTACCAGCCTGCTCATGGGTTGCAGTGCCTGTCGCTTCCCAAAAAGCCTTGGACTTGTTTGGGGGTATAATCCAGATTCGAAGTATAGAAGCATGTGAATAACTTTCCAAGAAACCGTCAATTTCGAAATATAGAAGTGACGATCTTCCGAAACACTCTCTTTCCACTCGATGCTTCATCATTCTTTAATACTCCAATACAAAGGTCGTCTTCATACTTGGCCATTGTTGATGGCCGATGGTATTTATGGTATTTCTTAGTTGCATTTGAACCGCCCATTGAAAGAAGCACTGATTTCATATTACATCTGTTAGCCAGAAGAACGATTCGAGTCTGGAATAGACCAAAGTGGTCTTGATATGCGTCTCAGTAATAGATGGCCAAAGAACCTTTCTTCCCTCCCGGGTGCTCGTTCATATAATTTGTCAAATCAAAGACCTTGTCATCAACGATGACCCATAAGTCATCACTCTTGTTATGCAAAGAAACATCATGCGATGAATATGATGGACGAGAATTCATGATGGTATTCTCCAGTTTTTGGCTATGGTTGGCGTAGAGAACTACTTCTTCCTGGCCGTTGCGTACACCATAGAAAACGCCTGGATAGATTGAATGAAGCTTGCGGCCCTCGTATCTGTGTATACATTGACCATAACTATACTTCTCATCAACACAAACATATTATCACAGCCTGGTTTGGAGCACATGGGACTTTTTACCTCTTCGGACCGAGGCACGCGGCCCGTGAGGCTGCCCCGACTTGATCGTCATCTCTTTTGCGGAGAAGTGCCATCAAGTTGCTCATTTCCAACCCCGCAAAATGCATATGCCGGCCTTGCAGTGTGGATGCTTTAATTCCGTCGAATGAATATCTATGTTTGATAATTGGTGACCGCGATGGTGGCTACTACGCTTTGATGATGTTCTCCCATTGAAAGGGACTTTTGCAACTTCAGAGCTATTTGCGGGTTCATCCTCTCACACGCGACATGTCTAATATGACCAAAATGCGGGGTCAAGAGACTGTCATGTCATTGAGATACAGGAGATTGATCGCAAAGAATCTCGCACAGCAAGCGAATCTCTCCTTTGGTATCATTTTTCACTGGCAATAAGACACGCTCCTCGACCATCATCGATGAAGGGATATCGACAAAGAAGGTCTCGCCACGCCTGTAAATGGTGCCACCAACAACGTGTGCGCTGCGATGTATCATTTACAGGAGTTCCGTGTACACGATGTGCTCAGGATGGGGAGAGTTGTGAAATCTGGACGAAAGAATCCTCGTCAGTGCTGTCCCAAAGACCCAGCTTAGAGTTAAGCTGATGATATTCCAGTATTGGGAATGATTGCGGAAAACATCGGACTCATAAGTCTTGGAATGGAAGTCAAAGACATAACATTGGCAGCGATGGGAGGAGAAAAGTTGAAGGAAGAACTTCGCCGCCAGTCGCTGGTCTCTTTGGCCACGTCGAGTTCTCAGAATACTCGTTCCTTCGGCTTTCTTCATCATGCAGCTTAGGAAAAGAAGAGATGCTATACTTCGCGCAAAAGGGATGCTTTCATATCCCTGCCCGACCAGCATTAGATACTCTGGTTCGAGCGTATTTCATGCATGTACATCCCTACTCGCCGATATTGGATGAAGCAAGCTTCTGGAACGCATATCGTCAACGCTCCTCAGCCCCTAGCGAGCCGATCTCACTATTTGTATTTCAGGCACTGCTCTTTGTGTGTTGTACAGTGAGTTCTATGAAGTAGTAGCTACTCAGGATCCTACTAATCGACCAAGTACGTGGGATTGGAGGTTGTGCAACAGTGTGGATTCTCAAACAAATTGACTGCAAGAAAGGAGTTCTTTACCAGAGCCAAGGTATGAACACACGAGATATTGATCTTTTCAAAATATCACAGTCACTGATTTCCTTTAGCTGTTACTCGACTTAGGTGGTGAGAAACAAGATTTAGATAAGGCAAGGGGTGCTTTGCTCCTTTCCCACCAGGCTTTATCCGACAATCCTCAGATCGGAAGTATCATGCTAGGTAACGCCATACAGTGCTATATGATCTCAGATACATCGGTTGTCGAGCTAAACACAGGGCTGAAAAGCTTACAATCCAGACGTGTCTGGTGGTCAATCGTATTGAGAGACGCATTCATCTCCCTCGCTTTCCGTCGCCATACCCAGATCAACTGGTCAGACCCAAATCTGAGAGCAGAATTCCTCGATGAAAGAGACCTCGAAGATGAGATAAAATCCTCCGAAGTCTACGATCAGAGTACAAACCGTTTTCTCGTCGAGGTTTTCAAGAAGCAGTGCAAGTTAGCTGTTCTGGTCATTGAAATGATGTCTGCCGTATTTCCACAACAGCATTGCTACACTTGCGGATCTACGGATGAGCTCACAAGACTCATGCAAGAAATACAGGACATAAAAAATGCTTGCACTCTCTGGGAGGAAGAAAGTGGTGTGATCATCCACCCAGAGCCCTGCAAATGGCCAGATTCTGTCATAAGCCTCATCAATATGACGCGAGCATATTATTTGTTAGTGCTTTCCGTGTGATTTACGCTTTATCTATTTAGCCAACTAATAATTTATGTACAGTACTGCTAGGATCCATTTGGTTCACTGTGAAATGGCCATCTATGAAACAAACAGACCGATTTTCGGGGAGAATCACATTACTCAAATACATGATTCTGCTCCCGAGCTCAAGCATGCAGTGTTTGAAGTACACCAAGTGATGATTTACATGGGTGATAACCAAAAGAAGCAAATGATCCCATTAAGCATGTAAGACGATCTCAGACCGGGCTTTAATTAAATCAAGATAAGGACTTACCTCTTCACCTCCGTAGGCTGGCCCTCATGGCATGGCCTCTAGCTGTCGCTGCCATTGATGTGAATCTGGCACGAACAACCGAAGAAAGCATAAATCGAACTCAGAGGATGAATTGTCTTGGTGAAATATACCGATACCTAACCGAGGTTGCAGATGTCACCAGCTTTGTGACTTCAGGCGCGAAGCAAATCTTACTGCTCGCAAATACAGCCGTGCAACAAATCATACCCAAATACCAAACGCCGAGTCCTTCATCAATGACTGATGAACAAATTTACGATATTGGATCGGTCAGTCATGAGAGCTACTCAAAGGGTTACGCGGCAGATAATTTACACGATTGGCTCGATGTTTTTGTTCACTATCCCTCGGTATACTTGTTGATATCGAAAGCCACCGACTATGCTCTGTCCTGTGGTCGATTGCCGGACCAAGACAAGTTACCGGCCTGTCTTCGATCAACGAATATTCTCAGCGCCATAGATATTGATCTCCCATGGTTCCGCAGTCATTCTAGTAAGAGTTTCAAGGGAGCTCCTTTGGACCACGATCGTGAACTCTGGAGACCCGCCGTCGCTGAAGATTACGGAGTGAAAGATTCTCAGATGCCAGAAATACCACAAAGCGCGTATCTGGACTGTTTCAACCCGGCAAACCACTTGAGCTGGCCACTAGGAAACATACCCATATCAAGAGAAGAGAACGATCAGGATATCTTCCAAGAGCCAGATTTGGATACAATAGAATGGAATCAGTGTGATGAGCTATATGTTCATGACGCATTCTGCGAGCTGGATCCTTGGCTATGGAACAATACTGGGTACAATACTGGGCTACAGAGTGAATTCTTGTGCTAAATCATGTAGCGGACAATCTTTTCGAATTAATATGGTCCGAGTTTTTCCAACCAATTTTGTCACACGATAAGACTTCCCTTATTCCCCGAACAATCGCTGAGGGTCAGCGAGCAACCGCAGACAAGCCCCCATGGTCACTCCAGCTGTTCATACTAGAGTGGCCCTTCAATGCAAGGATAAGTATGTAGGCCTCATCAGAATTCTAGTAGTCGCTTGACAAGCATACATTGCAAGCCATAATACGAGTTGAGCCAATAATAGCGTTTCGACGATTCAGTTGCCGATGGAACAGGTATAGGCTCGCTTGATAACTTATTCCTCCTTTTGACGGGTTTCAAGTCGTTCCAGCTTCCGGAACGCTTCCACAACCTTTGTGACAGCTTGCCATATGTAGTCTGAGATTGGTTAGTCCTGATCCAAGATAGAGTTGACAGGGAGTACATACAGCACCCGACCACCATCCAAATGAAATTGAAAAAGAAGTAGTAGAACCAGAAGTAATATCTTTCAGGTCGACAGTATTCGATATCAAGCAAGCTGGTAGCATAATAAAGGACATCTCCGTATACCTGGCCCAGTGATATAATAAGTTGCAGGGGGTATCTTGCGGGATGATTCACAATAATACAATATGCAATGAAAAAAGCCAATGGGCCCCAACAGAACTAAAATCCAAAATTAGTCATAGAGTACATTTTGATAAGAGGCAACCAGAACATACTGCAGTCACAGCCTCCATAGATACCAAGAAAGCATCAGAAGTTAGGTAACGAGAATCAGAAAGAGAATATTCTTTCCATAGCTGATCGAAAAGACTTTGACCACCAGCCAACCTTGCATGGTTCAGGACAAAGTGGGCTTCAAAATGAAAGTGAACCCATCCAGCTGCTTTTCATTAGTCGATTCATTCTTTAAGGTAAAATTGTCCAGGAATAGGTTGACGTACTTAAGCACATCCAAACAAACGCAATTCGATCCGACACGCTTGATGCTGGACGTAGGCGAGTAATCAACAAAGCAGCTACACCTGATACAGCCACCCAAAAGACACCAAATCGAGCAATCAATGAAATGACCGAGTCCTCATTTACGGAGTAATGAGGCAATTGGATTGAGGGCGGATAGTAATTGTGAGGGACCATAGTTGTGTTTGCCATTTTGTGAAGTATAAGGGGGGTTACACTTGAAGGTGTAGAAGAGAGAAATAAAAATCAGGGCGAATCCAAGAACTTTTAAATGCCAGCAACCCCTTCTTCCATGCTTATGTACTTGTGGATTCAAACCATTTGATATTTCTATTGTGTCCCCTCAACTATGTAAACTGCAACGAATGCCAAGACTGAAGTCGGGGCCCGCGGAATCCGTTCTTTACGGAAGGAAATCAACCGAATCGGATCACCCACAGAAGAGCAATTACTAATGTGCCCTACTTTATCCATCGAATTGTATACTGTAGTTATAGCAGAGTGGATATCAAGATAGACTCAAGGCCAATTCGATGTTGATTTGTCTGAAAATTTTGATAGATTTATGTTTGTATGCCACGTGGTATATACAAAGGTGTACCTTAAGTGATTGGAATCACTTCTCAATATCAAAGATCTTACCAGGATTCAATAACCAATTTGGATCCAAAGATCGCTTCAAACTGCGCATGATATCAATAGTCTCCTCTCCAAGCTCTTTTCTCAGCGAGTCCTTTTTGCCTAGGCCGATCCCATGCTCTCCCTAGTAAGGATTTTGGTTAGATCGTCTTTCAAAGTAATTAAGCAAGCATGTATCCATACCGTGCAAGAACCCTCCATCTCAAGCGCGCGATCAACCATATCATACACAACCTTTTCAACACGTTTCTTCTCTTCTGGATCATTCCGGTCATACATGATGCTAGAATGGAAGTTTCCATCACCAATGTGACCTAAAATGCTAGCAAAGATACCTAGATCATCTAGCTCTTTCTTCGAGATTTCTGCATTCGTCAACTAGGAAACAAGTAAGACAAAAATGATGAATTTGGTGCACGTACCAATAATATCAGGCAAACGAGAGATTGGCACAGCCACATCTGTTGACCATACCTCAGAACCCTCTTTACGGAGAGCCATCATACTCCAAAGCGACTGCTTACGCGCAGACCAAAGATCATGAGCTTCCCTCTCATCCTTCGCAAATTGGAACGCTTGAGCATGATTCGTTTTCGCCAACTCCCTGGTTAAATTGATACTGTCTTCAACACCGGCAGATGTTCCAGAGAATTTGAAGAAAAGAGTCGGAGATACACTCCACGTGCGACCAGTTCCACCAGCACGATTAATCACATCCATTTGAACGTCATCGAGAATTTCCATACACTGAACCTGAATGCCTCGACGAATCAACTGCTGTGCAGTTGATGCGCAGTCACGAATCGTTGGAAAGGACACCACCCCAACACGCGTCTCCTCTGGAATAGGCGCAAGCTTAAGAGTTGCTTCCGTCACAATTCCCAGAGTGCCTTCTGAACCAACGAGTAAACCCGTAAGGTTATATCCAGCCGAAGTCTTACGAGGACGACGACGAGTCTTGATGACCCGACCATCAGCCAAAACAACGGTGAGATTGATAACCCAGTCCTTCATAGTTCCGTAGCGCACAGCATTTGTACCACTACAATTGGTACCCACCATACCACCAATCATCGCCGAAGGACCCGGGTCAACGGGGAAGAACAGCCCAGTTCCCTTAATTTGCTCATTAAGATCCATCCACCCAATTGACGGTTGAACCACAACGTCCATATCATTCTCGTGTATTTCAAGGACTTTATTCATCATTGCGAAATCAATAGTCATGCCGCCGTACGGAGCGGAAAAGTTGGCCTCGAGGCTCGATCCGCCTGAGAAGGGGATCATGGGCATACGATACTTATGACAGACCTTGGCGATCTCAACGACATCCTCGGTAGTTTGTGGGTATGAAATAGCGGCAGGGAGACGTTCAGCGTTGAGACTGGACCACTCGGAATAACCGTGTCTGTAGAGATCATCTTCGTCGGTAGAGATGGCGTCTTCACCTAGTTTAGCTCGCAATTCAGCCACGGCCTGAAGCTACGGTTTTAGCAAATGAAAATTTCCCAAGAGTAGTTCCTTTCCTCTCAAGCTCACATTTTCAAAGTCTTTCACCGAGCCGTATTGAGGCTTTGTAACAGTTTGAGAGACCTGTCCATACGAAGCATAGCCGTATCCCAATCCAGCAGCAAGTGTAGAGACCAAAAGAGCTCGAGCAGGCGTCCAGAATGGTAAATTGGGTATAAAGTCTCTCTGTTGCTCTTCCTTGCCTGTACTGCCATTGGAATTATTCCGGATCCTGGTGGTGCTGGGAGTCCACCGAGTGAGTTGGGGAACGCGGGGACGGACGCGCTGGAGAATGCGGGGAGTGGAGAAGCCCCGAGGTAAAAGAGGCGCTCGCATGACGAAGAGAATTGATGCGTGAAAGACGAAGAATTGATGATGAGAAGAGTGAGGAGATAGAAAAAGACAGGATAATATTTTCATTAATACTTTCAAAGCAAAAACTTCCGTCAATTCGGGGGAAAGCAGCGCGAGTCGAATTCCCCCTCCTCGGACTTCGGCCGAGAGGGAAATATTCCGCCTGGCGTGGGGGTTGCCAGGGACATCCCATGCTCATTCTGGTGCAACTTAACCTTGTTGATGCTCAAGTGTATGAAGTTACCGAGGTGGGCACACGGTGTGGCTGCTTATAGGGTCGATAACAACCGTACTAGTACCCCTACACTAGTGTATTAGCCATGATAATGTCGCCTTTTTGATCAAAATGAATTTCTATTAACATTAACATCGTGACTGGCATCTTGCCTGGTCACTGGCACGAATAAACTGTAAGTATATGAGAGTATGCGAATCGAATATTTACATAGCCGCTCCTGGTGATGTGTCTAGTTCCTGCGTAGCGCATACTTATTGTGGCGCTGGGTCGGACAGGGCTGAATTGGTATAAATGAAGTCTCGCGAGAACTCTAGATCCATATCCAAATCTAGATTCTGAAGACAATTCTGCTCAAAGTTGTCTGTTGTGTTAATCGCCGATTGGCGTTTCGATGTGCTAGCTGGAGGAGTCTTGTTTGGACTGTTGAGGCCAGCATTGGCCAAAGGTTGACGGGCTGAACGTCGCGTGGACTCGGGGGGCTGAGGACTGGATTTTGACGTAGAAACACCTCGGGTTCGACTTGGCACCAGCTCTGGCTGAGAACTACGATTTCCCCGGGGCCGTTTGGGTGTAGGCCCATCAAGATTGGAGGACATAGATTCAAACGACTCTACCAATTGCAGATCATCCTCGTCATCATCGTATACACCGGGCTGGTGTGTCGTCTCCGGTGATTTCCTTACGGTCCTTGTCTGTTGGGATTTGGGTTCTGCTGGCTGTGCTGAGAAGCCCATAACTCCCATCAATCGGCCAATATGCTGTTGAGCTTCAGAAAATTCTCTAGCTTTAGCTTCCCGTTCATCTCGCATAGATTGAACCTAGGCAGGGAGTTCAGTGTTAGTAGACCTGAAATTGAATTCCGACCCTTTTGTGTCATTCTAATTGCGTTGTTTATACTTACTTTCCTCTCAAGCTGCTGCATTCGCTTGTCCTTCGCCTGAAGCTTCTTGGTTGTTTCAGTCGCGGCCCCTTGCAATTCTCTATTCAGACGTGCGTTTTCTTCCTGGAGATTTTTGATCTACAAATACTTATTAGCGGATATTTAATAGCCAAATCATGTGGAGCCACCAACCTTTGTTGCTTGACTGGAAATTTGATTGTCATATTCTTGTCTCATCGCCTCGGAGTCTGACCTTGATGTCTTCTCCGCTTGCTGTAGTGAGTCATGCAATCTCTCAATTTCTCTTCTCTGCTCATCCACCTTGAGGCAATCTATTAGCTTTTGTTGATATAATAGAAAGCAAATTAGCCCTACCATGGTTATCATGTTCTCGATCTCCATCTGAAATTCGGCATTCGACCTTAGCAGATGTTCGACCTCATCCTCTTTTTGAGAGAAGAGAGACTTTTGCTGCTCTAAGAGATTTTTGTGCTCCTGAAGGTCACCTTGTAATGATGCGATTGTTGCCATGGATGATTCCCTTGTTTGAACTTCGGTGTTGAGTGAGAGCTGGAGGTCTTCTCTTTCACCCTGTAGACAGCGCAACTCGCCTTGCATCTCCTCTAGTCGGTCATCCTTTTCAGTACAAGAAGCTATGAGGTCAAGCTCCCGTGTTCGAAATTTGTCTTTTTCCATTCTGAGGTTCCCATCTGACTGAGATATTTGTTCTTGGAGGGAATTTTGTGCAGAGCTCAGTGAGGCCGCCAACTCCTCTGCGCGACGGGCAGTGCTTTCTGCTTGTTCCTCCAAACGGGCCATCTCCTGACGAAGATCACATATCGTCTGGGCCGACTGTCTATTATCTTGCTGTAGCTTCTCATTCTGGTGCTGAAGTTGCTGCATCTCAAAGCTTTGTTTTTTCCTGTCCTCCTCGACCAAGCGCAAGGGGCCTTCGACATCATAGCAGCGACGCTCCATATCCACGCAAATATCCTCGAGCTTTTTCATCATGCGATCATGTGCCATCTCGGAACTTTGCCTAAATGTATCGGCCACCTGCGATCGCCAATCCCGACTATGTTTCTGGGAGGATAGAAAGTCCCGCCGGTCACGCAAAGAGAGAGAGCTTCGGAAGTTGCTCGGCTCGGAAGTAGTAAACGCACACGTTTCCAGAGACAATGGAACGCGCCCGACGAAGGATTTGATGATATCCACCTCTCTTCTGTTTCCACTCTGAGATAACGTGGTCGCAAACAACATCTCGAATAAGTTGCGTAACATCTTATTTTGTAATGTTGCGTAGGCACAGTAGCATATCTCTGACTCTTCGCAATGTGTTTGGCTCGGCTTGGAAGGGAACTTGTCAAGAAGACTTGCTATGGTATCTTTCGTAGATGCAGAGCTTAGCAAGGAAGATATGACCTGTTGGAACTCGGTTTGCTGGAAGCTGGAAAGTAGTAGATCTGCAACGTGCAAATTTGATAAGGAATCGCAATTAGGATTGTTATCTTTCACGGCATCGACAGTAAATCGAAGCAACTCATAGACGATAGACTCATCACATGCCTAAAATCGTTAGTCAATATATTTGTACGAAGGCGAGTCGTACTCACGGCGAGAGAATGTGTTAGTCGAGTTACTAAGTGAGGTTCCATGGTGGTCAATGCTGCTCGGCTGTCTCGGGAAACAAGAAGTCGAAGCCCCAAGTTGCGGATGTCAGAGGGCAGATTCGCTATGGGGCAAAGAGATAGGAGGAAGGTGATTCCCTAAGATAGTAATGATAGAGGTCAGATAGATACGAAGATCCAATGAACTTTGGTATACGTACCATCAGCTGAATCGCACGATCGAGACCATCCCGGAGTACCTTATCGCATAACTTGGCGATCTTAGAGGATCCACTTGCCACCCAGGCATTTTTCTGGCTAATATCGATTGTATCAATAATGCTGACAGCCAATCGTATGCTCTCTGCGGCTTGCGAGGGGGTGAGAGAGCCACTGCTTGAGGAGCAGGCTAGAATGACTCTCAACGCAACTAAGTCCAGGGTTTTCTGTCCCCGTTTGGGACCAAAGAAATGTTGAATGTTAGATAGCCATACCGGCGTCTCCGATCCACATTGATTGCGCGCAATTCCAGAGTTTTGCTGAGCTGATACGATACGAGCAAAGGTAGAGAGGCTTAGAAGTATTCCCATATGATCCTCCATATTGCGTAAGGTCTTGGTGAACTCAAGCTGCAAGTTGAACATGACCTCCTCGGGTATTTCATTGAGAAAGGCAGAAGATCCATCGTTCCAAAGACTCATTAGACTGTGCAAAGGGGTCACGGTCTCTGCGCTTGGATTGGCTGCCATATTCGTAACGAGCTTTGTGATAAAGCTGGCAAGACGACCGGGAAGAACAATACCCGAGGGAAGAGGCGAGGACAGCATAGAGACACATGCTGCATTATACTAATGAAGTCAGATTGACGGACCAACTCAGACAATAGGGACATCACTCACCTCCGATTCATCGCCATCCGTGACCTTTTGAAGGAAAGTATCCAAAGTGACCGGATGGCGATATAGCAACGCGTCTCGGAAGGAACTTGCAGTAGCTGCTATTGATCAGTTTCAAGTTTCCAAAGATGCTTTCAGCCCACGAGACTCACCAAATGCTGAGAGCAATGGCAATGCTACGCGCGAACGTGATAGGCTGTCTACCAGAACGTCCGCCAGCAGACCCACTTGGCAGGGCTTCTGGAGGGACCATAACTTGATTTTTGATGGTTTTACATTATTTGTGAGGGTATATAGATCCTAGATATGGTGTCAGCGCCGAATCCGAAGAAGCTCGACGCGGTTATCGTCTACCTGGAGGGAGGGCACATAGGGTGCAGTGATGACGCGCTCGATCTCGCGAGCGAGCCGTGTAGTTGCCTCAGCCATTCACGATGACTAGGGCTTCTCTTCGAGAGTGGACAATCTTAGTTATGAGCTCGTGGCGTTCTCATGGATTGTACGTGTGGGGTTGACAAAGGAAGAAGTTGAATTGTGAATGTTGCGGGCGGTTGCCCCCGCAACGCGGTTCGGGCCAGTCACAGACCGCCGGGCCGATCTATAAAAGTAGGAAATCGATTAATGCCGGCTCGGAAAGTGGAATATCCGATAATTTGTATTATGCTATTCACTATGATCAACTTCTGTGAAGATGTGAAATGAATATAAAAAGATTTTCACGTCTATCAAGCATCTAGCTTCCACCAAGAGGTACCCTCGTTTTGATGGCCTCCGTTACATTGTGCACTGCTGCGTTTGTCGTACTTTTAAGTCAAGCCTAACGCAACCGTTGTTCACATCCCCGTTTGTTCGTAAACAATACGCTTCATTTCATAGAGCCAAAATGAGAGGACCTCATCTCAGTATCTTCAGCTTGACTGCCTTCTGTTTACATCCTTCGCGTAAACAGCAGGCAGCTTCCTCAGGAGGAAAGTGCTCTCCTTCCTTCTTGCCTTCTTCAACCACCGCTGCGTCAACATCAACCACGTCAACAAGACCAACGACGCGATATTTTCTTGTTTCCCACGGCCCTATCAATCTATCAGGTCTCAGAGTCTTATTCTATCAACTTTCATTAGGCTCGAGTTCTCGGATTCAACTTCAGCTGTCAAGTTCATCTCCCCCGGACAGTCCGTCAATCAACCACAATACCGCGTGCCAACAAGCCCAATGACTACCAACTACCTGTCTGACCAGATAACTTGAAGAGACGCCAAGCTAGAAATAAAGCTAGCTTTTTTCTTCTGCCCCTTGCCGTGCCAGTTTCGAAAATGGCCGACTCCGTGGACTTACTTGAGGACATGGCTGACCCCTTTCCCTCGCCAGTGCTCTTAACATGGCGGAGCTGGGAATCAGTGGCTGTCAATGTGTATAACATTCTTCCGGGTATAACGACTTTCACTCTATGGGATTCATTCAAACATGAAGGTGAAATCTCTACGATCGACATCTTCGATGCTAGAGGAGATGACAAGATCTCCAAAGGACGAATCCGCTTCAAGTATGGCTATTTACATGATTTATATCAGACAACATATCACTGACCCAAACAAAAATACAGACCTCCTCCATATACCGATATCTGGTCGAAGGGCCCTTACATCATCAAGGCCCGGAATGGCTCAGAGATAAAACTCCGTCTCGAGCTGGATCCGAGAAGCTACGGAACATTTGTAGACAGCCCTGTTCGCTCCGGGGTATCATACCCCGCGCATCTGGTAGGTCCAATGGATTTTGGTTGTCTAGCGACTCATTATTCTAATCAATGACCACCAGCAATTACCCGCCTTAAGGCTCGATGTTTGCGTTCTGACAAGCGAAAATACGTTTCACGTTATGCGCACTTTCAGAGATTCCGTAGAGGTTGAACTCAATGTTCGTCGCCGAGAACTTAACGTGAGATTCACCACCCCAATTCTCGACCAACGGAATCTTCGGAGCCTCAACCCAGACTTACAGGAATGCCAAAACCTATTCCGTCTCAGGATTGGGTTTATTCAGCTCTATCGTTTTTGGGAGTCCCAAGATCCCCTATCCAGAGATATCTCATTCCTCGCTGTTTTGGATACCCCAGCGATTTACTTTCGGAAACTGAAAGACCTTGTGCCCACATTTTCTCATTCCACGACTACTTGGAGGGAATTTGATGCCTGGTCTCGCCAGACTGCTCTAGTACATGATCCTCGGGGTCAAGAAAAGTCTACCACCAATCTGCATCGATCTGGTCAAATTGTTGATATCGGTAAGTTCAACTGTTTTATCTCTTCGAGGCTCATTATTTATTCGATCTCTAGGCCGATGGAATGTTTTCAAGATCACCTTTTCCGCTGAATCGGTTGCCAAAGGTGCCTCGACCCTCTTCCACGAGATCCTGACTGATCATAACATCAAGGTACATGAAAAATGTTTCTTCCATGAGTCTTTTCAGAAGCCGATACCAGTATGGAATTGGATCAATATTTCTCCTACCAAACATTCCGAGTCACTCTCTTCCATGCTCAGTGATCTTGCGAATCAGGAATACGTTTACCTGGCCTTCCCAGTGAGGTACCAGCTGGAAGTTTGTATTTCGACTGGGCGACTTTCAGAATTCACAATGACGCAGGACTTTATCCTCAAGTTGCAAGAACTCGGTGAATTAAACGCTAAAAGACTCCTAGAACATATTGCTACTGAGAAAACCTCCTACATCAACCCTATGAAGATCTTCGATATTAGAGTCTTCAAAGGTGCCAGTGATGCGAAAATCCCTTCTTATTGCTGCTTGATGAGAACGGCTCGAATCACGCCATCTACCATCTACTACAACACTCCTTCCGTCGACACATCGAACCGAATTACTAGGCGTTACAGCGAGTATTCAGACCATTTTCTTCGCGTTCGTTTTACAGACGAAAAAACCCTGGGCCGTATCAACTCCACCATAGGTGATTCCCAGGACGAGATTTACACCAGGATCAAGAGAACCCTGACCAATGGTATTACAATTGGTGACCGGCACTACGAATTCCTCGCATTCGGCAACTCTCAGTTTCGAGAGCATGGTGCATACTTTTTTGCTTCTACTCCTCATCTAAATGCTGCCCAGATACGAGCTTGGATGGGTCAGCTCAGTCACATCAGGAATGTTGCTAAATATGCTGCGAGGCTCGGCCAGAGTTTTTCAACCACCCGTGCTTTCGGGGGCTGCAAAGCTGAGATCAAACAAATTGAGGATATCTCACGGAATGGGCATGTCTTCTCTGATGGAGTTGGCAAAATATCAAAATTCCTGGTATCAATGATATCGGGTGAGTTTGGCCTAAAGACTCCAGATGGACATTCGCCATCGGCCTTTCAATTCCGACTTGGTGGATGCAAAGGCATGCTTGTCGTTTCGGATGACCCTGGACCATCAGAAATTCATATTCGGCCAAGCCAGTTCAAATTTGAGAGTCCACATGAAGGACTAGAAATTATTCGATCATCCCAACTCTCGGTCGCATCTCTGAATCGGCAGTTGATCCTTGTACTTTCCTCGCGTGGGATCACAGATAGGATATTTCACAAGAAACTCAATCGACTCCTCGAGAACTTTGACGAAGCCATGAGGGATGATACTAAGGCTACAGGCATGCTTCGAACATATATTGACCCGAATCAAATGAGTCTTTCTTTGGCTCAGATGATTGATTTTGGCTTTCGACGAACAAAAGAACCATTTGTCTACTCAATGTTGGCTTTATGGAAAGCCTGGCACCTAAAGCTTCTGAAAGAAAAGGCAAAAATTGTGATCGAAAAAGGCGCAAATCTTCTAGGCTGTCTTGATGAGACAGGTATCCTCAAAGGTCATTTCCATGCTACTATATCGAAAAATGAAAATTCGCTGCCTCAGATATTTGTTCAAATCTCTCAACCAGAAAAAAATTGGACTCCGCGGGTCATAACAGGGGTCTGCATTGTTGCACGCAATCCCTCGCTTCATCCAGGAGATATCCGAGTAGTTCGCGCGGTCGACGTGCCACATTTGAGGCACCTGCGAGACGTGGTCGTATTTCCACGGACTGGTGATCAAGATATACCCAGTATGTGTTCTGGCGGAGATCTGGATGGAGACGATTACTTCGTTTTCTGGGACCAGGAATTGATTCCACAGAGTTGGTCCGCTCCGCCGATGAAGTTCAATTCGAGAAAAGCCCCGGACCTGAACCACGAAGTGACTGTAGCTGAGGTCACCTCATTCTTTGTCACTTACATAAAGAACGATATCTTGCCTAAAGTTGCTACAGCACATATGGCCTGGGCTGACTTTCTGCCACTGGGAATTCGAGATGACAAGTGTCTTCGACTGGCTCGCCTTCACTCCGACGCAGTTGACTACAATAAAACTGGAGGCGCTGCTGTGATGACTCGTGATCTCGAGCCTAGGCGCTGGCCACACTTTATGGAGAAAAATCACCTACATCCAAGCAAAACATATCATTCCAACAGGATCCTGGGTCAGCTCTACGACGCTGTCGAGAAAATCAACTTCGTGCCTCACCTGAGCATGCCATTTGATTCTCGGATCTTAAATTGCAAGGCCCAGCTGATCGATCTCAGCAATCCTTTTTCAGTATACGCTCGGGAACTAAAGGCAGATTATGATTCGGAAATGCGCCGCGTCATGGCTCGGTATGAGATCAAAACAGAATTCGAAGTTTGGTCCTCATGGGTACTGGATCACAACGGGTTGTCTCGTGATTACAACTTACATGAGGACCTTGGCCGAATTTCAGGTCAGCTTCGAGGTGGCTTTCGCAAACAATGCTGCGAAAAAGTCGGTGGTCGTGGTCTCGAGGCACTTGCACCATTGGTGGTGGCAATGTACCGTGTCACCCATGAAGACCTCACCAAGGCTCAACAAGCCGAAGAAGTTGCTCAGTATGATGATGACTCCGAATACGAGGACTGTCCCGATAGTTTGGAAGGAAATATGGCAAAACTGCCTCTCATCAGCTTCCCCTGGATATTCTCAGAGTACCTGGGCAGAATTGCTCATGGAAACTTCGATCTCAATGCAATCATTGCCTTTGCCGCGACCACGGGAGGAAACTCCAACAGCAAAGTGTACACACAAGATGAGGTCATGGAGTGCATCTCTGATTTGACTATCGATAGATGGTCGAGCGAATCTGACTTCGAAGCTCCAACTAGTCAACCCAATAACACCTCAGCATATGCAGATGAGACACATCCTACTCAGGATACCTCTTCTGTTGTCGAGATCCCAGAAGAGGATTGGGATTTACATGATTCAGGTATCGAGATAGACTCCCAGAGCTCTATTTGTCATTCACTGAACGAGGAAGATACCATTTTGGTCCATCGGCCTGAAGGGCCATATGTCGATGAAAACAATATCATTGAGGGGCCACAGGAGGAAAGCATCCGCTTGAGCTCCTTGGGTCTCGGTAAACTGATCAGCATGGTTGAGGATGTTTGAGGGAATACTCGGTTTGTTTCTGTTGTCTTATTTAGCTGAGTGTTCCAAGACCCTCTTTTGAGGACTATTCTAGCTGTGCTTGCTGTGCAGGCCAGAGCAACACAGCACCTTCTTGTGAGTTTTTGGTGGAGTTCGTCTAAACTCCGACTATCTCTGCTGTACCTTGATGGCAGTATCCAGGCCGTCGGCTTCTAATGGTGACTGACGGCTCAAGTTGACAGAAGCGATTCAATGGCGATTCTGTGATGCATTTAGAATTCATGTACCCCATTGTTCTTGAAGTATTGTTCTTTATTCCTGAAATATATTTAAGGGTTGGAAAGTTACCAGTCATCTCAAGATTTCAAGGTAAGTAGGGTATTTCCAACGCCAACTCAAGCAATCAGGATAGAAGGATGAAGCTATACGGAAGAGCGTATCTAAATGTTCAATGCCAGGCATGCCCAAGATGAAAAGATGTTGACAACTCAACCAAAGAAACCCAAAATCACCAATCCAGTTCCTTGTCCCCTTCCTTCTCTAGTAGATCAACGACTGGGTTCAATACGCCCTTCAGATGACCTAAGCGAGATGTATCTCGCGTCCGAGAATAGAAAACTGGACAGTCTGTACTATTACAAGCGATGGCATCACAATTAGTGACACCCATGCAAGACCGACAAACAGCTTCAAGATCAGCAACTCGTTTCTCAGCATGTTGGAGTCGTGACATGACATCCATGAGTGAGATATGCGGACGCGACAAACAATCTTTGCACAGCGGCACAGCGGCATCTGACAATTTCTCTCGACAAATAATACACGATGAAGACCGCATATACGACTCCAAAGTCTTTCTCCATGTCCCGGCTTGCATGCCCGGTCTCGTGACAGCCGAAGAAGGGGCATCAACGCGTCGAATGCGCCGGACTTTGGGTACTTCATCGTACCACTGCCGAACATTTGCGCCAACAAGGTTGAAAATACGTTCTAAGGGTGGAATGAGGTTTTTCGTAATGTAGTATTCTGTGTCAAGCTCGAGTTGCGCATCATGGAGAAGGGTCTCTGGCGCAACGCACCGGTCAATGAGCCTTGATCCCGGTGCGCCAGTGACAACAACATACGGAACACGTTCACCATATTGTGGCTCCAGGCGCGGATCCTCGAGCATTCGTTTCGTGCTGATCATTGCACCGGCCGGCATTGTTCCGCGTTCACTGTATGTGCCTAATTTCACTTCCCGGGCAAAGCAGAAGTCCTGGATCGAAACACGACCTTGCATGATCTTGCTGCACTGTCGTTGGAAGTAAGATTTGACTTGGCTGAGGTCTGAGGTTCGAAATAGTAACTTCAAGGCTTTTTCTTCGATCTTTTGTTCGGCGGGGGTGCCATCTCGGCGAACGGTTTCGATGCCCTTTGCATCAAATTCGGGCTCGGTTTGTGAGCGATGTTCGTATTTGAAACCGACATAACGCTTCTTGGCTAGAAGGACACATGGGTGGTAAACTTTCTCGAACTTGAGTCTCACAGGGCGAGGATTCATCTCAGTGACTGCTTGGGCAATCTCTTCGCCAATATCGAAAGCTTGATCACGAGTCCGGCCTTTGAGATAAACGAACAAACTATCCGTGTCGCCATATACGACCTCAGCACCCCACCGTTCGATAGAGTGAATGAAAGCAATGGCCTTCTCAAGTGTTTCGCGTCCAGATTGAACAATACTGTCGGCAATCTCAGAGCAAGGCATTCGGCCGGAGAACGACGCAGATGTGTATCCGTACGTGACGTTGGCGATCAACTTGAGTGCCAATTGTCGATTGTTTAGAAGACGTTGCAGGATTTCGTCATCTTTGTCAGTCTTCATACCGGTCTTCACCATCACACGAGTTTCAAGGATCTCTGTGAGCATTTTAGCTAGGAGTGACTTTCGCACTTCCTGCTTTGCGTACATCATCCCATTGGGCGAGATGTTGATTTTGTTCTCTAACAATTCGAGAAGACGAGGTTGTCGCTTGTAATCCAGGATTCCCATCTTGTCCCGACCACGCCAAGGTGCTGCTCTTCCCAGAAATGTCGAATAACAGTAGTTGTAGGCAATCATGATGCTAGGGTAGAGAGACTGGAAATCAAGAACCAAGAGAGGGCTAGTATAGAAGTCGCTCTGCGGTTCCATAACTAACGGTAGGCATTCAAGGGCATTTTGCTGACCAACCTGCTGTTTGCTAGGAGAAACAAGCAGGAAGTTCTCGGGCTTAGCAATTCGAAACATCAAAGACTCAACTTTAAACTGCGACCCGCGAGAAAACACCGAGTAAAAGTCAATGCCCAGTAGTCTGGCTTGCTCGCTTAGTCGAGGTATCAGCTCATTGGCCTCGAGTATCTCCAAATTCATTTGTACCCGAGAAATGAAGTACTCCACGAGCCTGAAGATATTACGGGGCTGTCCACTGTGGTACCATTGGGTGAGATCGCGATGGGAGTAGTGAGGAATCCGACGGTTAAGCAGATGAGAAACAACGTTCTCCATGGTATACTGGAGCAGACTTAGCTCCCCTTTCATGGCACGCCAGATATTGATCATGTGTCGACCGGTCATTTGGATGGAAGAAGCATGTTCAAATCCCCATCGGTCATCTTCTCTCCCGAATTTTCTATTGGCCTGGGATTTGACTCTGGAAAGCTCCTCGCAGAGATCGAAGTCGTATTTCTTCCGAGCTCGCTCGATAACATAGCCCCAAGAGCCGTTATGAACCTCATAGCCTGTAATGATGTCTGGGTCGAGAAATCGGACGATGTCAACCAGTCTGTTAATCATATCTAATTCTGTTTCTTCGTGTTCGATTTCGACTTGCAGCGTTTTAGAAATTTTGGCTACAGGCGTTTGCCCTTCACCCTGATGGATCATGCCAACGTGCACACCGGGGATATTGCTGTTCGCCTCAAGCTCGTCATCTTCAGATTGTATGCACCAGAAGATACAGGAGATCTCGTCCTCTTCGGGGTTAGCCGAGAGAGCCCCACGAGTGTTGACATGAACCTCCAAGCTCATAATACTCATGTACTGAGACTGGTGCTCCACGCTTGTTTTCGCTTTCCGCGAATTTTTTAATTCGGTCTGTTTCTGGGTCGGCCCTTCAATCTGCGATAAAACATCCACTTTTTTCTCCATCTTTGGTGGTGGTAGCTTTGGGGATGTAGAATCTGGCAGGGACTCAGATTGTAAAGCTTCGAACCATTCAATCACCTCTGAGCGGCTAGGGGGTACTGGGGCGAATTCCCAGACTCGAGAGCTGCAGGACTCCCGTAGTTGTTGGTCGATTTTCTCTTGGTTCTCGCGATCAAACGAAATCGTCCATTGCTCTCCAAACAGGGCAGGTAAGTTGGATAACGGATCAAACTCGGGGAGGAAATGTATCGTGTTGCTTTCCAGCCGAAACTCCCGGCCAGCATATTCCCGTGGTCTTTCGGGCACGTCTGCTTCTTCGGAATAGTATGCTTTCTGATAGACAACAGATGGCCGCCCATAGTCATTCAGGGTTTGTATCACATCGCTGGAGCTTGGGCCTGCTGCCTTGAAAATGGCTACGCCATCATCATTTGCAAAATTGAAGAACTGATGAAGCTTGCCTTTGAGATCTGCAATATTCTGATCAGGTACTACTGCCTCGACAACCGTCGATGAAGACGGTAAGACCGAGGAGTGTCCAATCTCGCTGGTTTGGTTCGGTATACTTGATGTAGATCCGGAAGGGAAAGAATTTGCCATTGGCTGAGACAGCCCAGCTTCTTTCTTCGAGTGTTGTGAATCATCTTGGCTGAATCTTAGGACGGTCAAGGGATCATTGGGATCTTTTACCACAGGGAAATTCAGTTTGCTATTCCACAGATGTTGTTTGGCGCGAATAGTCTTCTGGGATGAAGATGATGTAGTATCAGATGCGGGAGCTTCATCTTGTAGACATGAGTCCATATTGTCCCGAGTCGTCTTGCTAGCTTTCTCTTCAGCTTTGACCTGGTCGTCAACTGGAGCAGTGTCATGAGCCACGAAGAACCTCGGCTTTTTCAAAATTGGTTTATTATAAAAAGGACTTCCATCGGAGGATCTTTTGAGGGGATTACCCTCTCGGATGAATTCATTTGGATCATCTGTAGGTTCGAGCTCCGGTCTGTCCAAGTGGGTGGGTTCACCATGTAGCCCTTCATCCGAAGCATCTGTGTCTCCAGATTCTCGAGGCGGGGATTTGGATGGAAATTCGTCAAAGACTCCATCATAGAAGCTCTCCTCGGCTGCATTGCGTTCGATTCCAGCGGGTTCACCAAGGACGTCATCATGCACAGACTCATCTGAATGGTTGAATTCAGATAGAAAACTTTCTTCCGTCTGAGAAGACAATGCAAGACTTTCATCGACAGAGACTTTGACTGTATCATCGGGTACCTGTGGGCAGTTTTTCAATGTGAAGGTGTCGATTTGGTCCGGGTAAAAATCCTCGACGCTGTTCAAGCTGGTCTTGACATTACTCTCGTATGGATTTGTGTCCAGAAAGTTCTCGAACGATATTGGTTTGTCCTCGCCTTGTTGCTTTTCCACTAATGCAATTTCTCGTGCCAGTTCATGAAATTCATCTTCATGGACCCAACCGCCTCTAGACGAATCCCTCGAATTAGCTGACATTGAAATAAGCTCATCTGGGGCAAATGGTGTGCTTCCGGGGTTAGTAATTCCCATCCTTTTCTTGCGCCTCCGGGTTTCATCTTGCCAAAGTCCCACCATACTAGGAACTAATCGCTCATTGAAAACTGCCGGTCGAAGCATTTCTGTAAAATCGTGATGTAAAGGACGCTCCGTGACCTGAGACCGATTCAATATGTCTTGTACGCAGATATCGACCTCTAGCGCGCAGTGACTTTGTTTCTGCTGGGCCGGTCCATCAAGTATGCTGTCAGGGTCGATAGTCCGATCATGCCACCGATGATCCAAATTGTTCATTTCCAGATACTCTGGCACAGGTGCACGGAACTTGACCTTGCGACAGTCCATGTATGCGCAACCAGACAGACTGTAGTCGCACATCCATTGAGGTATGTACTGTAGATGGCTCTCGTAGGGTTGTAGTGGCCGTTTCATGACAGCTCCTTGATGCAGAAGATCGGCAACACGAGTTTTGTGTCCAGGATTGAGAAGGTATATCTTGAAGAAGAATCTGTATCCGACATGGTAACCGTAGAAGGGTGTTCCTTTGACCAAAGTGATATGTGCAACAAAGGCCGTCTTTCTATCGTACGCATTCCGGCGGAGACTGACAGCAAGAGCGTGATCAATCGAGAGATGTAGCGTCCTAATAGCCGATCTCACTGTGCTCTCAAATTAGCCAAGGAATCTGGAGGTTTTGGACGCTCACGTATACTAACCGGCCTCAGGCGCTAACGATCCATTATATTCAATATATAGATAAGGAAATGCGCCATGTACATGAGCACAAACACGCTGACCAGTTTCGGTGGCTCCAAAGACTCGAATAACAGGCACCCTAGGCCTGAAATTCTTTTCAGAGACACCATCTTGGATCGGCAGTGGAGGATCTAGCTCTGACGCGATCGCCTGATAATGGTCGATACAGTTGAGGCGCACGCGAAAGGGCTCCATCAGGCTGGTTTGGCTCATCCATGAGCCTCGATGTCATTGCGCTGCGTTTCTGATCGAGCATTGCATTGATGAAGGTTCCAAATTCCGCCAGGGTTAGTAAATCCAACCCATACGCGCCACTTGCGGGTCGAGGCATGCGGCTTCGCATCAACGCGGCGCGAGTGGAACGCCTGATCACGTGAGCTACGATCTTTAACGGCCCAGCCACTTTTCCGGCCTCGCCTCACCTTCCCAGATTCCTTCGCTCCTCTTTGGAATCCATCGAGCGACTTCGATTATTCTTTAAATTTACAACTCTGCGACTTTTGAGTGGCAGCCAACCTCGCCATGTCCCGAAAGCCAGCCGACGTGGCGTCGAAGGAGCGCAACGAGTACATTCCGTCCTTTATCTCGAAGAAGCCCTTCTATATCGACGACGACGAAAATACTGATTACTTAGAGCATCAGCGTCTACACAAAACAACACAGGACCAGTCAAAATGGTACGATCGAGGAAAGCGCTCTGGTCCGGCCGCGACCAAATATCGAAAAGGCGCATGCGAAAATTGCGGTGCCATGTCACATAAAACCAAGGAATGTCTAAGTCGACCTCGAAAGCAAGGTGCCAGATGGACTGGCAAGGATATCCAAGCGGATGAGGTGATCCAAAAAGTGGACATGGGGTGGGATGCCAAGCGAGACCGATGGAACGGCTACGATGCTAGTGAATATCGCCAAGTCGTCGACGAGTACGAAGAACTGGAGTCCATGAAACGTGCGGCTAAGGAAGGAGCCGATCTCCAGAAACTTTTGAATGCCGAGGATGGGGAGGATGCTCAAGAAGAAGATATTCGCTACGCAGAAGAATCCGATATGGGTCGTCAGCAGAGTACGGCTACGCGCAACCTTCGCATCCGTGAAGATACCGCCAAATACCTTCTGAACCTCGATCTGGATTCCGCCAAGTACGATCCCAAGACACGGCGTATGGTTGATATGGGTGCACAGGAAGATCAAGCTTCTGCGCTGGTCGCTGAAGAAAACTTTGTCCGTGCCTCCGGAGATGCGGCTGAATTTGAGAAGGCCCAGCAATATGCTTGGGAATCTCAAGAGAAAGGATTGCCTCAGATACATTTGCAGGCCAATCCTACCTCAGGTGAAGTTTTACGGAAGAAGGAACAGGAGGATAGTGCGGCTAAGCGTGAAACTCAACGCAAGGCCCTCTTGGCGAAATATGGAGGCGACGAACATCTACAGCCCAATACCCTTCGTGACACAGCAGTAATCGAAAGTGAACGTTTTGTGGAATACGACGAAAGCGGTGCAATCAAGGGTGCCCCCAAGAACGCCACCAAGTCCAAATATCCCGAGGATATCAAGGTCAACAACCACACTTCAGTATGGGGCAGCTGGTGGCATGCCTTCCAGTGGGGTTATGCTTGCTGTTTCTCTGCTGTTAAGAACAGTTATTGCACTGGTGAAGATGGGAAGAAAGCGTTTGAAGAAGAAGGCAATATGATGATGATTGAAGAAGCCGAGGAGAAGAACGATGAGCCATCTCCAGATACTGAAAACGCTCAACCCAAACATTCAAACCGTCGAGAACATCATGATGATTCGAGTGCGAATGGAAAGAAGCGCACGCTAGAGGAGCTACGATCTGGAATAACCGAGGAAGAAATCGAGACATATAAGCGTAGCCGATTGGCGGCTGATGATCCCATGGCCAATTTTATTGGGAAGGACTAGTTAATAGGAGGGTCTTTATCTATTGTTTGTCTGGGCGTTTCTCTGTACCAAAATACCCCTTTATAAGCTGCATGGCACAATGAAAACACTTCATGTAAATTGCAAATTCTGAAATTCTGAAATATTGTCCCCAGCTTCACCTTCAAGTAGTTGAGAGTTGGATCTCAATGACTAACTATACATGTTCGTTCCATGCGAGTGGGTCTTGAACATCACGTGTTTCTTCGTGCACGGTCCAGGTCTATATCATGTGACTTAAGATCACGGGATCCAGGGCTTGTGCCCTGAGTCCCGTGACACGTCCACACCCTCGCTTAGCCCGACACATCACCACCCAACGGGAAGTTTCAATACGCCCTAGCGACGACGACCACGACAACAGCCCTTCAGCGGAATCGCCAGGTACGTTCGCATGCTGACCCTATATGCGTTGAATCCCGGTCACCTTATTAACATCTTTCTTTTTTCGCAGTTCCCTAATTCAAAATGAGTACGTCCGATGCCGAATCCTCGCACCGCGAATCTCCGCAATATCGAAACGATCCAGACTGACAACCTCAACAGCTAAGGGTACCTCGAGCTTCGGAAAGCGCCACAACAAGACGCACACTCTGTGCCGTCGTTGTGGTTAGTATTACACCTCCCCCCCGATTGTCAATTTCCACCTTCGCCGAGCCGAAAAGTTCGCAAATCAAATATTTCATATCTCTCTCGTGTTTCGATTGATGGAATTGGGCGATACCAACGGACTCGGCGGGATGGAAAAGGACTTTTATATATCAGGATGAATACTGACTGGCTGTCTTTTGCGACTTATAGGCAAGCGGTCCTTCCACATCCAGAAGTCGACCTGCGCCAACTGCGGTTACCCCTCCGCTAAGACCCGCAAGTGTACGCATATACCCCCTTCTTGAAAGCATTGTGATTTGGATATGGAATTCCTGGGCATTTGTGAAATGGGATATTTGGAAGTATGTTGGCTTACCATTTTTCTTCGCCTTTTACAGTCAACTGGGGCGAGAAGGCCAAGCGCCGCAAGACCACCGGCTCCGGCCGCTGCCGCTCCCTGCGCTCCGTCCACCAGCGCTTCAAGAACGGCTTCCAGACCGGCACCCCCAAGGGCGCTCGTGGCCCCACCACCGCCAACTAAATTACCCGTTTATCTCATTCGGCGTCGCGTTTTCGTTCTAGGAGAGGCTGGAAAGGAATGAGGGGTGGGCATCAACTGGCATGATATGGCCTAGCATTGCGAGATAGAATAAAAAACTCGAAATGCAACTGGCAATTCCGGAATATTAACGCTTTCCCGTGGAGTTGGTGTGGTGTGAATCGTCGATTCCCGTTTCCTTTTTTTATCCTCTTTCTTTTACTTGCCGCTGGTATTGATCACGGTCAAGAAGAGAAGTATCGTGAAAGCGGGAAAAAATTTCGGTCTTTCTCTTTTCTTGAGGGAAAGAGAAATGGCATAAAAAAATTGAAGGAAAGCGTGCATGAATTTCCTTTTTCTTACTCGTTTATGGCTGGCGAATATCCCCATGTCGTGACAGATACAAATGTGAAGATCTCTCTTCCTAACACCTCTAATTTCTTCTCCCGGTTCCATTCTTGGATCATTCTACGCCCGTCCTTGGTGTAGACAGTGATTCGTTGGAGTTGATATGCGTGGATTCCCATTTTGGTTCTCTAGTAGTTGAGAGCAAACTAACTACGCCTAGACATACTCAAGATTCGCCACGCCCAAACACTCGAACTCCGCCATCTCGTTGGATATAGAACAGAAGCTCTCTTTCCTCCAGACTATCCTCCGCTTCAGTACTCCAGCCTCCACCGCGGCTGATCCGCAGCACTCCACTCACATCCCTTGCGGCTCCCGTCTCCAAAGTGCGGAGCTGCATAACCGATTGAGCCCGATGCGCTAGACCAATAGAAAACGCGGCATGTTCAGACTCTATCGGAATAGCCATTTGGTGACCGACAGCCGATGCATTGTGTAGAAGCGGCGAGTCCGCGGCCAATGTCAACACTGTAGAATGCACGTTCTATTGAGGAATAAGTCGTCTGTGTAAGGTCTGCTTAGTCTGAAGAGACATACCTGCTGTAATCCCGTCACCCAGTCCATCATCTCCGTAGCTCCTATCGCCTGGCTTGGGCCTGTGGAGGCAAGTAGGAAATCTGGCTGGTCGATGATCAGAAGAATATCATCATCTGATGTCTTCTGCTTTTCAATGACCGCTAAGATGTCCCGTTCCAGGGCGTCTAAAGCAGTGATTCCATTCCCTGAAAAACGCAGTTTCTTAAAGGTTCCAGGCTCCGCACTGCTGGGCGTGCTGACACTACCCTTTCCTAATGTGGGATTTACCGGTGCTGGTGTTCTCCCAGGCAAAATACCTGGCTGCTGTCGGAGTGGGAGTGTAGTACGTGCTGGACCCCCAGCAGGTGAAGCAGGAACATTGTTAGCAGAGGATTTTGGTGTGTTGAACAACTCTGAGAGGCCATCCACATATGCAAATTGTTGCTTGCTTTCCAAACGGGCAAGGTCAAGGCCCTGCAATCTTGTCAGTATCGAGTTATCATACAGGTTGATGAGTTATCAGATAAGTGTCATTCGCATCACCCCACAGTAAAATGTTATTTGAGGATCACAGATGCAAGGATTTAACTCACCAGTCGCTTTGCCTCCGATTTCCAGAATTCCCAGCCCCGCAGGAAGCTCACAAGAACGACCTTCTTCTTCTTGCCATTAGGAGATTCTTCGAGGCCAATTGAGGAATTGGAGTTTGATGAGGTACTGAGAGATGCGTGCAAGAATCTGAGGACCAGCCAATTAGATGTTGCGCCCAGAATGGATGAGACCAGCGTCAGTGAGGACTCTTGCTGGGTTGATAGATATGGTGCAAGGAGGGGCGGAAGTGGGGGTTGAGAAGGCATAACGGGCCCTCCTTTGTAGTGTTGTGTCTAGATCAAGAGATTCAGAGGGTCTTTGTGTTTCTGCAACAGAGAGATTCCTGTTTGGAGATGCCTATTGCATTCTTCTCGAGGTGTGAAGGTGGTGATGCACGAAAGGGAAAAAATGTATGGTGGATGTGATTGGCTGTCCCACAACTCTGCCAAGAGATGAGCGTTGGAGTTTACTTCAAGTCGTCAATGTAGACTACTATCTCTCAGGGCAGAATGACTCATGTTTTGAAATTTTTGTTGAAGTACTGTATTGATGAGGCACTGTTGCTCTTACTATGCTACTAGTGTATAGTCCTGGTAGTCTGTGAATGATGTATTGAAGAAAACATTGTTGGTCCATTACTCCAAGATATATACTGATATAGTTGAGTAGCAGGGATGGATGATATATTGGCATCAGGTGACGTGGACAAGGCTGATCTTTGCCTATATCTATTGGGTCGACGAATAGCTAGTCAGCAAAAATAATCATGAATTTTCTACTTCCCATAATCATGCTATTGAATATAAATTTCCCATAGAATCAAAATTGAATGCGAATCCAATCCGAAACCGGATACCGCAGCCAGTCTGCCTGAGGCAACAATGTGATTTTTTTCCGCGCATCACCTGACCATTTCCCCACCATCGAGGGGAGCGTTGGATGCTGCATCAATCTTGCACATCATATCATATCTTGAGCCGATTGAACCAGAGTGGATCTGTCATTGTTCTAGCGCCGATCGTGAGTGTCTCTTTTGCCTGTGCAGTTCACATACACCGACTATCATTCAACTTTCATGTATACATACCCCACTCCCGCGCATGGCCGTGCTATAGTTATATCACTTCCCCCCACGTTGCTCACTGGTCTCAGCCACCAGGGCAAACAGTTTAACGGCAAATATCTAAAAAAAGAACCAGATGACTGATAATTGAAAAAGATGACTCCTGTTTTGTGTCATGATCAGAGCGCATTGGAAACACGTTACAAGGAATCCGCCCTGCCTCGATAAATATGACGAGTACTCGCGATTCCCATTCGTTCGCTGTATGTGTTCCCTAATAGTCTCTTAATATACATTAATACCACAAGAGATATGGCAGACATATCACTCATGAGACTTTCAAGCTGATCTGAATATAGTGCGATGAGTGCCGTCTTCGAAAGTCAAGAGTAAGTAATCGAGAGGTCATGAAATAATCCGGTCATCAATGAGCCTATAACTCACATGTGACTTAAAGTGCTCGAAAGAGAAGCCAGTCTGCCTCCAATGTCGGCAATTAAACAAGGAGTGCAAATATAGTCCAAAGGTGTCTCGAAGCCCTCTAACACGGCAGTATGCATATCCTTGTCTGACATGAACAGAAACATGAAATAAAGAAAAGAATATAACTAACACGCTAAAGGCACTTGACATATGTTGAAGATCGCTTGCATTCATTTGAAACTGCATTGAGTAGATTGTTTCCAGGTGGTGACCTGGATGCAACGCTTCGATCTCTTTTACAAAACCCGGAAGCACCGAGGGCGCCTTCGTCAAAGTCTTCCTCACGACACTCGACACCGGCCAAGCCGGATGCTGACAGATCTGAACCCGCCCCAGAAGCCCTACCACAACAGGCTGATGGTTTTGATTGGGCAGAGAAGGAGCTTACGCTCGGAGATCTTACTGATGGAATGGCTGCATTATCTATCAAGCCCGAGGGTGCCGGCTATTTTGGTTCGTATAGGTGAAGCATGGTGACTTATTATTACACTTGCCTGACCCTGAATTTTTAGGTGCTTCGTCAAGCGTGGTTCCACTACGAGCTCTGTTTGACCATGGCTTCGATTTGAACATCCCTGTTCGTTCCGCGAGATCCGGAGGTGTGCCGCTCAAGGCACAGTTATTGGAAAGTGCCCCGTCTGGCCTCATTGAACAAGCCTTCATCGACGCCTATTTCCTCAACTACCATACCAGCTACCCATTTGTACATGAACCGACTTTCCGTGCTCAGTTCAACGAGCCATCTCTGCGGCCTCATGGTACCGCATGGCAGATTTTGCTCAATACTATACTAGCGCTCGGCGCATGGAGCATTGGAGATGACACCTCCGATCTCGATGTTACCTTCTATCAAGAGGCCAGGGCCTGTCTACAACAGGCCTCTGTATTTGAAACGGGGAATTTGACCCTAGTCCAGGCATTATTGTTACTAAGTAACTATGCGCAAAAGCGCAACAAGCCTAACACAGGCTGGAATTACTTGGGACTGGCCGTACGAATGGCCATGAGCTTGGGGCTTCACAAGGAGTTTCCTGGATGGAAGATTAGTCTCTTACAGCGGGAAATTCGCCGAAGGCTGTGGTGGGGTGTCTTCATCTTTGACAGCGGTGCTGCGAAGACATTCGGCAGACCTATTCTCCTACCGGAAGAATGTGTGATGGACGCTAAACAAGTCCTCAATATCCACGACGACGTGAGTAGATCAACATTGTGACGGGCCGTTATTACCGTGTGAAATAGCCTAGTTTGCTAAGATTATTCCAGGCCCTGACACCAGCAACCACCACTTTACCACTTGAGTCGCCAGGCCCAACTCTTTACTCTGGCTTGATTGCTCAGGCTCAATTCCACCTTTTAACCAATAGCGTCTATCAACGCCTTATATCCAGTCCCAGTGTCACACCCGAAGAGACATTGAACCTTCAAAAGCCGATGGATGAGTGGTACAACAATCTCCCACCTTACATGCACTACCCACTTCAGCCTTTATCTGTGAGCCAGACACAGCCAGACTCGGACACGATTGCCCTTGTCCGCAATCGCCTTCTCTGGCGAAACTGGAACCTGATCATCCTGATCTACCGTCCTATTCTGCTACGCTGGGCAGCTCGACGATGGGCACCCCAAGGTGGCAGCTCTGACGGGTCATCTGTCAGCTCCGAAACAGGCTCTGAAGACCCATCCGAAACAGAGTGCCGGGTACGCTGTCTTCAGAATGCCCGACTGACGATCTCCTCTATATCTGAATATATGGATAACTATATTTGCACAAGAATCGGGGCATGGTATATGCTGTAAGTCATTTTTTGAAGGAACAATATCATCTTATTATTGACTAACATACCGAAAGTTACTTTTTGTTCCAAGCTGGATTGATTCCTATCGTGTTCCTCATGACCGACCCTTCAAATCCGGACGCACCAAGTTGGATCCAGGATATAGAAACAACCAAAGCACTTCTCACGCACCCATCATTTTGCAACAACCGCTTTGCTGCCCGGTGCTCTGAAGTGATCAACCGACTTTTGGGCCCGCCAGCCTCCCTCTCTGGAAACTATACGAACTCCCAACAACCGAATCCTCAACAATACGGTCAACAACAGCCACAGACTTATATGCCCTTCCCAGAACAACTATTCAACGATCCTGGATTTGGTGGAATGTTTCCCGTGGAACAACAGATGCCTAGTCCCGCGGGCATGGATTTCTCAGAATGGGTGAACTACCCAACACAGTAGTGATTTCTTTATCATTTTTCTTGTACAGGGAATGAAGTTAAAAGGATTGGGAAAATTTGATATCCCAGGCATCATGAAAACCATATTGAACGGAGTGTGTAACTATTTGCGAGTTGCAATTTATATATCATACCCAATGCAATTTTGTTTAAACCTCTTTTTTGGGTGATTCTATTATAGATGTTAACATCGAACGGACTTTTGTAGCTCAAAGTTTTTTAGAAGCCAAAGCAGCGAAATATTGACCCCAACCAACCACGACGTCCACGGAAAGACCTCATAGAATCCTGTTTCTCATTCATATACTGATCCAAGTTTTCATCATTGGGATCATCCAAGTAACGCTCCGTGCGTACAGCCGCGATAGAGATAATATTAAGCTCGAAAGGGCCCTCCTGTTCACCGAAGAAACTAAATCATCAAAGAGTAAGCCAAAGGGTCTTTGTAATACAATAGCAGTAATTTTGAAATAGCATACCTTCGAACCATGATACCGAATCTCTTGATATTCTTCAGGTCAAGTGGCTCAGCATCCTTCTTGTCCTTCCCACGATAAGTTGGCCTGAAATCCTCCCACTTAACAAAGATAGTCGTGCGACGCTCAGCCCGGAAATCGAATTCCCAACTAACAGTGCTCTGCTCTCGACCATCGGGTCTCTTAGGCAAAATCTCATCTTTTAAAGTCAAGGTATATACTTTGCCATCCGCTCGATCAACGACAATCTCTAAACCATCGTGACGAGACAGATCCCATGTTCGGCCTTCGCCTCTTGTGCGTTGTGATGCAAAGCCCGCGCCGCCAAGCGTCGTGATATCGAGATTACCGTGAAAGCGAGCAGTCAATGATGAAGGAGAGCAGGATAGTGTTGAATGGGAAGACCCGCCGCGGACTCGATCGTCTGACGAGGTCCAGTCATCCTGGTTCCAGGCGCTATGGATATGGTCAGTATAATTCGGGACATGTGAGGTGAGTTTATCGGTTGCTATCACTCACCGGACTCCGCCAAATAGAGGAAGATGTGATGTTGGGGCCATGATGACTTTAGGTTGTTTCTGCTTGGACGGACGGCAGATGATTTACTGTAATACATGAGCGGGGAGGGCGGTGTGGGTGCGGAGATGGCGTCATAGCTTGAAGTATAGCGATTTCACTACTGCCGGACATCAACTACGATTTTACATCAATGGATGTAAATGAACAATAGTGTTTAGTATAGAGCATTGATCGTACGATCTCATGAGTGCTAATTGCTATTGATATATACAGTCCAATTCAAATAGGCAATGCTTGTCTTTATTCAAGGGTATCTGTATGGTGTCTATATACAACATCTAGTAACTCCGTGCCATCCAATGCCATGCTCAACATGCAGTGTAGATTCAATCATTCCAGTTGTTTGTTCAGTTCTGTTTCCACCTCTCCATGAAGCTCTTCCAGGCCATGGAAGCCTTCTTCGATCACCCACTTTTGTCCATCGCGGGGGCTGTGCAGAACGTGACAGCTTGCTCCAACCACCAACAAACCAGGTGGCCGAGAACCTGCCTCTTCAAAGGCCAGGCAAATGTTCTCCAAAGTAGAGCGAATGACCCTCTGATCAGGGCAAGACGCACGTTCGACAATAGCGCAAGGAGTGTCTTTTGGCCACAGTGTTCGAGATTGCTCGGTATCTTCAGCCGGGAATGCAGTAAGTGATTCAATGAGAGCAGAAAGTCGATGGAGAGCCATCAGAAAAACAACAGTCTGAGTGGGAACATAAGTAGGTGGGTTGGGGGCGGCACCCTTTCTGCCAGTCCCTGTGCAGACCAGCACCTGATCAGAGACACCCCGATGGGTAGCAGGGATATCGGCGAAAAGAGAAGCGCTCATAGCGCTGGTGATACCGGGCAACACCGTTGGAATAAATCCTTCGTCTCGGAAAAAGTCAAATTCCTCCGCTCCACGCCCGTAGAGGTAAGGGTCGCCTTGCTTGAGTCGCAGAACTTGCTGGCCTTTTTGAAGAGCAGCAAGACCCATCTGCAGGAATTCCTCCTGTGCCTGGTCAGCATTGCCGGGGAACTTGCGAGCAATGTGAACCTCTGTACGGCGAGGAATTAAATCCAAAACTGGAGCTGGTACCAGCTTATCGGCCAGAATGATATCAGCATTTTGGATTGCGTTGTATGTCGCCCGAGTTAACAGGTCTGGATGACCAGGTCCGGAACCAGCGAGAACAATATTCCCCTTTTTAGATACTGCATGGAAGCCATTGGTAACATCAACGTTACTGGTATCACTTCTACTACTGGTATACGCTTTGAGAATGCCGTCAATATCGGAATCAGTGATAGTGACGAGTTTGCGTAGTGGCCAGTATTCGCAAATTTGCGAGAGCCAACGTGTCCGCCTCGTTTTAGCAGCAGCAACATCACCTTCGGTAACCAAAGCATTGAAGTGATGAGTTTGACCGGCGGCGTCATCATCGTCTCCCTCCAGAGTCATTTCACCTAACCCTGCCGCATTATCTTCTTCCCACAATCGCCGACGCACGGCACCTAGTCGGTCAATGGCAGAACCAAGATTTGCAGGAAGGAATGCACCAATTTCCCGGCGAAGCCTTGATGCAAGTTTGCATCCACGGCCTGACGTTGTGATTCCAATATGAAGTGGTCCATCAGAATAGGTAGAAAGGAGGGTGAATGAGCAGAGTTCCGGGGCGTCAGAAACGTTCACGGGGATTCTGAGGCGGCGACACAATTTCGAGATGTGCGAGCCTATAGATATATCGTCAAAAAAATGCTATTTCTTGGATGCGCAGCAGCAAACTCACTCAAAGGGTTCTTGCCACCCAAAGTGACGAAGACCATGTCCACCACCCGGTCTACTTCTTCTCTTCCCAACGTAGTCAAATCGCTATTCTGAAACTCGCGCCGCACCCATTGAACAGATCCTTTCTTTATATAGTCTGACAAGGTGAAATGCAAGTCTATTGTCTCCGGCGCAATAAGAATAGGAGTGGCGCCGGCGTCAAGGCTCTTTGTACATCTTGCGGCTGCGAGAGGATTAGCCCCGACGATCAAGTGAACTTGTGACTCAGTATTCCAAGCAGTCATCAAAGGGACTGGCTGTCCAGAGCCATTCAAAGCATCCTTCATTCTGTCGGTTGGCCGCCACTTGCGGACTGCCCCTCCAAGCAATCTGTTTTCAATATCAAGTTCAATGCGGAGTCGATTGATCAAACCAACACCGTTCTAATGTGAGAGTCCTGGGTCACACAGAAGTATATAAGAAATACAGATTCCAGTTAAACGATTGACTCAACACGCGGTACGACGATAATTCCGCGGAGAAAGAGAAATTACTCCGGACTGAGTAAAAGACCCCTCGCGATTGGAGATAAGGTAGCTGATAAGAAGCCGGGGTTCAATTGGGAATGCTGTAATTCCAGTTGGATTGAGTATCTCAGACCAACTGAATTGTCAGATTTTGATACAGGATATTGCAGGGATATTCAAAGACACAGAATTTCCGCAAACTTAGAATATTTTCAAGTAGATGACTCTCGACCGAGTGGATTTGTGCTTGTGGCGGAAATTTTTCTATACAACTATATGGCCTAAAGGGGACTAGGGCGGAATTGCGTGATTTTGCAGCAATGACGGATGAGTAAGCATTGACCATTTGGTAGTTTAGCCATTACGTTAAACTCTTGTCGTTCCTACTGTACAAGTTGATAGTCATCTATCGAGTTACTCATACATGATACATCAAACAGAGCGATGTTAAATGCATCCTATTCTTGGAATATTTCCAAATAGACACTGTGAGGAGACATCCGAGACTAAGCACACCATTTTGGGTGTTCGCCAATGGTTCTAAAAATATCATTTTGGAGTGTTATTTGCATGCCGATATGATTATGTTTTTCTTGCAAAGTAGCAGGAATCTCTAGTATGTATACTTTAATCTGTAGAAGTCTTCAGGCTGGAGACAGAAGGATTGTTGCTGGACTGGCCTGTTGACCGCATCACGTGAGGCGGAGCTTCCAGCTCGCAGCCAAAGGGCGCTCCAGAGCTCCGTCATCACCACCATCTTTCTGTCCCGTTCACACGCATTGCCCCGTCATTGCATCATTGATTTAACTGCGAATACCGTTCAACTTCATCGGCAGTGTCAAATTCAATCGAAGAACATAACCTATAACCGCCATCATGTCCGACGCTTTGTTGAAGCCCGAGAAGGACTTCACCAAGGACGCCGACAAGCTCATCCCAGAAGCTGAGGCCCTTGCGAAGGTGCGGAAACCACTATCTGCTTCATCCTGGTTGATTAAATTACTGACTTGAATGCTTTACCATCAGACTGATGTTCAGGGTGCGATCGATAAGCTGCTTGTATTGGAAAAGCAATCACGACAGGTGTGATCCCCGTCTTCATCTTTCCCCCAAACCCCGGACTAATCATCATATCTCCCTATTTAGGCCTCTGATCTCGCTACCACATCCCGCCTCCTAATCGCCATCGTCACCATCAGCAAGAATGCTGGCGATTGGGCTCTCCTCAACGACCAAGTGCTCCTTCTATCCAAGAAACATGCCCAGCTCAAGCAGGCCACAACGAGGATGGTGCAGCAGGTGATGAAGTTTCTCGACGAGACTCCGAATCTGGATGTCAAGCTCTCTGTCATCGAGACTTTGCGAACAGTGACCGAAGGAAAGGTAAATTCAGATGCCTCCACCGGCTGCGTATGGCACTCCAGGGCTAACTTATACGATCTAGATCTTTGTCGAAGTTGAGCGAGCCCGTGTAACCCGTATTCTCTCGCATATCAAGAAGTCGCAAGGTGATCTCACCGCAGCCGCAGACATTCTTTGTGAGCTGCAGGTGGAGACGTTCGGATCGATGACCCGACGTGAGAAGACTGAATTCATCCTGGAGCAGGTCTCTTTGTGCATCGAGCGCGGAGACTGGACTCAGGCCTCGATTCTCATCCGCAAGATCAACAAGCGCTATTTCAACCGCAAACCGAAGAAGTCCGCCGAGGAGATCGAGAAGCTGAAGCAGCAGGCGGAGGAGCGAGAGAAGACTCGAGGACCGGACGAAGCCCCCATGGAAGTCGATGATGATGTGACCGACCTTAAGCTCCGCTACTACGACCAACAGATCACTCTTGCCAACCACGACTACAAGTATCTGGATGTTTGCAAGCACTACCGAGAAGTTCTGGATACTGAGGCTGTTGAGAACAACCCCGAGCATCTTCGCGCAGTAAGTCAAGTAATCAAGCTCTCGAAAGCTATGTATCGAAAGTCAATGACTAACTTTATTCGAAGTCTCTGGCGCGCATCGTCTACTATATTGTCCTGTCTCCCTATGACAACGAGCAGTCAGATTTGCTTCACCGCATCCAACAAGACACCCGGTTGTCACAAGTCCCCGAGGAGGCTCGACTGATCAAGCTTTTCACTATCCCCGAGTTGATGCGCTGGCCCATGGTTGCCGAGCAGTTCGGACCTCACCTGTGTGGCACCGACGTTTTCGATGCCCAGACACAACAGTCATCCGAGAACCAGGCTAACCGCAGATGGCAAGACCTGCGGAAGCGAGTCATCGAGCATAATGTGCGGGTGGTCGCTAAGTACTATACTCGTATCCAGATGGGCCGTTTGACCCAGCTACTGGACCTGACTGAGGAGGAGACAGAGAAATACATTAGCGAGTTGGTCACATTGAAGACCATCTATGCGAAGATTGACCGACCTGCCCGTCTGGTCAACTTTGCCAAGCCTCGTGATGCTGATGACGTTCTTAACGAGTGGAGCAGTGATATGAAGAGCCTGTTAGGTCTTCTCGAGCGGATTGATCATTTGATCACCAAGGAAGAGATGATGGCTCGCATCCTGCCGACTCGCGGCAAGGAGACCAAGGCCCGTTAAGTGATTGGAATGGATGAGACGTGGAACGTTTGCCTCCGTGTGTAAAATAATTCGCCGGTAGACCTCTATGAAGATGTGCACTATTGTGTTTACTGTGTCTGTGTCGGATGACCCGAACTGATTGTAATCGCTATGTAGTCTATGTATAGTTACTATCTAGTCTTCTCGTAGGTAATATATCAGACGACCGATCCTTCTTTATATACAAGATTCTAGCCCCAAACTTTTATCTAAAATGGAACGTCCATGTCGTTGACATCTTCCTCTTCCTCTTTAGCCCCAGCCGCACCTTTCTCCAATTGCTCCCGAATAAATCGCAAAGCAGCATCCAAGTAGGGCCGCTGACTAGGCAAAAAGTGACCACCAGGATGCCAAATAACCAGACCATCCTTTTCAGGCTCACCAGCACAAGCATCAATCAAAGCCCGACTCCGACTCTCCTCCACAACGGCATCCAATGAGCCCAGAATATGCAATACCGGAGTCTGAATAGGCGGATTGTCATAAAAGCCACGATACCTAGGCCCAGGAGCCCGGAACCCACTATAACAGAGCGCAAATTTTAACGGCGGATGCTGAAAGCCCGATGATGATTCAAAGGCACTGGGGAATGGTATTCCTGCCGCACCATCAACTTCATCCTTCGCAAATTGAGCAAAGACCTCTTTCCGTCCCGGCTCAAGTAAGCCCGCCACCATAGCCGCCAGTGCAGCACCCTGTGAGAACCCAATCACGCCATCAAATGGTCCCTCTTCGCGGAGGACCTTTGCGACTGCCGCAAGTCCCTCATCAATGCCTGTATAGAGGGGTGGATTTGCGCTATTCGAACGGCGCCACCAGCCATATGCCTCGATGTCTTCGTCCGGTACTCCGGCGTCGGAGGGCTCGTACCCGGGGATATCGCTCGGTTTCAGACGAAGTGGGGCGGTAGGATAGCTTGTCATGACATCGTGTAGGGGTAAGGCCTTTTGAATATGCTTGGTCAGGGCGCGACTTTTGGCGTGAAAGAGAGAACCGGATTGTGTGTAGCCGTGCAGCATGAGCAATTTGAGTGGCTGCCGCGTAGTCGTGGATGGATTGAGCGCCATGTTTGCTAGAGAAACGCTTTGATCTGATTGAATTGAAAAAAGAAAAGAAGGAAGAGACAAGAAATAAGAAATAAGAGAAGGAAAGAGGCGGCAAAAGAGCAAGAAGAAGGGGAAAGAGCGACTAGCAAATATTCAAAGAGGGAAAAGAACGGAGTCCCGAACGGGAAACCGCGACTAGATAAGCCAGCTTATCGGTGGAAAGCGGGTCGGGCAGGTACCTTCCTAAACAAAAGAGGTTCTTTTCTATAAACCAACTCGCATTTTGTGACATCAACAACTCTTCTTCAATTTCACCTCCAAACACATTAACGTACCAACACCAACATTATGGCCGAAAAGTTCGATCTCGAAGATCTCGACGCCAGAATGCAGGCTTTGATCGAGTATGTGTTTACTTTCTTCCCTTCCAAACCAAAAACCCCTCACCACAATCCTAAAATTACCTAAGAAAACATCCAACTATATCTTAGAAAACATGCTTATTCTCTGAACAGCGCATTCGATGCTCACCCTGAGTGCCAGCCCCCAACACCAAACCCCAATCTGTTCTTTACCTACGACTTCATCCGCAACACCCACAATCAGCTTAAGGCCATTGACCGCTCCAAATACGCCTCTGGAGACAAGACGGCCCATGAGGCTTTAGTTGAAGTCGTTGGACGTAACAACTTCACCCAGCTCCTCATCACAAAACCAGACCCAACCGTGTCCGCCATGATGAGCGGTGGTGCCCCTCCGGCTGACTTCGGATCTGACATCAAACAGAAGGTCCAGGCACTGGTCGATATTAAACCTATAAGCTCCTAAGGTGTCTCATATCCATGCTGAATAGGGGCATTTGTTTTTTTTCTTTTTGCAGGATGATTCGGGTGAGCGTGTTCGCGCTTGAATGATTCGGATGAGAACGTATTTATGAACTATTTTTTTTGGTCAAATTTTCTTTTTCTATTATGCTCATATCCGTTCGTTTCTCTCAGTATTTACTGTTACGATCATTCTCTTTCATGACCCCTTTCGGCTTTTACTTGATGATCACAATCAAAATTTACATACCCAACTTTCAATATCGCGGCCAGTTCATGATAAGCTATACATCTTATACCAATATCTAAACATGTAAACCTTAATTTGAGAAGCAATAATACTCAAATCTCTAATCTATACTAAGATTCGAATACTCTTTCCCTATCACTTGAAGTTCATAGCGAAACAACAAACGTAAATACTAATGCCCGACAGTACAAATCCACTGGAAATCTTTCAATTGCACTCTGAACACAAGGGAAACATAGTAGACCCTACTTTGCCATTGCACATGACATCATGTCTTGATCTGTTCCTGGGTAAGATCGTAGGGAGCCGCTGCGCTGTTACGTAGCCGCCTTGCCGGGGTGGGGACGGAAACGCACGTCCAGTGGGGAGAGGGGGCAATGATGAAGTCTATTATGAGGACATCCCATCTGTGCGAATGTTATCTTAACCCTGGGAGCAGTGAGGAGGGATGCGGCAACGTACTGTACAGCTTTTACTGTTGTGGGAGTGGGCTGTTTAGACGAAGCTGGATGTGCTACGTCATGGATTTGAATCCCACTATGGCGGGAAGGCGATTCAAATCGAATAGATTGACTACAGTATTATCTTGTTAATAGTCCGATGTGAGAATGATGGTGATTTCTACAACTACGAGGAATACAAATCTACGCGGTCTAGAAGTGGTCGGATATCAACAACTCAAATTGAGCAGAGAACCCATTATACATAAATGCAAGTACAGTAGAAATCACAACAGAAACAAGAACAAATAGGCACAATAATGTACCTTGTGTCAGATATCCGGAACTCCCTGAGCTGGATGCTGCGAGTTGGCTTTTTTTTGTCGAATGCTTTTGGTGGCCATGGCCATAGAAGGACAGGGCGAGTCATTCCATCTTCTATCTGTCATCAATCGCAGTGGAAGCAGTAAAAGAATAAACGATGAAAATAGAGATCAAATAAGCAGAAGGATTGGAAGAAGACGCTGTGACTATCAAATCATCACAGAGAAAATAGATGTAAAGAGCAGGAATTGGACGAAAGAGACGGGTTTCAGAACGTCACATTTCAATTGTTTTTTGTTTTCAGGGAAGATAAAAAAGTGGTATGGATCGTATCATATCATTTCACATTTTCCATTTCACAACTTCAATCCCAACCAACATCCTCAAAACTTTCGAACCAAAGACATTGTCGGGAAGAAGAAGTTGAACGGAAAAGGCGTATCATCCCGTGAAAAAAAGCGAGTAGGAAGATATATGAGGGAAGAGAGGAAGAGAGAGAGAAAAAAAAAGGGTAATTGTTGTATGTGACATTTTGAAAAGCCGGCGGTCCCCATTTAATAACCGAACCCAAAGAGGAGTGGTATTTTCATCCCAGATTGCTCCATGCTATTTCCTCTGCGTTTCAACAAGACAATAAAAAAGAAATTTCATTTGCGCGTCTCGTTTACTTCCGGCGGAAGGAGCAGCCCTCAGTCAGACGGGCCTTGCCACCAGTGGGCTGGCACAGGACGGTGGAGCAGCCGGCACAGATGACGACGGTCTGAGCGTGAGAGAAGACGGTGGTGATGGTGAAGCAGCCGGGGCACTTGACGTCCATGAAGAAGGAGCGGGGCTGGGGCACAAGGGTCTAAATGGTGAAGAAGACCCAGTCAGCATTTCCTATTATCTAAATCGATTCCATATATAATATATTCCATGATTCCAATTTATCGCCTGTCTTCAAGTTGTAGTGATTGTGAAGTGTTTCGAGGGATGCGTGCGGAGGTCTCGTGTCCACCTTCCCACCTTCTCTCCTCGGTCCACATCCACATCCATCACAACTCTCGAGACTTTTCATGGATCCCCTTTTCTTTATTTCCATCGATGTTCGGAGGTTGTGCATACCTTAAGCTTGTGCTTGCGGGCCTCAGCCTGAGGCGTGGGGTTGAGGAGATCGACAGCGAGAACCTAGAGGATAACTCGTCAGCAACAGAGTTTTTTGTCGTTGAGGTTGTGTATTTCGACGCAGGCCACAAAACGGGTGGGCCACGGTGCGGTTCGAATCGATTCGGATAGGGATGAAGGGTGGTTCGGCAGCAGGGCGAGGGCTTACCATCTTGACGATTTATGATCAGCGAGAAGGTTGATGAATGGCGCTGATGGCGATGGCCTTGTGTTAGTCGAATGTAGCGGGAATGAGTTTGAAGGGATTTGTCTCGGGGGGGGGCGGCGCGGTTCTGTTAGGGTTTGTGCCCTCGCTTGACTACCTAAATGGGGCAGGCGCGAGGGGGTGTTTCCGCCAATCACACCGCCAAGCGGGATAGCTGACTCACCGCCCGAATTGAGTCCGCGGTTCTGCTGGACATTCGAGGTAAGCAGTCACTCGACGTCTTACTCGAGTTACTTCATTCTCTACTCCGTACTTGAGTATAAAACTTCCATGATTGCACACATAACACATTACTCTCATATTCTATCACGCGGAACTACCGGTGTTGAAAACAAACAAAAACGTATGTACTGGCTGAAATCAAATCATTAGGTCCGCCCACATTATTCTTTTTTGCCCTCCACATTTCCCCAAAATAAAACAAGCAACTCATCGAACATTCTCGATCCGTCCCCACCTCTCGCGAATCGTCGGAACTGAAGCTCGGTCTTCGATTCGTGGTGATCGAGGTTGAACTGTCTATCACCAACGAACCGGAACTCACCCACCAATCAGTTTTGTTGGCCATTGTTTTCGCCACACGCTCTATTGCGCCTTCTTCGATGTACCCTCTACGTGGGCCTTCACCGCAGCGCCGTCCTTGTGTTCGGTTTCTTCCACGTACGGATACTTGATAGTCAAGCACCAGATATCGATATAGTCGCAGATGGTGGTGATAACGTCAAACTGGAATGGGTCAATAAAAACGCTCTTTGTCAAGCACATAGTGTGAAGAGGAACGAGAACATACCACGAAGCTACCATAAACACCAACGGCCAGACCAAGACACACAAAAACAAACGCCACTTGGCCGACACTGGAGCCAAGGACTGGGTGCCAAAGGCCGAGAACCGGACCAGCGCTATCGATCACACCCAGGGCCAAGGGGTACAGCAGAATATTGTGGTATGGGAAACCAGACTGCACCAAGTGCCCGACAATCATGCGCCCGACGGAATAGGCATTGATCAAGCCAACGAACAACCCAAAGGGGATGGTGTAGTTCTCCAAAACGGCAGGGTTCAGGTACAAGTACGCCGGGACGAGGGTCCAGATCGCTACCAAAGGCAGCAGGCCATACAAGGGCGCAACAGGGTCTTGACCACGCTGACGGCGGACCTGCATAACGTGCAGAATACTGGATCCTGTCGCAAAGAAGAGCATCAACGCACCGTACACCAGGTACCACTGCGTAAAGGGCATCTCATAAACCTGTTGTGAGATGAAGCTCGGCTTTGAAACGCCCAAAGTCTCGAGCATAGGTCGGTGCCAGAAGCTACCACCGCCCATATAGGCTGTGAAGGCGTAGACAGTGCAGAGGGTGAGAATGCCTTCTACTGGACCGGAAACAACGCCGAGCGTGAGGACCTGAGTGTAATATTCATCCCAGGTTTGGACGTAGAAGGTCATGGTGGCTGTTTATATTAGACTAATTGCATCAAAAAGGGCCCAACTGGACAGGACTTACAGCCAAAAAGACTCAAAATTGTCATCCATGATTGACCGAGATTCATAGCGGCCGCAAAGATCAGAACACCCAGGCCAGTGTTGCAAGCATCGACACCTAGGATTAGTTAGATCAATCAATTCTTTTTCAACCTTCTTTTGGCCGTAGGAAAAGAACATACTGTGATCAAAAAGCTCTCCCAGCGGACCACTCTGTCTCGTTCTCCGTCTATATGCATGTTAGCATTCTCCCTCAACACAGCAGCAAGATCAAAAACATACGCCTGCATTCCATCCACGGCATCGAACGTCTGGTAAAGAAACAGACCGAGGGCACAGCTGGCATATACCCATGGCGGACAATCCTGGTCCAGATTGGGATTGTACCACATAACAGTGATGAAATTAATGACCACGAACATAAAACCAGTCAGGGTGATCTAACAGTAACATCAAGTCAATAGAATTCCTTTAAATCAATGGATACAACGCTTCTAGCATCGCAGAGAAAGCTCATGAGAGCTTTTTGAAACGTGAGAAAAGTCGCATACGGGGACAGCACTTACAGCATTGGGACTATCGTATGCGCCAAAAAGAAAAGCAGACAAAGTCGTCAGTAACAATTCAATGACAAACTCCTATTCCTTTTCCATTCTTCTCGCCAAAACAAGGAAGAAAGAAAGAAAGAAAGAAAGAAAGAAAGAAAGAAAGAAAGAAAGAAAGAAAGAGAGGGAGAAACAGCAGAAGAGGAAATGAAGGGGAGAGCTCCAGCTCTGACAAAGGTAGCCAAGCTCCGAAGAAAAAAAAAAAAAGCTCCCAATGTAAGCTTTCCAGAGCTTCTACTAACCTCGCCAGAGCTCAGAGTAAGGGTAGGTATTACTCACGCCATGCCCATAGGGAAGCATCCAATAACGCATTTGTTATAGAAAGGCTTCAGGATGTACCGACTAACAAGCGAGTGATCGATACCCGCATAGCGATAATTGCGCAAATTGGGGAGATGATGTTGACGAATGTACACCATACTGCGCGACTCTTGTCTGGACCTTTATCCAAAGGCACTCGGGGGGGAACGATTCGAAGGTTTTCTTGGGCTTTATTGTTCTTTGTTTTGGTTTCGGCCTTTTTTTTTCACCGCATATATGGTTGGGGTTGACGTGGATACTTTAGGCTCGGCGGTGTCGACGCGCGGGAACGGAGAGGTTGGTTGAAGAATCCAAGAATTCAAGTTGAGGTCGGAGGTGAGTGGGAGGGTAGGATGGGAGAGAAGGTTATGAAAAGAGAAGAGAGAATAAAGAAGAGACAAAAGAAAGTAAAATAGCAGAATAGTCGTAAACTCGTGGATGGGTCAAGTCCAGAGGGTAAAAGGGAAAAAAGAGAAAGGGTCAAACAAATTAAACAGGCCCCGCTTGGGGGACGGCGCGAAGACCGGGAAAAGCAAAGCAGAGCAGAGCAAAAAGAAAAGAAATGGGTCCGACGTCGAGATCGGCACGATGCAAGTGGCGCATTTATTGTTGTTACTTTATGGAGTCGATGATGAGTTGGTCTTTTGGTTGCCTAGTCGTACACTACTACACTGTTCATAGTATACAGGTATAGCAGCGTTCTACAGTATTGTCTGTGATGGTTGTTTATACCTCATTGCATACTCAGAGAAAAGAGGTATTGGGTTTACTTCTACCAGTCTATCAGTCTACCGTACCGTCTACCCTATACGAGCCTTTGGCCAGCTGGTGTCCCCACGTGCAACATACAACATTGTCGTCGTGACAAGATGACCTCGGAGCGACACCAATAAGAAACACCACAGGATAGAGATCGACCCTGCAAGAGACGAGGGGTTACCCGAGGCCCCTCAAATCGGTTAGTTTCAGGGACGGTGAATACCGAAGGA
>Ga0102593_1000454_pt1 | contig 75454 bp, 82 predicted proteins | sample AraplaCol_mMS_r2_2_FD_76862 | JGI IMG/M metagenome (GOLD analysis project Ga0102593, IMG submission 76862) | Arabidopsis root microbial communities from North Carolina, USA - plate scrape MF_Col_mMS_r2 (SPADES assembly) (version 2) | ecosystem: Host-associated > Plants > Roots > Endosphere... | reverse complement strand
GTCCACCTGCTAACGTTAGCATTTTGAAAAATAGCCCGAGAAAACAGAGAAGAAAAAAAAAAAAAAAAAAAAAAAACCAAAAAAAAAAAAAAAAAAAAAACAAACACCCCAACCAACAACAAAGAAGGTATGGTGGGGGAAGAAAAAAAAAAAAAAAAAAAAAAAAAAAAAAAAAAAAAGACCCTACCAAACTCGTCGCCGAATTGCCTGCTCCCCAGGCGAGAAACCCGTGGATTCGACATGAAGACCAAGAACAAGACACATGCGCTCCGTCATACCTAGATGATGGATTAGTTGGGCTTGATACTAAGGTGAAGAGATTGAAATATACCTAGCAAAGTATATGATGCACCAGCGTTCATGTTATATGACAGAACATTGCTAATAATGAGAAGAATCTGAATGACTTCTACCGTGGGCTGCGAAACATAATTCAACATCCGGAGACATTGATATGAACAAGAGACTAGGCAAATCTTGTCAGTATGGTCTTTTTGACTGGCACAACAGCATATCTTGCTTCGTGACTTCGTGACTTCGTGGCTTCTCTCACGCACCATATACCCACGAGGTTAACTCGCGCTCGCGCTCTGTGATATCCGACAACTGACAACCGGATGCAAGCACCGCAAAAAGCAAGCTCAAGAAGGGCAAATCCATTCCGAATGGTTTGACTAACCCATTGGCATCCGGTTTATACACGCCACCCACTCGACGTCGATTTTCGAGTAAGCAGCTTGCCTTGTACTCCAGTTCATCTAAATCTGGTAACACCGGGTACAACACGGCGCCAATTTCCCTATAAAAGCCCAAGAATCTGAAATAAAATGAGAAGAAAAAAAAAAAGTCAGCCATGCAATCTACACACTCACACCTTGCACAATCTGCGCGGATCGTGTCTACAATCCACAAACAAGAAACATACCGTCGACACTGTTCATCATCTGGAAGCACTGCACACACGCCTGCAATATTGAAAGTATAAGGGTCAGATGACCACAGATCTACAAAAGGGTATGCTGCGGATTCATTTCCCAAGGCTAAATCAGCCAACAGATCCTCCTGAGGCAGCGCCTGCGCCATATCCTTGGAGTTCTTCGATTTATCCAAAATATCGACCAAAGCCGATCGAGATCCCAGATGGACAGCGCCCGTTCGGGACGAGTTCGCTCCATACACACCCTCGGATCGACTGGAGGATTTGCGTTCCATCGTTTCTGGTGGCGGGGGATCGACAGCACGGCGGCGACGGGAGGAATGAGATTGGAAGATCGAATGGAGACTCCCGATGATCTGCTCCATCGCGACCATTTTATTATTGATGTCATCCCATTCGCCCTGGGAAATATCGATTAACTCCGGTAAGTCTGGATCGTCGCTGGCCTGGGATGGCCGATCGGTGACGGAGGAGACATCGGTCAGATCGTGGGGTTGTGATGGTGGTGGTGCTGAGGAATAAGTAGGTGGGAAGGCGGGCGAGACAAAGTTGGAATGTGACGGGGTGGAAGAAGCTGTGAGGGAGGAAGAAATGGGTAATCTGTTGGATTGTGGACGACCGTAGGAACAGGTGAAGTTTCGTTTGACGCAATTGGAGCAAGGAACATTGCGATCGCAGCGGACTTTGCTGGCTCGGCACGGTAGACAGGTCTTGCACTCGCGCGGTCGGCGGCGAATGGGGTATGTTGGCATTTTTTGGGGAAAGACTTTGGATTGTAGCTGGTTGTAGCTGGAGTGTCGCTGATGATGGGGGAGGAGAGAAAGAAGAGGGAGAGTTGGTAGAGATTTTCTAGGTTAATCAAGTCCTTGGCTGCGCGGACGAAGTGGAGAGTGCAGGGGAGAGACAGAGGACGGCATAGAAAGGTCTTGTAGGAGATTCCAAGGACAGATGGGGCAATGGTGGGTATCGTGGAGCTGCAGCCGATGCGGTCCGGGGGGAGATGCAGAGGAAGACTGCCCAGTCTCAGAGCAGGTGAATGGGAGGGAAGAAAAAGTAGTGGAGAAGTGTAGAAGAAGAGGAAGAAAAGAAGAAAGAGAGCGACAAATAGGAATTGAGAGGGTGAAGGGGGTTGGGAAGAAGCAAAAAGAGAAGAGAAGAGGTGAAGTGTGCAGAAGAGAAGAACTTGAGATGTAGAAGTTGGATGATTTCATCAGCCGCGGGCAGTCCGTGGTTCGCGGGTGGACAATTTAGTATAGCATTCAATACTAAGTTAGACTTAGTATAGAATGAGGATGAATTAATTAATAGAAAATATTAGAATAGATTATGGAATTGTTGAGGATTATCAGTCTCCACCATATATATTAATTGCATTCACGTAGTAGACTGTTGAATATGAGTACTGGCAATCATGATACTAGACAGAGTATGCATCTCGGATATTACAGTACTACGGAGTATATGTGTACCTAACTATAAGAGGATATTATAATAAATGCATACATAGACTATTATATTACTATTAGTTAACTAGACTAGAAAGAATAGTTAATGCAGTTGATATCGAAGGATCTGCAAAAGTACCAGTTCGTCCACAATCCTCATAGATTGACACGCTAACTCCTTAGGATGCATCGCTGAGACATCTACGTTTCTTACAGTAGTATATATAATAGTACACACAAGCAATGGAGACTCTGGAAATATTGTATTTCATGATCAGTCATAAAAGACAGGCTCATTGCGGGCTCTTTTTCTCAACTACTTGTGGCACGACCCACCACTCATGCCATCGTGCCTTGCTACCGGTTTCTGGAAGAGTCACCTCAACGTTCAATGGTTGCCTGGTCGATGGCCTCGGGTTACTGCTCAGTGCCTTACGCATCGTTTCAATCGCGATACTCGCTCCAATGCATGCCCGCATAGCATCCTTGACATCCCGCTTCCAATCTTCCTCAATGGCGTTCGAGGATGTTCTGCGCGCGGCAGATGTCGAGTCCTCGATAAAAGCCCCCTGGGAAAGTAATACATCCCACGCTTTTCGAGCCTCGGTGATCGCCTTAGTCGCCCGATCTAATATAGTCGTATCTGAGTCGCCTTCCAAGGTTGACTCCCTTTGGAATTCCTCAAAGGGTACCAGTTCAGGGAGAGAAATGGGAATAAATGGTTTCATCCGGAGTTCATAGCGTAATCGATCAGTAGAGTATGCCTCGGTCCCTGCAGCACGCGGGAGTACCTCATGCCGCGCGAGGAGAACGTATAAAGCGTGGAGGGCGATCGCGAAGGCGTCAACGGCCACCAACTGGGTCGTCATGCGTTCTAAAGTCCGGAATGATCGATGAAAGGCTGCAGACTTTTTGGAGTCGGCCGAGCGATCTCCGCCACTTGTAACAAGATCTTGTTTTCGAGCTGCCACGGTAAAAGTACGAATGCGATCGAGATGGCCAAGGTGCGTGGAACAGATGTACGACAGATACCAATACATCCCCATCAATTCCTCAGGCGCATAGATTGATAGCTCAAAGCCCATCTGAATGATACGTCGGATCTGAATGAGCTTTTGAGTATACGCCCAACTACTGAGCGGGAAGGAAAAAGTGGCTTCTCCTCCTTTCATCTGCAATGGACGTTCATTGCTCAACCTCTGTAATTCCAGATCAAGCTCCTCAGCCTATCCATAGGTCAGTAATTGCATCACAGGTTACTACTACCACTGCCAGTACCACTGATTCATACCTCCATTTGCAAATTATCCCAGTCCACCACGGTATGACACACGGTTCGCCGGATTCGACACCGATTGAGGCAGGCACATCGCACAGTATCCACAAAGGGCTGCAGGGGATTAGCATCAGGCCATCTAGAGCCGACTGAGCAACATACCTGGGCAAATCGTTTCACAAAGCCCTCCATCTTTTGAGCAATCTGGAACCGAGGGTCGGACGGCAATTCCACTTCGTCGGTGTTCACCTGGAGAAGCAAACTAGATGGCAAGACCAGCTCCGCCAGATCGTCGTATAGGAATTGCTTGACTGGAACCTCGCCCAGTATAACCATATCATTCATGATCAGTGCTTGCAGGAGACAGCGGATGTAGACTGAAGGCTGGGGCTTCCGTGATAGCAGAGTCCATATCGCGGTCTGAGCAGGCGTTAGTAACTTCGGACAAGGGGTTCACAAAAAATGACAATAATGACTCACCTTGAAATTACTAGGTCCTCGATAATCCATCATCTCTTGCATATCAATTGCATCTTGACAAAGCCGTTTGAGATGAGCAAGGGCATCCTTAGCACTGATGTGAACAATGGGACGAGGTGGAACTGTGCTAGCTAGTCTTCGCTGGATCTTAAGACTGAATGCCTCTGGTACCGGCTGACCAAGGGATACACTCTCTGAAAGACGATTCAAGGAAGATAGACACGACACGAAGTTCTCTGAGGATCTGGTATCTAGAATCTCGAGATCTTCATCCAGAGCACATAAAAACTCGCGACGAAATTGAAGCCTGCACCGAATGGCATCTCGCAACTTTTGGTCCATTGTTTCCTGGGCATCTACCCACTCCACTGCCTGATCCAGCAGGCGACAGAAGTGTGACGGACCAAATGCGGATAGGAGATTGCGATTGTAAAGCTGGGAGACGAAGTCTTCTTCCTATAACAATGAGAAATATCAGTAAAGTCCTCTCCACCTCGCTGGCCCTTTTCTTCCCTGGTAATCATCCTACCTCATAGTAATACTCAGCCACTATCCTCGCATGAACAAAATCACAAGCCTTGACAAGCGCTAAGCAGTATGCCCGGAGAACAAGACTAATCAGAGGCGACTCGCTTGGCACCCGATCGAATCGAGCATCCTCCACTGTCCTGGGCACAGGCCAAAGCAAATTATCCAGATAGATCGAAGTGAAGAGCGTTTGCGAAAGAGGATGGCCCATATGCCATGCGACCTGAATTTCGTATAAGCCATAATGTCCTCCTACAGTAGAAATAGTAGCAATAGTGACGGAGTAAACATACTTCATGGCAAAGCAGCTGATCCATCAGCCCTATGACTTGCTCTGGTGTCAAGGCCTGTCGCACATCGTAATCATCCTCCAACGCTTGCACATGGTTTTCGCCGGGAGCAATGTAACCACTATCCATTTTCGAGTCCATTATCTGCAATAATGATCGATGCGGCATCAGTTGTACAATTCTCTCCATCACATTATAGTCACTGACGATGACGCACCTCCAATGCGCCCACTGCCTCGAACAGGGTAAACAATTCATCTTTGACAAGCTGGCCGGTCTTGAGCTCTAGAAGAAAAAGATAATTATCAGCTCGAGGTTCCTAGTCCAGGTAAAATATCAATCAACTCACTCGCAGCAGACTCGGTGAATTCGGCGGTGATGTCGCGCGGTGCTGCAGTCTGCGCAGCCCGCGGAGTGGGCAGGCGCACTTCGTTATTGGGCAGCATGGCACAGAGAGACAAGACTCTGCAAATTACTACCGGTTGATCTCATGGAAGGTTTGACAAATTTATATATCCAAAAATTGATGGGGTATGAGCTGAAAGACAATGATCGAGTGGTTGGTAGTGGTAGAGGTGCTGGTTGTGGTGGTGGTGGTGGTGGGGGAAGAGCGGAAAAAGGCGACTCGGGCAGGGCAAACCAGAGCGGCCTCTGACGTGCAGCGATGCTTCAGCTTTCCCAGCTCCAGCCCCAAGCAAACCATTCAAATAATATAAATTTACAATCACCTCGAGAGTACGAAAAGGGTACTAATTTTCAAAACAAAGGACGAGTGCGATTTCTAGACTCGATCGAACCTAGATCGGCCTGTATTGCTACACATGTACAAAAAGTTCGATGTCTCCGGGGGTCCGCTTCACTCCTCCGCTTCTTTGTCTTGTCCGATTCATGTGTTCCCCCAAGATACATCACTCCTCCCACATGACGATTCCCCCAATTAATCAATCGCTTTTCTCTGCGATCATGGGCGATCCGTTTATTTCTCAGCCTGGGCAGCGAGAGCCTCGTTGTTGGCCTGGGCGAGGGAGCGGGCTTCACCCTGCTTGCCGTCCTAAACATTTGCGATTCTTCGTTAGTTTCCCGGTCTATATTTCTCTCTAAATTCTTCGTGGTCGACGGTTTCAACTAACATGCCACTTGGCGAAACGGAGGTCCATCAGATCGCGACGCTCCGACTCGAGGCGGGGAGTCTCCTTCAGAGAACGGCGCACGGTACGGGCGGCAATGGCCAGGTAGCGGTTGTAACTGGGAATCCGGGTGAGCGAATGGTTAGATATTCGGGAGATCGAGCGAACGTACGTGAGGCCAGCGGCCTTCCAAGCGGCAGTCATTTTGAATGTGGATGTGGGGAGGTGGGTGGTTTGGTTTGAAGGGGGTGAAAACGGGCTCGGGTGACTTTGGAAGCATTCGGAGTTTCGGGAGAGCAGTCACGTGGTAGCGGGTCACGTGCTAATGACAAGAAGGTCACGTGGATATATCAGGCAGATAAGGTAAACATCAACTTCATCTTGACCTCCTCTGGATGCAGCACTGTCGTTTATTCCAACAGACACGGAATACTACGCGTAATTGCAAGACTGAGTTACCTGCTATTAGGTGCCGATAATCGGCCTTGTTTGACAAACTACAACGGACAAACTTACAGTATCTTTAAAGAGCTTAGCCGTTCGATCATGTTGCAACCACATTTGGCAAGATTGAGATATCTAAACTCTGCTGCTACGAGTAATAGTATTGCAACTTCTCTCTATCTCCTTCACGATGAACCAGGTTCATACATGAAGCTTTCCTAATCCATAGCAATATGAAGAGCGTAGATCCAATCTACACTTGTGAAGATACTAGCAGTCCTGTCCAATTCCAGTTTGGGCAAATCGACAATGAATGTGACCAGCCCGAAATCGGAGGCTGAGCAGCACCTTCCCCAAACGAAATCATTACATCGCCGCTCCTTCCCTTCACTTCATTCTCATCATTGCCCTCTCCCATCTTCATCTTTCTTCATCCCATCTCCTCTCTCTGATCAGTCCCAACTCGGGGTTATGTTGCTTTGTTTAATTCTGGATAGTTTTAAATCACGGGGCACAGGATACGGGGCACGTTTGAAGATAAATCAGTATACCTTCTTCTCGTAGCCACCCTGTTCACGTCTTGTTGTGAATCCCAGAGACCAGTCGGTACCACCTCATATTCTACTCACCGAGCAAAACTTTTGATTTCAACATCATACAATCAGTTCCACGATTGCTCGACATGACACCCCGTAAGGAGCGCCCCAATTCCAGAAAGGAAAAGCGTACACTGGTACGCTGGGACAGTGAGTTCTTTCCCTTGTTTCATCTTAAACCACCCATAGATTTGACATGACATCCTTCCGTTCAATGTCCATGATTAACACCCGCACCTTGCTCAATCCGTTACGCTAACTGGAATAGCGGAAATCGATGCATTTCTACTACTGGCAATCCAAGCCGCTTGCAATTTTTCAGGTATCAAGATACCCTGGGATAAAGTGGCATCGACCATGGGACCAAAATTCAGCGAGGGCGCTATTGTTCAGCACCTTTCAAAGCTCCGTGGCCGTCGCGTGAAGGAGGGCAAAGTGGTACCTCCCCCTCTAAGACGTGCTGCCGGTTCAAACTCGAAAGCGGGCTTGAAAGGCTCTACTTCCAACGTTGGTGGCACGATTGATGGGCTCCCCGTAGAAGACGAAGCCCTCATTGAGACCTCAGATGGATCTGATCCTGAATACGGGGTACCTGCCTCACGCAAGTCGAAACGTCAATTGAAAAATTCAGGAAGGAAAGTAAATTCCAAGCGCAAAACTGTCACCCGCGACTCAACCCCCGAAAGCGAAATGGCATGCACCAATGCTCCTTTCCTTGACTTTGGCTTCGACGACGAGCCAGAGAATGAAGCTGAATTGCCAGGAGATGCATGTGAATCTTCTTCAGAATCCGAGAGTGACATCAATGAGAATGGTTTGCTGACCAGTCCGAATATCTCTCCTGGCTTCATGACTGCAGACTTTCGAAATAAGCGCAAATACAATCATCGAAGGGAAAATTCAGATAGCGCTGAAGGAAGAAGCAAGAAGCTTCGCCTCAAAGTTAAGAAGGACGATCATGATGATGTGGCCGAGGAAGCTGCGTCCACTCCCGTGGCCCTGGGAAATGACTGCATCTCAACACCAGGTCCGACTTTTGGTGTTGACAACAAGCAGTGGCACTTGCAGACTCCCGGAGACACTTCCAGCGGCACGCCAGACTTCTTCTTATCCCCAGTGCCATACCAATTCCCTGTCAACAATCCCCTGAACTACCCAATAGTCCATGGCCATCCCCAGGCCCCTGAATGGAGCTTCCCCATGGCCCAGGGGTTTCCCCACGCTCCAAGATTTCATGGAGGTCAGATGGGGAGCTATTCGCAATTGGCGGTGCACCCACAGAACCACCAAATATTCCCACGCAGTCACCCATATACGCAGGGCCAGTTCTTCTCCCAGGGTCCCGAACATCATTCATCGCTGGTTGCTCAATCTATACCTCCAGTCATGCCTTTTTATGAACCTCCGCCTTCCCCTTCAAGGGTCGGACCGCAAGGAGTAAACCCACAAGACTTGCTCACTAAATCCGAACCAAGCGCCCCGGGTTTAAATCATATATTGGGATCGGATGATGAGGTTTGGACAGGTAATCTTCAAGAGTGAGCCTCTTGGATAAGCGAAGGCAAGTCTATGGTGACTCCTTTGATGGTGGAGTGAGAAGGACTAAGGCAGTTTTGATTGTAGCTGGTGGCGAGGGCGTTTTTTCGGCAAAGGTGACATGAACTTGAACGGTGCAACGAATTGGCTTGATTTCATTTTTTTAGGCTGGAAGGGAGTTATGGATATGGCGGAATAGTTAAACTTTAGTGAGATCGTGTGGATTTTGATTAATTTTGGATTATAAGAAACAGAGCCTTCGATTCAAATACCAGTAGAAGTAGCTCTTCGGATTCAGAGCGAACCGGAGGGGCATGATTATATTCTCATTTAATGATCCATGGTGTTTCTGGCATGATGTTCAAGTGAGACCTGCGTTTGAGGTTTCCAGTGGCCTGTGAGTGCGTAACAAGTGGCTCTCAAAGAAGGACACCGGTCTGTCACTGGAGCTTCAATGAAATCCTTGCTTTCTTCACGTGTGATCACTATAGTTTCAGAACTTACTAGGTGGTTGATTTTTAGCACCGGTATAGTGTAGCCCTTCTTCGACGTCCTCACTGAAAAGAGTAATGAAAATGAAAAAAGAGAATGGAACACGGTTGACCTAACATAAGGTCAAGTATTTAATTTTGCTGATTTGATGTATATTCTGATCAGAAATTGAAAGAAGTTGAAAATGAAAGCAAATCGAAGGTGAATGATACAAATATATCTTAAATAAGACGTACTATCAACAATCATTCCTCCAAGTGGCTTGAGCAAAATCAATGTTCAAAGCTTTTGCTGCCGTACTTCTTTTATATCCGGGCCAAGCCTTCCCCAAAGATGCATCTTGATAAGAAAAAACATTCGACGCTTGGTCACTCAAGACGGGGAATCTTTGCCCTTTCTACCGCGAAGATCTTTAGCAGGGACAGGGTTATGAATCCGCTTCCCAACTGCATTCTTCTTGAAGGCTTTGCCTTCATTAGCTTCTGTCTTTCCAGGACCTCCCTGACCTCCCTCAGAAACCCCATAGAAAGATTCATTAACAGCACTCAAAAGCGTCCTCTCCCTCTCAACCTTCCTCTTTGAAAAATCCAACTTCCCTAGTGCTCCAGTTAACCCTTCTGCATCGACAATTGGCGGCTCATTTTTCATCCAAGGGTGTTCGAGACACTCTTCGACCGTAAGCCGTTTCTCAGGATCAACTGTTAGCATTCGGTCAATCAAATCAAGGGCAGGGTCGCCGATGGTGTCCCAGTATGGTGATGGGTAATCGAAACGGCCCATTTTGATTTGCTGGGCGAGTGAGTAGGGGTTCTTTTGTGTATTTAGTTCGTCGGAGAAAGGCGGGAATCCACAGAGGCAGATATAGAGGACTACGCCTAAGGACCATATGTCCACGGGTCTTGCATAACGACGGTTCCTATTTTCTTGGAGGATTTCCGGGGCGACATCTGTTATATTAGTAACCATCCTCATAGATATACCATAAGGGAATATTCGGTAGGGGGGGTTTACATGATGGTGTGCCGCAACTGTTGATCATAGTGAGTATTCTGGTTTGCTGCTATAAAATCAAACATTAAACTTACAGAGTTGTTGTAAATGATTCTTCACCGATAAGCTTGGCAAGTCCAAAGTCTCCCAGTTTGACGGTTAGACTGTCATCAGCAATAAGGATGTTCTCTGGTTTGATATCTCGATGTACAATTCCTCGCTCATGCTAGACAATTAAAAGTTGTCAGATGGTACATTTCAAGGTCATGGGTTGAGATCATAATTAGCATCACGGTCTCAGGGGTAAACATACCAGATATTTCAGTCCTTCAAAGAGCTGTCTGAAGATATGCCGAGTTTCATTTTCCGTAAGCTTTTCCATAGATACAATCAAATTGAACAATTCGCCCTTGGGCGCTAGCTCAAAGACAAGATATACATCATCCTCTTCATCAAACATCTCTCTGAGGAATAACAAGCTTGGGTGGTTCACTGCCTTTAGCAAAGCAATCTCTGAGTAAAGGGCCTCTTCTTGCATTTGTGACCTTTGCGAAGTCCTTGGGATTTTCTCAAATACTTTGGCGGCGTACTTTTCCCCGGTGGCGATCTCAACACACAAGTAAACTGTAGCAAAATGGCCTTTTCCTAGTTGCTGTTGAAGACGATACTGCTGACGGAAACCATTCCCATCTCTAGAACGAGGATAACGAAAGACAAAGCGGGCCTCGTTTAAGACAGATATTTCATCTCCATCTTCCAGTTGGCGATGCCTATTTCGTCCCACGATAGCCTCATTCACGAAAGTACCATTTGTCGATAGGTCTTCGAGGATAGCAACGCGATCTCCCTTCGTGCTCTGGGCGAAGATGAGGAAGTGACGATTCGAAATCGTAGGAGTGTTAATCATTAGATCTAATTGTACTCAGTATTTGAAATAACAGCGATAAATAGGACAGAGAAATCTTTACCACACTCCGGATGGCGTCCAACCAGATACCCACCATGCTGGCGGGTCCCTGTCTCGGATATATCCTTGCCCTTGATAGAATTGTTGGTTTGAGGTGTATCGCGTGTCTTCAGGCAAAGTACAGAATCGACTTTATCGTCTAATGGTAAAAGATAACCCCAGACGTCTTCAGCATTTTCATCTTCAGTTCCACTGCCGTATTCTCTTGGTGGATAGACGAATTGTGAGAGGGCCTGCGTGTCGCCCTGAGTCATCCCTGTTGACTCTTCAATTTCTGGAGTTTTCTGGAGTTTTCTCTTTTTTTGAGGATTCAGCTCATCAATATGGCTTGGACCCTGCGCGGCTCTTGTAGCGTCAGACGCAAGCATTTTCCTGCTATGGGCTCGAGTTCGGGCAGGTGTTTCTATGGCTGGAATCAGATCGAACAGGCTTTGCACGTATGCCTTCATATCTTTCGGTGCTTCGTAAATATCATCGGGGTCTTTGACATCATATTGGCTCACTAAACTGTCGTTGTCGCTGTCATTGTCTGAATCCGTCCTCTCCTGCAAGATACTCTCAGCTTCGTGCAAGACTTCTGCCAAATCAGATCCCTGCAAATCCCTCTTGCTATTTTCATACAATAAGACTGTAAGCCAGATTAATATCTTTCCATTTCAAGAGCAGCATCAAGTAAGTCACCTTCCCAAGTTGATTTGGCTAGTGAAACAAGCACAGACAATACCAACATCTTGATCTCGTGCGAATCTTCGAGTTGCCTGTCAAGTCCACCGCTTGCTACGTCAAAGTCATGACCCCAAATCATCAGTAGTTGATACCCACTCTCCATCTCCTGGTATGAATACAAGGATTCACTATGTTTATTCTCAGTGGCCTTTGAGATCAAGTATTTATACAACGCGCGGCAGTAATTGTATACTCCAGCAATTATCCCGACTCTCAAGGGCTTGTTGAGTTCATGTGGCTCACCCTCATCACTCCCAGCCGAGTGATACTTTTGATTTTGTCCTTTTGAGATGACATCTTCATAGACATCCTCTGATGAATCCGATGAATCAGCATCAACTGATGAATCAGCATCAGGAGTGAGTCTATACATTCCGTTCGCAGCAGGCGCAATGAATTATGTGGTAGGATAGGAAGATGCTACCAATAGGCCATTTCCACTACTCCGGGAACTCAGGTGCTTATGCGCAGCAAGAGGTGGGGAGTATCTTTCTGGGATAATTTGGGGGCCTCACCGAGGTTTAGCTGAAGCGGGGGAAAAAAGAGGGAGAAGAGGCTCGTTGAGATTTCAAATCAGCCCCCAAGTTGCCCACCGGGAAACTGACGGGGAAGACTTCACTGCTTAATTAGGAATTTACTTGAAAGAGAAAATCAGATAGTTACAAGCAACTAGTAAAAATTGCTGATAAAAGTGCGCGATCACGGAAAAAGTGGTGGGCGCTAAGTTGGGAATTGATTTTCCCACGCTGCATGCACTTCGCCTTGCTTACTTTCGAATGGCCCCATATAGCCAAGGGCAATCTCACCCTGATTTGCATGCTCTCTTCTTCTGGTATTCACGCAAAGTGGGATAAGCTCTGAGTATAGGGGTATAGTGTCGCCATCTATTTCAATTATGGAAGTATCTGGCCTGGTATTAGGCGCAATCCCTTTGGTCCTCGAGGCCGTGAAGAATTACCGAACGGTTTGCAGTACATTACACACTTTTCGTCATTATTCTCGCGAAGTGAGGCGAGTTGAAAAGCAATTCAATGTTTGTCGACAAATATTCCTGAACGAGTGCAATCTGTTGCTTCAGATTGTCGCGGGACAAGACTATTCCCATCATATGCTGGCGGATGCGAGCCACAATTTCTGGAGGAGGGCTCATTTAGAGGAGGATTTGAACAAATGTCTTAGCAGTGGCTATGAAGCTTGTAAGATCATCATCTCAGAGACGAGAGATATGCTCGGTATTTTGGAGGAAAATCTGAGCTCCTTTGACGTTTTGGTCCATCACAAACAGAGGGTATGTCCCAGTACCGCAATATTGGTTTGACATATTTGCCATTGACCTATTTGCCGGCATGATCTTTCAGCGAAAAACACTAATTATATTTGACTCGCAGCATGAAAAGCTCAAATCTGCCATATATCGAGTTCGAGATTCAGTCAAGATAGCATTCGATAAGAGCACATACGATGAAAACTTGTCGAAGCTACGAGAGCGCAACAGTGATCTGATTGCACTCCGTTCCCAAATTCGGGAATTCCACAAAAATAGAAAGGACCTTGCCAGTTCATCTGTTACGACCCAGCATTATGAAGCAGTCAATTCCGCATCAAAAACTCTGCATAAAGCTTTGTCCGATGCTTGGAATTGCCCGTATCCAGGTCACAAGGCCCATTATGGAAAACTTTGTGTCGAGGCGCAAGCTTCAAACGCCCTTCGACTCGATATAGCGCTTTCACATGATGTTCTCGGCGACGATCTCACGCAAATACAGTATGTTTTGTCCAGGAGGAACTATTAACTACTTATTCAAAGCTGATTACATGGACTAGAGACAGAGGCAGTGACCATACCTGGGTTTATGTTCAGTCAGTCAAGCTTGATGAGACTACCATTTCAAATAGGCATGGCACTCTCGAGGCTACTGCTACAGATACTTTAACGGATTTATCAACTGCGCTGCAAGCAACTCAGCATGATACCCGTGGTACTGGTAGGCCGTGTGTGCAGGACTTTTTGGAGGATTTGGGATCCAATAGACCGAGCAAGAGAAGAAAGGTGGGATCAATTAATAACGCTACGGACTCGCCCGATCAATTGAATCATATTCAAGACCTCTGCCATGAAATTGAGAGGACAGACAGTCCAGATACCATGCTTGAATCAGGACATTGTCTTGGGTACCTTGAGACTCCCAGATTATTCAAACACGTTATTTATAAGAACGACAGAGAATCGGCGAGCGAATCCCAAAGAATCGTGAATTTAAAAGCCCTACTCCAACAAACGCAAAAAATGCCTGCCGCGATTGATCCGGCAAGTAAGTTCAAAATTGCTCGGAAAATGGCAATTGCCATCCTGCAATATCATTCGACATCCTGGCTCAAGAGTGATTGGCGCTTGGAAGATATGGCATATTTTGGCGACTTCCAACGACCAACCGAGGAATCCTTACGCACACTGCATCTTACCTGCTGCTTCTCACGGAATGCAGAGCTTCAGGAATCCGAGTCCACTCAAGACAATCAAGATTCAACCACGGTACTCTCATTAAAAGCGGATGAGGAAGACGTCCAGCTACAATACGGTATAAATAACCTGACCCTGTTTAGTCTTGGAGTCGCCCTTTTGGAAATGGCCTGTCATCAGTCATTAGAAGTGATGGCTGCAACAAATAATCCTATAATAATTGCCAGGAAGCTGGCATCCTCGGTTCGCCCTCTAGGATCGAGGTATCAGCGGATCGTTCAGCAATGCTTACAGTGTGATTTCGGCCAAGGATCCGATTTGACGAAGTCCGAATTACAAAATGCTATATACGGGGCGATAATTTGCCCTTTGGATGATATGATCGAATCCTTGTCTATGGCGTGATTACTTTTTGGTAAGTATCAGACAGGTAACTGAATGTTCGGTTTGGAATGTTGTTAGAAAACTTCTAACCGCCCATTCAACCACTTGGATCATCATTCCCCCAAATCTAGATAAAAATATATTATTTGCCATACATCTGAAATTCATCTTCGTCATACCCAATGCATTACCGACACCGAGATATCAATCAGGTTAACAGTTGAAAACCATTCGAATTTTCCGTGGTTTGATGTTCTACTACCTCCAGGTAGTAGTACTAGGGCTAGTAGATAACTCCGAGATCCTCATGATATAAACTTAGAGAGCAAAGATATAGAGATAGCATGGACCATTTAGTAAACGGTTTGGAAGAGTATCTACGTTAGTTATCGGAGATGCAATGTAAGGCAGACTCAAATACCTTAAAACATTATATACTTATTTAGTAAAGATGGTAGTCCAAGTATCTACTTAGACTCTAGTATACACAAAAATGTTCTCTCGGGTTGGAGTGGATGGACCAATCAGGTTGAACTCCGAAATGCTTCCCGATGACAGCCGGCACTCCGCATCAATTGTTACTGTGAATGTACTACTCTATGCTCAGACATACTATCAATGGAATTAATGTCTCGATATACTTCACTGGATTCTATGCTTAATCAAATGATTTTCTTCTACTCATCAATTACGATGTACATATATACTAAAGAACTATACTGCTACTCCCGCCCGCCCGATACCTCGGGAATGCATCACGTGACCTTCTAGCTGTTTCTGCCGGCGAGTCTGGGGAATCGAAGAAGCGCCTGGAAAATTTTCGAGACTTTAGCTTCATCTCCCCCAGCTTTCTATCTCCTTTCCATCTCCTTCCCATCCCCCCCCCCCCCAACCCCCTTTCTCCCCCCCGGGTTGCTTTTTTTTTTCATTTTTTTTTTTTTTTTTTCTAAATTTGGTTTGGGGATTTTTTTTTTTTTTTTTTTTATTCTTTTTTTTTTTTGCCTTTTTGCCTCCGGGAGGGTCCTGTTGGGCTGCACCAATAATGAGCCATCCAAAGTTGACTCTTTTCTTCTTCCTTTTGACTGCCCCCGTGGGCCTCTCCCACATTTGGGTTTGCCTTGGGAGAACCCTAACTCACGTTTAAGCTTCACTTTGATTTGTTCTTTGACTTATTTAATAGAATTGAGTGTACTAAATAGTAATATGTATACACATTCCAATCTTATCTGCTAGATTATTACTACAGTATATGAATATATAGTATCTAGACAATGACTGCTATACTACATAGAATACTTCCATGCTGACTCCCCCACGCAACGGGTATACCCTTTGACGTATGGGATCACCATCCCCGCCGCCTTGAAACACAGTCAGGGCGAACCTTGGTCGCTGCATCGTGAGTTTATTTCTTGGCGTCCCTTTTCTTTTTCTCCTTTTTGCCTCTTCATGCTTAGTGCTTCTCCACCAACACGGCACAGATGAACCATTCACAGTCCCTTCACAGTCCCTCCACAATCCCACCCCCATCCACTGCTGGACATTCCCTTTCCTGCCCGAGTCTGTCGGATGCTCCACTCACGAAAGAGTGTTTCCCTCTTGCCCCCCCTTCTCTGTCCACTCCTTTTTGGCTTGCTTTGGCTGGCGTTGGTGGCCCTGAGGTCACCGTCTGCTTTTTGGGTCCCATGATGATGGATGATTCTCCTTTTTGCCGTATACTACACTATGTACGGAGTACAGCACTACAGTATTCTGCCGAGTACGTACCATGCAAGCCGCTGTCCGATCCCGGAGACTGATGGAGTCGTAGAGTACTAGTAAACGTGGTTCTACAATTCTACATGGTTTATTCCGTACACTCCATTTGGTTCTGATAGGATCATGTTTCCATTCTTTTATTCTGGTGTATTTTATTTTTCCACGGTCCAGGGGCATTCTTGGTCGCGCGTCTAACTTGAGGTTCTTTAGATCTTCCATACCTCAGCCTGATTAGTGCAACGGTAGATACTACCTACATACAGTACATAGTAAATATGATCAATTACGAGAACTCCGTCCACATACATAGTACATAGTATAGCTATAACCATAGTCACTGTATACTGTACACAACAATAACCAAAATCAAATCAATCAAACCTAAGAGGGACCGAGGAACTGGTTCAGACATAGACAGAGAGGAGCCACTTTTGGCACTAAGCAATGCCTCCAATCCTGCAAGATAAAATAAATAAAATAAAATAAAGAATTGAAATAAAAATAAAAAAATCAAAAAAAATCTTTGAAATAAAATTGACCAAAGAAGAAAAGTGGATGGACCCCAGGGTAAAGGTAAAATTACATGTAATCTGGTTGTTTCGAGAGGATCTGCAACCGTCGTCAGTGGCTCTGCGGAAGTACTTCGTGCCTCACATCGTCAATACTGTTTGTTCCCCTTCTTAAGCTTCGCCGATCCCCTTTCCCCAGACTGCCTCTTTTTTTTTTTTCCCTCTCTCTTTTCTCCCGTCTGTCGGGTTTGATCGATCCAGAAAATTAATATATTAAAATATACCCCCGGGATCATCGGTTTATCACTTGCTCTTTTCACCTTTCTCTCTTCGATTCCTCCCTCATATCCCCTCCAACCATCAACAAAGCAAAGAGACGATCTCCTCTCCCTTGCGACAAAATCAAACCTCCCTTGGTTAATCTCCTCTGATCTCCTCTGATCATCCTCCCCCTCCTCCTTTCTTCCCTTTCGAAAGAATCCTTGGTGCGCGAATCTTTCGCGAACCCACGACAATATACCCTCAATGACGATGGTAATGGAAAACCAAAACCGCCCATATGGCGGCATGAGCTTCGACAATGTCTATCATCACAATCCACCACAATTCACGGACCCCTGGGCTGCTGCGCACACAACCTCTCACTCAACACCTCCAGTCTACGCGACTTCCATGGGAAACAGTGCCAGTATTCCTGTGAACTCGGTGAAACAAGAGGATGTTGGTCGCGCTGCTGCCATGTCCATGCCTTATCCCAATATTCCCGTTTCAGCTCCCTCCCTCGTGCCGGGCAACAACTACACAACCGCTGGTTATGGTCCGGAGGTGATGGGTTTACAGCATGATGTACCGCGCACTTCTTTCGAGCAGGCTCCCGCCTACACCACAGCAGCTCCCCCAATGAGCAGTTTTGCGCCGCCCAGCTATGCGCCTGTCAGCTACGCTCCAATTCACCCTTCACAATCACAGGATGCTCGTCGCATTTCCCATTCGTAAGTTCTGCCGATGATCCCATTTATCTAAGTAGGAACAATTCTGACCACACCCCCAGAGATGCTCGTGTTGGTTCCTCCCAACCACCCGCGCCTACACCGACCTTCGGCGATGCCCTCGACGCCAGCCGAGGAATGGTCGCCCTCAGCCAGGATTTGACTCCTCGAAACATCTACGGACCCCGTGGCGCACGAGGTTCAGCTGATTCCTATGGATTCCCTTCAACGCACTCCTCTGCTTCATCCATCTCTTCTGGTGGCAACTATCCCTATTACAGTGCCTCAGTTGGCTCAGTCGACTCCTCCGTGACCGACTACAGCTCCACAACATCCGAGTCCTATGAGTCCCGCACTCTGCCCCGACCTACAAGTCTTTTGGCCGGCAGTGCACCCCCCGGACCCCAATCCATGATGAGCCAATTTAGCTCCAAAATGCCTTCCAACACTCAAAAGAAGCATAAGTGCAAGGTCTGCGACAAGCGATTCACACGCCCTTCTTCGCTCCAGACTCACATGTATAGCCACACCGGCGAGAAGCGTGAGTAACATTCGCCCCACCCAGCTAGATAAGCAGTCGGCTCGTACCGCGACGCCTCCATTCGAAACGTAAACTAACAGGGTTTTTGCAGCATTTGCGTGTGATGTGGAAGGTTGTGGGCGACACTTCTCTGTTGTCTCAAACTTGCGTCGACACAAGAAGGTCCACAAGGGTGAGAAAGACACCGGCTCGCCCGACGAGGACGAGTAAATTTCTCCCAATTTTTTTTTGACCGTTCCTCTTTTTTTTCAACCCATTCTTATTCGCTGCTCTCTTGACTGGACGAGATTTTTCTCTCGAGCGCTCTCTGGTCTCGGTCTCGCTTCTCCCCCGTTGTTTGAGGGGGCGCGTCCCCTGCTCCACGACAACAATATCCACATCGCTCAGCAGCCGTCTCTTGCCTCAGTTTGACCCAATTTCTTTGGATGGGCTTTTTACTTGGCACTCCCCTTGTATAATAGCCTGGACCTCACCTTCACACCTGTCGACCCCTCTTTCTCACATACCCACTGATTCAGTGCTGAGGTAGTCCTTCCATTCCAAAAGATGGTATGCGATCGTGGATCTTTTCTATTATTCACAGTGGATACGGGACTTGGACTACGAGAAGGAGAGAGCATTTCGTGATGCTTATCTCTTTTGTTGCCCTTTCTCTTCTCTTTTTTCTCTTCACTTTTTGATCCCCCCTGTTATGACCATAGAGGTGCCGGCTGGTTTGTGTTCCTGGTTTTTCATTATCTTTCTTATTCTTTCGCTAGACCTGGGAGTCACCTTGTGTTTTTTTCTTCTTTGTTTTCGATACCAATGGGCTTGTGATGATTTGATGTTTCCTTTTCTGGGGTATTTCCTACTGTTTTTTTTTCCCTTTTCTCTTCGTGTCTGCCAACTCCATCTCTACATCAGGCCACCCCCTTTATTTTCTCTTCTTTTCTTAATATTCTTCACCTTGCATGTCTCGCATGGTTTAGACCCTTTTTTATTCATTCATCTTTCATATTTCCTGCTAAGTTGTGTCTTCGCATATCCCTTTCAACCAATCCTTTGTCCTGTTCGATGGTCAGCTGTCCACCGCCGGGTCTACTGTGTTTCAATTGTGCCGAGCGTACAGTTTGGGATTTGGTGTTGGTATGATACCCATGGCAATGGTGCGAGAGTGGTTTTTGTCTTTTTTTTTTTTCCTTTCGGTGAATCCAGCAGAGCTTGACTGCGATATCAGCCTCGCTGGGGTATTCCACTACAGTCGCTATAGCAAACATATTGTCTAATCAACAATCAAGCGCACATTAAGTGAATCTGTCTTCCTGTCCTAGTAGATGTAAACCTGATAAAGCTCTATACTATGCACTCTCACAATTTAGCAGCCCTTGAACCCACGCTCTCAGCAGCTGCACGTCCAGCACGTCGTCCGAATACAGCACCCGAAGTTAAACCACTGCCTCCAGGATAATTGTCATAAAAGATACCACCCAGCATTTCCCCAACACAATACAAACCACCAACCTCCTTACCAGTCATTTCAGAAATCACAGCCGCCGTCTCCGGATTCACAGCCAATCCACCAAAAGTAAAAGTAATCCCAGCAGTGACCTTAACCGCCAGAAACGGCGGCCGATCAATAGGCAAAGCCCAATTGGACTTCGGCACAACCAATCCCTTCGTCGCTAACCCATCTTTAACAGCAGGATCCCATTTCCCAGGTCTAACAGCAGCATTGTATTCAGATAAAGTCTTCAGAAATCTTTCCCTCCCAGTTAATCCAGCCTTCACACAAGAATCCGCCAATTCCTCAAGCGTATTACCAGTTAAATGCCTCGTAACAGAATCCCTATACTCCTCCCCCCGTAACCAAGGCGTAGTCCTAGCATCCCAAATCTGAAACGCAATTTGACCAGGTTGAGCGAGAATTCGTCGTCCAATCATAGCATACGTGTAATTCCGCATATCAAATCCCTCATCGACGAATCTTTCGCCTTCCCGATTCACCATTATTCCGAGTGGGTAGCCGGATTTCGTAAATTCATTGGATATAGCACGGTCCCCGGCATTTGCCGGGGAATCAGCGTCCCATGCTACGCTGTGACATCCGGACCAATTTCCCACTGCTTTAGCTGAGACGTCTCGTTGTGCTATTTGGAGGAGGTCGCCTGTGTTATATGGTGTTCCTCGAACTCTTGCTGCGTCCCATCCTCGTCCAAGATATTGGGCTCTTAGTTGGGGATTTGCTTCGAAACCACCGGCTGCGAGAATGACGGCTTTTGCTTGAATGGTATGTTTTTCATTCCCATTGTTCTCTCTGGGAGGGATAGTACTTGCAGCTGTACTACTAGTACTAGTACTGGAATTTCCGCGATGATAGACTTCGACGGCGGTGATATTTCCGGTTTGCGAGTCTGTGAGAAGTCTTGTTACGGCTGTATCGAAAAAGATTCGAATACCATTCTTCTTTGCAGCACGCATATGATCCTCAATAAGACCCTTCCCACCATCTTCCGTCTTCAACGCAAGACCGCCCCAGAATTTAATCCGGTTATCGACCTCATAAGCTTGACGATTGAAAGATAACTGGAAGCGAATTCCATTTTGCGCAAGCCAGTGAATTGTATTGCGGGAGTCTTGAACTAGGATTTTCGAGAGGAGGGGATCGGTTCTATCGTTTGTCATGCGATTCAGATCATGCGTGAAGTCTGATTCGGAGTAGATGGCCATGTCGATTCGGGTTGCGGTTTCGGGATTCACGTTGTTGACTATTGGGAGGAGATCGGGGAGTCCGTTATGGACTGTTCGAAAGGCTCCTGCTGTGAAGTAACTGTTTCCTCCGGCCCAGGTTGAGGGACATTTGTCGATGATTATTATATTTGCTTCTGGGTTTGTTTGGGATGCGGAGAGGGCTGCGGAGAAACCTGCGTTGCCGCTGCCTACGATGAGGATGTCGCAGGATGAGGGGAGTGACATTGTTTGAGAGTTAATACAGACGTGACTAAAACAAGAGAAGTTGTTGAAGAAAGCTTCAGACTTCTTGGTGTGTTGTTGGACGTTATATAGCTTTGTTGAATGTTAGGGTTGCGGTTGTCGGAGAGTCACAATCCGCGGTATCTCCACACTCCCCGCAGACGGGGGTTGACTCTCCGTCAAGGACTCCGAGTCGGAGTTTTAGGGTAATGCCATCACCGTAGAGAAAGTGAAGAGCATTAACCAAAGCCAATTCTGAATGTAGCGGTGTGTTTGACGGTTACGAGAAATTCTGCTCAGTATATCCCTGTTTGGCGACCCCTTAGGAGGGCTGTTAAAATGTACGTCCATAGTAATCTAATAGCTATGCTGTAAGGCTAGTACTACTACTAAGCTATAATATTGATGTCCAGAGCTTACAAAATCTCGTAGTATGTTCAAGCGAATATACCAACTAACAGTTGGGTGGCAATTATGATACTAGATTGATATTCTAAACTGCTGGTTCAACATTTACCAGTGCGGCACCACAGGGTCACCGAATGTCGAAGAAATGAGCGACCACCCAGAACGCCGTATTTGTGTATGATTAATATCCAGAGCGAGAATTGGTCTCACCAGGCGGTTGATAAACGAACTGTGCAGCACCAGGCATGACGCAGCTCTTCCCGCTGAGTTTGCCCTTAGTGAATCCGGTCCAGCTTGGCTCGGTTCATAGCAAGCTGATCGTCGACATAGTCGCTCTGCAAATTGCGTCAGCTGGTTCATTCAGAAGAAATTAAAAAAAAAAAGAAAACAAATAAATAGCGAGTCGATGGTATTTACCTTTCCTGTGATCCGATCCAAGTGTCGGTTCTGCTCATCGAGTTCCTTGCCAGTGGCCTTAGCAAGCCCGTTCAGCCGGCCAGCGGCACCACTGAGCAGGTCCAAGTTCTGCTCGATCTCATCTTCCATCGCCTCATCCTCACTATCAGCCTCAAACTGATATTTAGCCCGTTCGGTAACATTGGCCTTCTTGCCTTTGCCTTGCTTGGCGGCTTCACGGTCGACATCACGGAATACACGTTCCATACGGGCGTTGGTCTGATAGGCTTCCGAACGGGTTCCGTCGCGCGCTTCCCGCTCCTCACGGTGCGTGTTGAGAATACGCTCGTCACGCTCACGACGGCGGGAAGCACTAGTAAACGGGTTCGAAACATGGACAGCAAACATGCTACCGTTGAGCGTCTTTAGTTCACGAGCCTTCTCCTGTGCAAGACGTCCTTCCACTGTAGCCATATCCAGACTCTTCTCTGCTCCATGGACCATTTCACCTTGTGCACCCAGACGAGCCAGAGTGGAACGACCGGTCTCTTCCGCCTGCGCCGCCACGCGCAGGGCATTACGAGTGGAAGCAACATCGCCTTGCTTTATGAAACGCATTTCCTGTTTCGTGGCCTGAATTGATTCCTCCTCTTCTTCCTCTGCAGTCAACTGTCGGTCTTGGTAGGTAGCCATGCTGTATTCATTGCTGCCGCCACCATAATTGTTTGGTTGATCATTCGAGTAAGGTGGAGGGGCACCACCCTGAGATGTGTCCTGACCACTGTTACTGGCACCACCGCCGAAAAGCTCATTTCGGGCAGCGTCTGCATTGGGATCATTTGGATCAGTGCTGCCTAAGCCTCCATAGCCTCCATATCGAGAGGCACCAGTACCAGCGCCAGCGCCGGAACTCGAACCCCCGAATCGGTCACTCCCGTATCCTCCTTGATTACCATAGCGATTGGGGGTATATCCTCCCTGGTATTTATTATCTCCTGGAATATCGTGGGGCCCTGGTCCTCCTGCGGGGGCGGGGGAATTGGCAGGCAGAGGAGCTGCGCCGATGTTCATCTTGGCCTTGGTGTAAGGGTCGATCGGAATAGGTTGAGCATAGGGATTGGAAGCCTGCGGAGGACTCTTGTTCTTTGAACGACCAAAAAGACCACGACGACTGGAATCTTCCGAGTCGGCGTCGGATTTATCAGATTTCTTGAATAGACCCATGACGGATGACAGGTATTAGATAAGAGCTTTTGTTTTTTTCTTTAGTTGCTTTCTTCGGGGGACAGATTCAAGCCAGCAAGAAGATCAAGAAATATCAAAATAGGGGAATAACGGGGAAAGAAGCGGGAGCGGGGGTAGTTAAAAAAAAAAGGAGAACAGGAATGTTTTAGATGAATGAATTAGCCCCAGGGGAGAAAAAGAAGCTGGCGGCAATTCGACTCGGCGGCGAAGTAAGAGTGAACACGCAATGACAGACCGTGACCAGCTGGGAACGTGGCAAACCCCCAACCGTATTGTCAAATTACCGAATGCATACCTCAGTACCGCTGACTCATCACTCACTAGTCCCCATTTGGGGAAGCTTCGCCTCTCCGCTATTTTTGGGCCTTTTTCATTTCTGCCTTCTTCTTCTTCTTCTTCTTCTTTTCTTCCTTCGCCTCAGCCACACACAAATGGCGCCTAAGGGAGACGCCGATTTTTGTAGGGATCAGGCCCGCAGGGATCTGTTGGCTCTACTGGAAGGCGTGAGTAATGGTCTACTATTTCCCACCCATGGCCTTTGCTAATGGTGCTGGTGCCTAGGCTCGGGGAAAGAAGAACCTCGTCATCAGTCAGGAGCTGGCAGGTCCCGTTGGCCTGTTTGTTAAGTTCTCGGAGCTGCAGCAGTATGGCGTAGACCGTGTCTTTTTGCTGGAAAATGCAAATATCGACTCATCACAACGCAATGTTGTCTTCTTGGTTCGTGGTGAGAAGGCTCACCACCTCCAAACTCTTGCAGGTAGGTGACTGGAGTTGCAATGCCCCTCATCCCCTTTCTTCCCCATATTCATTCCCCCTTCTCGCTCTCCGCCTGCCATTGGGACTCCAGCACTTACGTATGAGCTTCCATCTCTACGTAATCGGTTGTAGCTTAGGCCTATATTCCCTAGATTGAAATCTGGTCATTTTTCGCTCATTTATCTGGCTTTCATCAAGAAGCACGCCGATCGGGAGTCATCAGATTGAGCTAACATCCTTGCCTTCCTTTTTTTCTTTATAGAACAAATAAAACGCCTGCAAAATAATGGCAATGTTCAACATGAATTTACTATCCTCCTCACCCCTCGACGCACCCTCGTAAGCAACGCTGTCCTTGAGGATGCGGGAATCATCGGAGATGTCAATATCGCCGAGTTTCCTCTCCATTTCCTACCACTGGAACAAGACATCTTATCATTAGAATTAGATGATGCTTTTGGTGACTTGTATCTGGTAGGTGTTGTCACCCATTTCGCTCTGTTGGGCCCACGCTTACCTCCTACTAGAATAAAGACCCCGGTTGCATTTTCCATGCCGCCAAGGCACTAATGGGTATCCAACAGAGGCATGGATACTTTCCACGTATTGTAGGAAAAGGTGACAACGCACGTCGTTTAGCGGATCTACTACTGCGAATGCGAAAGGAAATGGATGCCGAAGAGAGCTCCGGCCTCGCCGATACCTCGATGCGAGGACTGCTTCCAAGTGCCGACACGGAGAATCTGATCATTATTGACCGTGATGTCGATTTTGGAACACCCTTACTAACGCAGCTCACATATGAGGGTTTGATAGATGAATATGTGGGCATCAAGAACAATCAAGCCGAAGTGGACACTAGTATTGTTGGCCAGGCCGGTGGGCCTCAAGCCCAAGAATCGTCCAAGACGCCCCAACAGGCTAAGCAAGGACTGAAGCGAAAGATCCAACTTGATGCTTCCGACCAGTTGTTCAATCAACTGCGAGATGCCAATTTTGTCATCGTCGGTGACCTGCTAAACAGGGTAGCTCGTCGCCTGGAAAATGAGTATGAGACGCGCCACTCGGCCAAGTCCACAAATGAGCTCCGAGAATTTGTCAACAAGTTACCGACTTACCAAATAGAGCACCAAAGCCTTCGGGTTCATACTAATCTGGCCGAGGAGATCATGAGGTTCACTCGCTCCGAGACATTCCGGAAGATACTAGATGCACAGCAGCACAGTGCAGCGGGAATCGATCCTACAAATCAACATGAGAATATCGAAGAGCTTATCGCCCGAGACGTGCCTTTGAAACAAATTCTCCGATTATTATGCTTGGAGTCGTGTATGAACGGCGGGCTTCGTCCTCGTGACCTGGAGAACTTCAAGAAACAGGTCTTACAAGGCTATGGTCACCAGCACCTCCTCACATTCTGGGCATTAGAGAAGATGGAGCTTTTGCAGCCACGGTCATCAGCCACTGCCATGCTCCTACCCACTTCGGGCACACAGGCTGGTACAAAGACCAACTACGGCTATCTCCGCAAAAATCTTCGACTGGTGATTGAGGACGTCAGTGAGAAAGACCCCAATGATGTTTCCTACGTTTACAGTGGATTTGCTCCTCTCAGTGTCCGGCTCGTCCAATGCGTTCTGCAAAAACCCTACATACTATCTCTCATCAAGGGCGGATCGCCATCCGCTTCAGTAAATAACGCCAGCACGGCGTCTCCCGGCTGGCTCGGGTTCGAGGATGTTGTTAAAAGTGCTCGCGGGGCTACGTTCAGTATCGTTCAGAAAGGCGATGACAAAGCTGTTCGAGCGCGGCAGACTATTAGTGGAAGTAGTGGCACGAAGAATGTCTACGTGTTCTTCCTGGGCGGCATCACTTTTACGGAGATTGCTGCTCTTCGATTCATTGCAGCCCAGGAGGCTCCACGTCGGAGAATCATCATTTGTACGACAGGTGTGATAAGCGGTGACCGGATGATGGATGCTGCTATTGAGAAGGGTAGCTTCACTAAAGCAGAGTAGTCTATCTATCTCAAACCTCGGATATAGCTTTTAACAAGAATAATAATTCATGATACCATTTACTTAAACCCCAGTCTATTTCTAAGTAGCTACTCTTAATCCGTTACTCACTGACAAGTGTCAATATTTGAAGCCCGAATTGACGCCCATCAATCGACCTTGATACCGTTCTATAACCTCACCAAGTCGAACCATTACCCCGGCAGCCAGGGTCCGCACTTGTTCATTTGGATCAGATGCGGCCTTGGAATCTGATTTACCGTTAGAAGGCGTACGGTCGAAGACCTCGGAAGCCCAGTCACGTAACTCGATCACCTGCGATGCATACTCGGTGACGAGACGCTCCTCGCCATGCGATCCGGAAGCAATGTTCACGTCCACGATTGCAAGAAAGAGACTCAGCAGTGCAGCGGCAACGGTTGGCTCGCTAGACACCGGGTTCGTGTGTAGCGAAAGGAGCAGTGAGAGCGTTTCATTCGTGAGGCCTGGCAAGAATGGCGTGTGAGGGCCTGCCGTTGAGACTATGAGTGAAAGCGTTTGGAGGAAGAGTGTTAGAATATGTGGTACAAAAAATGGATTGTAAGAAGAGGCAGATGACCTAGGTCTTGTTAGTAATAAGTTCCCCGGTACTTAGGGACGTTTTCTCAAATAACTCACGATGAAAATTGTAGCATCATGATTTCGAATCGCCCTTGGAGCGGATAGAAGAAGCCCTCGGCCAGAACCTTGTTCAAATCTTTCACTATGACCTTTTGTCTTTGGGCATCACGATCTTGACGCTTCTTTTCGACTTCCATACGTGATGAGAAAGTGCGCACTTTTAAGGCATTCGGACCGGTAAGTTCATCAGCAGCATTAGCTGCCAATGGCTGCAAGGAGGCTCGGGACATTTGCTGGGTTAACTTTGCAACGGGAGACTCTTCTTTCGAATCCCGGAACATAGCTTCCAAAGCAGGCGATAGCCGCTTAGACGGGAACGAGGTGTCTTGTAATTTTGGAAGACCCAAGGCTTGGGCATCATCTTCTCCGTTTCCTGCAATCTCGCGGGAGCTGAGGCCTAACGCCGTGAGTACAGCAGATCGCTGAACCTGGGAGAGATCACCATCGAAAAAGATAGAGGTAAACCAGCGGCCCATTTTGAGAGGCTGAGAGACAATCAATGCGATCATGCTTTGAAGGCGTGTTTCATGGAATTCAGGATGTTTGTTGTCGTTGTTAAGGCCGACTAAGACAAGAGCCAATTCCTCAATCTGCTCAGCAAGCTCGGTGCCAAAGCCAGTCTTACGACGGATGAGAGATGGAGCAATTGTGATGGCGAGATGATGACGTTCAACGTTCTCAGTATCTCGCAAGTAAGTAATAAGGTCTCGAATGTATCTAGCCAACGATTAGAAATGTTTCCAGCTTCGTTTTCATTTTGAAGCAGCAACATACACTGGAGCTGTAGGTTTGTTCCGTTGCACAAGTGTTGGATCTTCATCGTCATCTTCCGCATCATCATCAGGCTTCTCGTAGGGCATCAGGTCTTCATCTTCATCGGTTGCGTCACTACTGTCATCAATTTCTTCGATAGCAACGATCTTGCTCCCTTGATGGGCCCCTGGGCGCGAATTTGGTTTGGATTTCCTGTTTTCATGAGGTTCCTTGGTCTTCTGGTCTGCTTTCAATTCCAGCGCCTGCAGACTTTTGATATATTCACGTGGTCCAGCCTTGTCTTGCACCTTCGAGAGACTAAGATACCAAGATGCTTCATGAGTTCGCATCTCCTCAAGGTCGAATTTGAGTGATTTCCCTGGCTCTTCGATGATCTCAGATATACCAGTTGCAACGATCATACCGAGAAAGCGTGCTTTGTTTGATGATGCGGCCAGTCTGTTTGAGACTGCGTTAAGAAAAATACCCGTGCGGCCAATGTCTTTGACTTGTGCACAGTCGGATTGTCTTAAATGCCCAGCCGTGAGGAGAATAGTCTGAGCATTGGCTGTAAAATTTATTAGTAGAGGATAAAAGCTTTGTAAGATGAGGAAATGAGGTACCAGTCTGGGTGATCATAGGAACGTGTTTGACACCAAACTTGTCACCAAATTGCTCAAGGCTGCGCGCGAGAAGTGATTTGAGGAAATCTAAATCGGCATGTTAGGCTTATATCATCATGTCATGGAGCTATGTTGCTTACCATTAGAGTCATGGAATGAAGCTAGAAGGGCTCGGCGCAGCCCTATGGTTTGTATTGAGCCACCTTGACTTTTAGAGAGCCACTCTGAGATTTGACTCGTGAGGTATGGCCGATCACCAATGATGAGTGAGCACAACGCAGCCACTCTTGATACAATGCTATCCTGGCTGGCTAATTCTTCAAAGTCACCAATAAATTCAGTCGAGAAGAAGCGCTTCTGTATGTCACGGAAAATAGCCTCGAGGAAGGAAAGCTGCTCTGATTGCCGAAGATGGTCCAGAAGTAAACCGAATTGATCTACGAGCAGCTGATTGAGCAGTAGATCTGAATATATTTCTCGTACTAGAGGATCTATCGGCAAGTTAGTCAATGCTAGACGTCTCGGAATCATTGGTAATACTTGCCCGCATATCCCAGGCTCAAACCCCTGCCTGTTAGAAAAGCGAGAGATCCCCAGCCCGCTTCATCGTCTATTTGAAGCTTTGAAGCCATGTAAGCGATACTTTGACCAGCCCATGCCGCATAGCGAGGTCCTTCGCCGACCCAGGAGATGGAAGACGAAATTTCAGAATCATTGACGATGGTTAGTGCTTCAGCTGTCGTGGAAAGGATTTTACCAGCACCGATAAGCGATACCAGTTCACGCCATACAATTTGCACTTTCGTTTTGTCTTGATGGAGAGTCAATGTGTCTGAAAAGAGACGGAACACAAATTCCTTGGGTTCTAACAAGGAAGCGAGAACGAATAGCAAATCTCGAATAGCAAGCGTGGAACTTGAACCTTTTGCTTCATTGAGATTGACCCGCGCTGATGCTATAAGAGAACGGAGTTGGCCAGCCAGTGATCCAAGGCCAGCTACACTATTGAGGCATCGTAGAATAGCCGCACGATTCTTGGAATCCTTTGGCGTCTTCGTTCTTGCATTCAACGATGCCCAATGATCGGGGATAGTGGTGCTGACTAAAATTTGAAGAATTTGAGCTGATTTTGGACTGGGTATGCGAATATCGAAGTCGTTGATCTGTTTGGACTTGTTGAAGGGATCAATTGCAGCTAGAACATCGAATAGTTCCCCTCGGTCTGGACTCGACCTCAATATATCTATGGCATGCTCTGCAGATATATCATGCTGGTCGAATTCGATGATGGGCTTGTCACTATTTTCCCGACTCTGAATATCCGCGGCTACCAGAGGCGAGTCTTGATCCCGCTTCACAGTCTTGACAGCTGTCAATAGACCATCCATCTTGAGTGTTGTGTCATTGAGAGGAAGTCAACTCCCGCATGTTCAAACCCGAGCTGTACGCGGGTGGTCACGTGGCCGATGCCTGCCTTGCCCACACGCCGCCATGTCTTCTCCATCCTCTCCACCATCACTTCACAGCCTTCTTGTTGTCTTGTTTTGAAGAAGGAACTACTGCTTCGCAGCAACTAATACGATATAAGACATCTGACAACAAATTCTGACTGAAGTGCCCCGGACCTCTGGATATTTGAACTTCAAGTGAAGCGGAACCAGACATCACAACTTCTACGCAATCTGCGAGTCCACACCGTCTGAATAGTTATTATTAATACGAAAATGGCCACTATGGATACGAGAAGTGAAGGCCAGCAGGCTAGGTGGTAAGTCTAAATATACAACCCAGCTTTGATCCGAGAATATTGTTGTTGACACCACAAAGGCAGCATCTCCATAAGGTCTTGTCAAAGCCTGGCCCCTACAGTGATGAGGATTGGGTTCCTGGCGCGGAAACGATCAATTCTTTAGAATCTTCTAAAATTCTGTAGGATCATGCATTGATGATTTTCTTGTGCTGCAAATGCTAACCGGAAATGCAGAGTGATGTCCGTCCCAGCAACAAAGTAATTTCTCTGAAATGAGGACTGACACTAACATGTATCTAGTGGAGCTGGTGGACTAGGATGTGAAATCTTGAAAAACCTGGCATTGTCTGGATTCAAAGACATTCATGTCATTGATATGGGTATGTGTTTCGATCCCTCATGGATGTAACAACACTAAACAGCCTTGACAGACACCATTGATATATCCAACCTGAACCGTCAATTTCTCTTCCGTCAGGCGGACATCGGCAAACCAAAAGCTGAGGTCGCAGCAGCGTTCGTCGAAAAGCGAGTCAAAGGTGTCAAAATCACCCCCTTCGTCGGGAAAATACAGGACAAAGATGAAGACTATTATATGCAATTCAAAATCATCATCTGCGGTCTCGACAGTATTGAAGCTCGTCGTTGGATCAATTCTACATTAATCGGAATGGTTGATCCAGAGGACCCAGAGAGTTTGAAGCCTTTAATCGATGGTGGAACTGAGGGTAGGTTTCCTAGAACAAAATATAACCAGGATATAGTCTAATGGCATAATAGGGTTCAAGGGCCAGGCCCGTGTTATCTTGCCTACGCTATCCTCATGCATCGAATGCCAACTTGATATGCACGCGCCTCGCCCTGCAGTTCCACTTTGTACAATCGCTACTATACCGCGTCAACCCCAACACTGTATTGAATGGGCCCATCAGATTGCATGGCAAGAGAAACGCAAAGACGATCTCTTTGACAGTGACGACATGGAGCACATCTCCTGGGTGTATAATGCTGCCCTAGAGCGGGCTCAACAATTCCACATCCATGGAGTTACTTTCCAAATGACTCAGGGTGTTGTGAAGAACATTATCCCAGCCATTGCGTCCACCAATGCAGTTATTGCAGCATCCACAACCTCGGAGGTTCTGAAGATTGCAACATCATGCAATCCTTACCTTGAGAATTATATGATGTATGCGGGCGAAGAGGGAGTGTATACGTATACATTCGAGGCCGAGAAAAAGCCTGATTGTCCCGTTTGTGGTAACCTTGCGCGGAAAATGGCTGTCAACCCAGACATGACGCTGGGTGAATTTATTGACAGCCTCGGCGAGAGAGCTGAAGCGCAGCTGAAAAAGCCTAGTCTACGGACAGAGGAAAAGACTTTATACCAGCGCTTTCCCCCTCAATTAGAAGAACACACAAGACCTAATCTGCGACTGAAGCTACGTGAGCTGGTTGAAGATGGCGAAGAAGTCGCTGTCAGTGACCCAGCCTACACGATTGACTTCCGATACAGGTTGAACTTTCAATAAAACCTCCGAATTGTGTTCTCATGAGGTAGATACAATGAAAATGACTTGAATGAATTTTGGTTTTTTGACTTCATTGAACTCTCTTAGATTTTGTTTCCAAAAACAAGCTATCTGCTCTCATTGGTCTAACAACAAGTGATTATCCGGACTCCGGCCTCGTAAAGCCAAAATCTTGCCCGAACTTTTCGTAAATGTACAACGCGAACGAAGCTCAAATTATTACCAACGCCATTAAAATGCATTATAAACGTGTGATAGCGAACAATCTACGACTTCAAGCCATGAGATCGTTCAGACCACGCTTCCACCGGGAGCATTTCAGCTTCAGAACCTTTACGGCCTCTAGGAAGAGAACGTCGCTGTCAAACTGGCCAGTGCTCTCGACGTTGAAGATAAAGTGGTCGCGAATGCGGCCCAGCTTGACCTTGCCCTGAAACTCTTCGTGGCGCAAGCACTCGCGGCTGACGGTATCATTGAATGCATCCCGCACGACGGCCTTCTGTTCACCGGCATGGCCTTCATAGCCACTGTCCTTGCGCGAAGCCTCTTCGGAGGTGACTGGCTCAAGAGCAATAACACCCTTGGGGAAGCACTTGGCAAACTTCTTTGCGTCATCTCCGATGATGGGACGCAGGATCTTGATATCGGGCATCAGACGGTAGGTGGCAGTGGCAACGGGAGAGAATTTGGCATGGTCAGCTCCAATACCCTTGATACAGTGGAGTTCCATCTCGATTTTCTGACCGGGGCGCATCTTCGCAATCAGAATATCGGGGTTAACCGGCTGAATAGCACCATCACCAACGAAGTAGTTTTCCTGGCGACCAACTGGAGAGAAAGAAATGTCCTTGGCGTAGACATGGGCGTGGTGGTAGAGTTTGCGGGGATCTTCCTCCTCTGGGTGGGCATCCCGGTTCTTCGTGCACTCCACATCCAAGTGCATCACGACGGTGTTAAAGTCGGAGGGACCGTCTTCCTCAGAGGGCTCCTCGTCTTCGGCCGGCTTCCGGTACCAGCGCATCCAGTTGATTCCTTCCACAGAACCCTTCAACGGAATCAGACCAAGACGCTGAGCGAGCACTTCATCCTGAATGACAGAGGTGTTGTTATGGACGAAAACATATTCAATGGCCAGAGTTGGGATCTCAGCCATAAGAATGCGACGGAAAGCATTGGCGACGGCAGCGTCCAGACCGATCAGCGAGAAGGAGGCTTCGTGCGGGTCATTGCGGTGATAGTCAACCTTGAAGTTCTATACGTCGGAAGAATGGGTAAGAGAATGATTCTATGGGCCTTATTACCGGGAGATAGGAATTGAAAATACCTGCTTGAATTGATCGAGTGCCCAAGCATGCGACTCTCCAGGCCAATGACCAGGGAAATCTGTGGAGGGGATATTGGTGACAGTCTCTGCATTGATGTCGATGATCTGGGCAACGAATTAATGATTGAGTTAGGCAGGAAAAGATTTAAGAGATGAACTTACACGACGACGCTGCAGCTCCTCCTGTGACGGAACAAGAGGTGCCATGGTGGGCAAGCTAGAGGGGAACGGTGAAGGTAGAAGTCAAATTCGTTGATCGGCGATAAGAATAATTTCTCGATCCTCAAGCATTTTCCTGGTGGCCTGAGGCAGCATGATGACGGATCAGGCAGGAATCGAGCTTGTCTAAAAGAAGCGATAAGTGACACCTTTCTGCCTGACAATGCTAGCGAGGGGGTCTAGACTAAACCGTAAAATGCCTAGCCCCATTAATATTGAGTGCAAAATAGGTGGGTCTAGTAAACCAATCAAATCGTAGCTGATGACCGGGCAGCTGGCCAACACGTGACCGCCAAAATGGAGCGCGACCTCATCCTCGTCTTTGCAGGTTCCCTTCCGCCCAGCGAGCCCACTCCGCCTCCAATCCATTGAATGCGCCTGGTCTGAGGCCCAGATTCCATTCCTCACCCCCGGACCTCTCCTCTCACTTTCCCTCATGGCCGCTTCTTTCGCCCGCCTTGCGGGCAATGCGCCCAAAAGGCTCTGCCTCCGCCCCTCCAACGTTCTCAACACATCTGTGCCTCGCTCCCGCTCAATTGCGACCACAGTCCCTCGTCAGCATGCCGAACCGACTAGCTATCAGGCCACTCGTCTCGTTCCGACTGACCCGTTGTTCGCTCATGTGGCTAACAAGCCTCCTACCTCTTCTCCGGATGAGCCCGCTCCCCTTGAATCCGAGACTGAGAGCTTGAAGGGCCGCAAGATTCGCCACTATACTGTTAACTTTGGTCCTCAGCATCCTGCTGCTCACGGTGTGCTTCGTCTGATTCTGGAGCTCAATGGCGAGGAGATTGTCCGTGCCGATCCTCACGTCGGTCTGTTGCACCGAGGTACCGAGAAATTGATCGAGTATAAGACCTACATGCAGGCCCTTCCTTACTTTGACCGTTTGGATTATGTCTCCATGATGACAAACGAGCAGTGTTTCGCTCTTGCTGTTGAGAAGCTGTTGAACGTTGAGATTCCCGAGCGTGCCAAGTGGATTCGCACACTGTTCGGCGAGATGACCCGTATCCTCAACCACCTGATGTCCGTTCTGTCGCACGCAATGGATGTTGGTGCTTTGACTCCCTTCCTGTGGGGTTTCGAGGAGCGCGAGAAGCTCATGGTAAGTTCCCGGGGAAGTTGAGAGTTTCCATCGGGAAACTTATGTGGCAACCAGCTAACCAGCAATTGTATTACAGGAATTCTACGAACGTGTTTCCGGTGCTCGTCTTCACGCTGCATATGTCCGCCCTGGTGGTGTGTCCCAAGATGTTCCCCTCGGCCTCCTTGACGATATCTACCAGTGGGCCACCCAGTTCGGTGACCGTATCGATGAGACCGAGGAACTTCTCACGGACAACCGTATCTGGAAGCAGCGTACCCAGGGTGTCGGTGTTGTCAACGCCCGCGATGCTCTCAACATGAGTTTCACTGGTGTCATGCTCCGTGGTTCCGGTGTGCCTTGGGATATTCGTAAGTCCCAGCCTTACGACGCCTATGACCAGGTTGAATTCGATGTTCCCGTCGGTATCAACGGTGACTGCTACGATCGTTACCTGTGCCGTATGGAGGAGTTCCGCCAGTCCCTCCGTATCATCCATCAGTGTCTGAACAAGATGCCTGCCGGTCCTGTCCGTGTTGAGGACTACAAGATCTCTCCCCCTCCTCGTGCCGCCATGAAGGAGAACATGGAGGCTCTGATTCACCACTTCCTTCTCTTCACCAAGGGTTACTCCGTGCCTCCTGGCGAGACTTACTCTGCCATTGAAGCTCCTAAGGGTGAGATGGGTGTTTTCCTGGTCAGTGATGGCAGTGAGCGTCCTTACCGCTGCAAGATCCGTGCTCCTGGATTTGCCCACTTGGGTGGTTTTGACCAAGTTGCCCGCGGTCACCTTCTGGCTGACGCTGTCGCTATTATCGGTGAGTAATACTCTAGTATCGACTTCCACTTAATGATATATTCTTGTACTAACAAACTTTTACCTAGGTACCATGGATCTGGTGTTCGGTGAGGTCGACCGATAAAGCTGTCCTTACAACGCAATAATACAAAAAACACCTAAAAAAAGGAAGAAGACTACGAAATGGCCCCCCTTTTAGACGGCTTTTGTGCCTTTCATTATAGGGTTCAAAACGGAGGAGCAGGGATGCAGTGGTTATCTTCTTCTCCGTGATTACCCTTGGAACCCTTGACTCTCATCCAGGTGTACCAAATCCTCCATGTTTTCTTCTCATGGCGTTGTTCAATTATGTCCTGTCATTTTTCCTTTGTCTCTAACTTGTCCCCTACCTTTTCATCAGCCCCTGTGTATAGTGAACATCCGAATTTTTCTTGAGACATTGTTTCTTTATCACCCGTAAACGCTTCTGAAATTTTGTTAGTACATTTCGGATTCCATTTGGAACCAAACCGCAGCCAACGCCTGCTGGTTTCGTACTTGGGAAGTCACTATGCTGATGGTATGAATCGTAATCGTCTAGCTTGATGTGCCAATATGATGGTATTTAAGAGAGCCGCAAGATGTTTTCGTTAGAACAATTCTAGCAATATGGTGATGTCAGATATTTCAAGATAGTTAGTACCAGTTAGTTGGCCGACTCAAACACAGTCATCACCTGTATTGTATACTAGAAGCCTGACCCAGGTAAACATAAGCCCCGAATAATCCAACCCTGTACAATTAAGTATAATTCATTCAATTGATGCCACGGAAAGTCCATTGAAAGTACATACTGTACTGTGTATGTAGTGTGTACAGAGGAATGACCTGATTGGCTGAATCGCCTACATTGCTGGATTGGGTTTAGCGCGTTATCTCAAGAGGCAAAGAAGTGACAAATGAAGATGGATGCACTTCAATCCTTATGACATCTGCAGCTTTTCCTCGTGAACACTCGGAAAAGCTGCCAGACTTTTTCGGGTTCACTTTCAGCACTTATGGTAATATCAAACCAGATGGCCCGAGCGTCACCAATAGCAAAATGACTGCGCCAGTCGCTTTGGAATTGAATACTCTTGCGCAGGGCGATAGTTCCCTTCGAAGACGAGATGGCTGCACTGAGTGCCGGAGAAAGAAAGTCAAGGTATTTGACCTCTCAAAATATTTCTCCTTTTCTTTTTTAGTTCTTTCCATAGATGACAAAAAACGAAATTAACTGATCTCCATAGTGTGATTTGCAAAAGCCGGTATGCTCACGGTGTACCCGGTTTCCCAGAGGGTGTTCCTATGATTTGAGCATCATTGCTATCAGGCCGCAGCGACCTAAAACACCACGTCGTACTATTAGTAGCAGTAAATCAAAGAGAAATTCAGCATCTCATAAAACATCCTTATCACCATGTCAATCTATACACTCAACATCTACAATCTCCCCGCCAACTACGCCGATCCATCAGCCAACAATCAACCTATCTCCGTTTCTTTTATCAGACGAATCTAGATTTCTGATGCATATATTTGGCACCCAAACATCTAAGATGTTATTTCCAGCAGCCCCCGAGTTATTCTTGCAAAGAATGATTAGTGCTGCCATGGAAACCCCTCATTTGCTCTATGCTCTTTTAGCTGCGGCCTGCAGTCATCACAGTCGTCTAATTAAAGACTCAACGCCACATCCGAAAGTGACCTGTCTCAAATATACCAACATGGCGATATCAAATTTACGAGAAACCCTTCAAGATCCAACTCAGTCATTAAAAGCCGAGACAGCGACTACGGCGATGGCTTTATGTACGAATGATGTCTGTAATGGCAACATGCATGTTTGGCGAACACATCTTCGTGGTGTTTTGCGTCTTCTGGTAGCTTGTTTAAGGCACCAGCGAGAGTCGTATTCCAAGGAAGATCCTTTCTTATTATCACTAGCTAAGTGGTTCAAGACTATGGATATTATCGCAGCTCTATCAGGGCTTGATGGTGAATGTATCCATGATACCGAGGATGGATTGTTGGATAGAGGTTCGATATTGGGAAGCGACTCGGACTTTATTGATGATATCTGTGGCTACTCACTCGATCTAATCCCATACATGGCACGGATCTCACAAATGGTTCGGCCTCAAAATACAAGCAATGCATCTGCTGATATCAGCATGATCGACGTGCCATCAATTCAGACCATGAATGAAGCAGAGGCTCTGGAAAGTGATATTGCTTCCTTGATAGATAAGTCTATTTCTGAGTCATCACTTCGGGAAGGGGAAGTGTTCATTACTGAGTTACGAAGCACACATCTCGCATTCGTTCACTCTACTTTGCTCCATCTGCACCGTCGGGTTCAGCTACTACCAATCTACCATGTCAAAGTCAGAATAGACATTCGAAACATTCTAGATGCAATTGGCAACATCGACCCAAAATCGACGGCAAATATCCTGATTCTATGGCCGGTATTTAGTGCAGGGTGTGAAACAACTTTACCCAGTGAAAGGGACATGATTCGGGAGCGTATGAGTATCATGGAAAACTTCGGCATGGGGAATTTTACGAGGACTCGGGATCTGCTGGAACGGTACTGGGCATCGCAAACGGATTTGCGATGGGATGAATATTTCGCAACACTTGGACTGGAGCTGGTTCTCTTCTAGATGAATAATGTGAATAAATTGTAGATTAGTACGACTTTAACAACCTGAGGACGATATAGACTGAAGCACTATTAGCAGCTTCGTAGCCTCATCTGATACAAGGACATACTAAAGTATTGTGGTAGCAATACTAGTGGGATTCATGGATATCTAGAGGATACTACTTGTATCATCTCTTCATTTTGAGAGCGGTACACCTTCAAACCCATCCTCCATAAAGGATCGAAGAGCCTCCAGACCATCCAGGAGAACTTGTCGCTCGGGGACGTACCCTATCCTGACATACCCCTTGAAGTCATTCCCTTCTCCAAAGCATTGACACCCTGGTGCCAACATAGTCCCGTTCTTCTCATAAAGGTGCTTACAAAACGCCACATCATCCACAGGTACTCCGTCCTTCATTATCTTAATAAAGGCAGTTGTCCCAGCCCGGGGACGAACCCACGTTGCTGTCCCTTCATAGTCACGAACGAATTTTTCCACATCCTTGAGGTTTTGCTGTGCAAGCTCAATATTGCGTTTCAGCAAATTATCAATGCAGGCAGGAGATAATGCGTGGGTTGCGACGCTATCGTCTAATTGTGAAACTGAGATCAGGGTATAATCGCGTGCAGAGGCACAGGCTTCAATGATTTCAGAGCTTCTGGAAGCAATCCATCCAAGCCGAATACCCGCCAGGCTAAATGCCTTTGACATTGAGCTTGTTGAAATAGTCTTCTCGTATCCGAAGTCGAGAATGGAGGGTGGGTTCTCTGGCTCTTCAGGACTGAGAGAATGGAAGAGAGGCCGGTAAACTTCATCACAATGAATGATGATTTGGTGCTGTCGGGCAATATTGACAATCTCTTGCATTTCCTTGCGTCTGATTATGGCCCCAGTTGGATTTTGAGGGTTGCTGGGAGTAAAGGTCAGTAGGATTCAACGTCAAGGTTATTCTTCTAATCTCACTTGATGATGATGAGCTTGGTATTTGGCTGGATGAGAGATTTTAACTCTTCCAGGTCAAGCTCCCAATCATTCTTTTCGGAAGATTTCCAAAGGGATACTTCCGCCCCAAATGATCTAGGGACAGAATACAACTGCTGATAGGTTGGATAGTGACAGATAACATGGTCCCCAGGGCCGATGAAAGAATAAAGAGCGAGAAAATTGGCTTGAATGGCCCCATTTGTAACGAGAACATTCTCCGAAGACAAGGGGGCTATTGAGCTGCTAGAGTAAAGGTTTGCAATATTGGAGCGTAAACCTTCTGAACCGCGAATTGCGCCGTAGGTTTGCTTGTGCAAAATGTCTATCACATCTTTCTCTTGCCCGGAAAAGTGCTGGAGGTCTTTCAGAGAAACCGAGGCACAGCAGGTCTCTGCGAGGTTATGCTTTGCATTGACCTCGTAATGGTCCATCCACTGTATTCCTTCAAATTAGCAGAGGCCATCTCTAAGACACAGTGAGGTTCTTACCTGCTCTACAGCAAATGCTTCAATTTTGACCATTTTGTCGGGGCTTGGTAGCTTTAGTGTAGGAAAGTAGAGAAAGAAAAAGAGGAAGAATGATTCTGATCGAGAAAGAATGGCTGCCAGCGTACACTCTTATATCTTCGTTTTCCAATGAGTGGCTCATAGTTCCAACAATATGATTGGTCAAGTCGCCTCAACTTCCAAATTGGGACATCTCGATCCACCGAGGAAGTATCATCCAATGAGTATGGAATTACCTGGAAATATTAATTAATTTTTGAATATGACTTATTCTGGTACTCGAGAGTATAATACGTGGTTCCTAGCGACATTCTCTAAGTTATCGTAAGGTAAAATGGCCTTTCAAGATTGGATCACGCCGAAAACTCAAATGAACATTCTGTCTGAATAGTACCAGAAAGTTCTTGCTACGGAAACAAATCGAACTGATACTATAATGGTTTTTTATTCTGTCTTTGGTAACGCTTTACTGATAGTGTACCTCTTAACTTCGAATGCTGAGCATCTCACTAATCACGAATGCAAGCCTTTCCACCCCTTCAACGACCCTCTCTTCATCTTCCCACATAAAACACAATCTCAACCTATGATGGAGGTCTTTCTTGGAGGGATTATCACCAGGAACCTCAAACACATCTCCACACCCAAGAGTCAACTTTTGCTCCTCGGCTGCCTTCCGACAGACATCCACCGCTCTGAGAGACCCAGGCAATCTAATCCAGATACAGTATCCCCCGGAAATTCCTGTACACGCTGAATCAGGCGAGAATGTAACACCAAGAGGAGCGAGAAAGTTCTCTATTGCTGATACCAAGTTGAAATATCGCTGGCGACCCTGGGGGACTACAATATCTGCAATATGTTCTTGTAAAAGTTTGCTTTCTAGTAGCTCATTGACAAAGGTCGACATTAATTGAGACGGTGCTCCTCCAGATATAGTCTGACCACTATTGAGAAATTTAGCTAGGGTTCTTTCCAACTTGGCTCATCTAAAACTTACACCTGTGAAAGACCATACGCAAATTTCTCAGTCCCTTCAGCCCATCCCACACGACAACCGGGACCTATAAGCTTACTGAATGTGCCGTTACTAACGACATTTCCGAAGCTATCCAAAGGTCCACCATCAAGAGTGTGATCAATATCAACGAGACGTGGGAAAGATGTCGAGCTGGAATTGGTCCCATCTAGATTCCAGGAAACCAAGTCGTACACATCGTCACATATGATTAGTGCGTCGAATTTGCGAGCAATTCTAACTAGTGACTCACGCCGTGAGACTGGCATAGTAGCTCCTGAGGGATTTGAGAAGTTGGGGACACAATATATGATGTGCTTGTAAATCTTGCGCCAGGGTTTGAGGGGTTTGATTGCCCGAGTCGGAGCCTTTAACGCAAGTAAGTCAATGAAAACCAGTCCGAGTTAATAAGAGATAATCGAAATCATACCTCAAAAATTCTGCAATCTGAAGAATCCTGCTCCTGAACAAAACGTTCCATAGCCTTTTCCAGAGCGCTACTATCCATCCCCTGTTCATCTTCAGGTATTCCCCTCATCCGGCCAGAAAAACCAGCATCTTCGAAAGTCCGAAAGACTAAATGATAACAAGGCTCGACCATCCATATCGTCTTGGTCTGAAGAGGATCAGTAAAGACCTGTAGGATAGTAGCCAAATTCTGGCTTGCACCACCAGTAATGCAAATTCGATCTGCATTGGGAGGCTGCGGCGTCCGATAGAAATCAGATAACCAGCTTGCTATATTCTGTCTAAGAGGAGCATATCCCTCGTCTGGACCATATCCGAGACCGGGACCGAATATCGATTTATCAGAAAGTGCTTTGACAGCGGCATTTTTGAGATGGTCTGTTGGAAGTAGGGTTTGGGCGGGTCGTCCTTGAAAGAGATCGATTGGATCGAGTGGATGCATAGTTGGATTATTTCAGTGATCGTCAGTATAATTCAATCTACACTGCAGCATGAAAACAATGTTAATTATCAAGGAATCTTGAATTTATCTCAAGCAGCATGGCCTCTCTCTTATACACCCCAATACTCTAGTCCGTCGATGGCCCCGCAACGTTCTAATTGGGGAGCTCAAGCGACCCGACGAATCAGACCGATAGAAAACGGGGCTTATCAAGTCTAATTGGTGGGGGTCATAAATGTAAGGGAATGATGGAGACTTTCAAACAGGCTAAGAAGGTTAGTAACTTTTGAATACTATCAAATTACGCCAGAAAGGGAAGCCAATCCCGATAATTCGTCGCTGAAATTCAAGCTCTGTCGATCTTTGGAATCTGTTGCAAACTAAACCTCGGAAGTAAACAAGATACATAAAGCTTCGACATACATAGTACATCAATGAAGCAATATTTAATAGAAGATAGGTTCGATACCTGACAGTTCTAAAACTACATTGATATCTTTCTGAGCTCAGCACTAATTCTCGCAGAGACAAAAGGCTAATAAAAAGAATTCCAAATTCCACTAAACATGAATTCGCCAGGAATGCGTTCCAACGCCATGAATGCAAATATAAAAAGATCCGATCATGAGAACAACTGGCCATAAGCTGGACTATAGAACCATTGAACCCGATCTAGGATGATAAATAAGACCCCATCCGCAATGCAGTTACTTCATACATTATCATCCTCATAGACAAATGGAATATCTCGGATGCGACGTCGATTATGCGCGACAAACTCTTTATCGCCGGGAGGACGTTCATCGCGCGTGTTGGCAGTGAGCATACTTTGTAGACTCATGCAAATACTTTCCACTGTTTGGACCGGGGACCAGCCGCTTGAGCCGAGTAGATCGAGACAAATTATACCATTGCTATAGATGTGAGGGTGCATGGGAATCGGACGGGGGGTGCCGGAGGTGTTTGGTAATTCGATGAACTGGACCTCGGGAGGCTCTGTCACATAAACTCAGTCAGACGATGAAGAAATAAGAGACTTGATGCTGTAAGTGGGCAATACCGATTGGATATTTGTTATTGAATGTAAATTTCAGTCGGTAGGTGTGGCCCTTATAGATGGGGTTGTCGTCCAGAACCTTAATGTCCATTTGCCATTCTTCCAAGTTGTCACACTTGACGATTGTGATTCCCGGGGGTACATGTTCTTTCATCTGGAGGGAGCAAGGCATTAGGAAGGTTCTTTGGGTCAGGCGAAGTAAAGTAGAAAAGAGGGTGGCTTGATAGTAACTATATCGTACCTTAAGGAGTTCCTGTACAAATCGAAGGCTCTTGTTAGCAAGATCCGATGAAGTATAGAGTACAAGGCGTACAGTTTGAGTCTGCGTGCCAAAGAAAAAGGCATACCTTGCTCAAGCGCTTGTTGGCGAATGAACCCGCCATTGTGAATTCCCTTGTGATTATACCCTGGCGTACAGAGTGATAATGTCAAGCCGCGAGTACTAGGTGGGGTCGGAGAAAGGGTGGACCCCGGGGCTCACGAAGGTAGGTGGTAGAAGCGTTGAAAAGGAATAGAACAGTTGGAGGGTAAAGAGCTCAAGTATGAGAGACCTTTGAATAAAGCAACAAAAGAGATGCAGTGGAACAAGGATGAAACTTCAAAGGGTTCGGCCTGACAAGCGGGGGAAAGTAATCAAGAGAGCGGTGAATCTTTAAATCTCGATTTGACTGGCAGAATCCGATAAGGACAGGGCGGAGTGTCTCTATGCAATGGTTAGATCTACCACTCAGGTATAACTTCAGTTTAATGAGAATGAATGATATGCACCATGAAGAAAATGCATCGTTGTTATATTTCAAATTATGTGCAGATTGTATGGACCATGGGGAATCAAAAGAGACTATATCCAGAATGAGCGCAAACTACAAGCCATGAACCAGCATTGAAAGTCACCAACAGAAGAGACGAGAAAAGAAGAGACATTTCAAAACAAATCAGACAATTAATGAGACGCAGCCTTTTCACGCGCCTCACGTTCAACCTTTTCGCGCTCTTCATTGTCCTTTACTTCGCGGACCTTGGCCAGCACCACCTCTCGGAAAATAGCACCACGGGCAATCTTGCTGAGACTACGCGGTTTTCGCGGAGGAGAAGCAGCGGCATCTCCATTAGCGGATTCACCACCAGCAGATTCGGCCATGGCAACAGGGCTTGGGATATCTTCCTCGGTCTCGGCATCTTCTTCGTGCATCTTGAGGGCTTCGATACGGTTGGCAAGCTTGACGATCTCGATACCACGGCGAAGACGGGCACGCGCAATGTAGGCGCGGATCTCTGGCAGCAAATCGCGGTCGCTGGCAGACTCTCCGGTCAGCCACATGTGTTTCAGGGCCTCGTCTGATGTTACACGCTTGCTAGGATCGGGTTGCAAAAGAGTAAGGATAAAATCCTTAGCATCTTGAGAGACATCTTTCCAGTATCGTTCATGGAAGATGATGCGGCCTCCTCGGCATTCTTCGATCAAGTCTGTGAGGTTCTCGGCACGGAAGGGAGAGTAACCGCAGAGCAGAGTGTAGGTGATGACACCAAGCGACCACATATCGACGGCCTTTCCGTGACCCTGTTTAAGCATCACCTCAGGAGCAGCATAGCCGAAAGAGCCTGCCATGCTAGTAAGAACCTCGCTAGGATTCTCCAACATCTTGGCAATACCAAAGTCAGCCAAGACCAGCTCGGAATCGGCACTGCGATTAAGGTAAAGCAAATTCTCGGGTTTCAAATCTATACGCATATTAGTGAGATTCTGATCGATAACATACCAGCCAAGACTGGAGTGATCTAACCTCGATGGACAATGTTACGGTGGTGCAGGTAGTTAACGGCGTCAAGTACTTGGCGGATTGTCTGCGATGCATCCTTCTCTGTGAACTTTCCGTAGTCGCAGATGCGATCGAACAGCTCTCCACCGGTTGCCAATTGAGTGACGATATAGAATTTGTCCTATTTCGTGGTCAGCTTAAGATCCAAGTCAAACTACAAAGGTCGGAGGGAAGAGAGCCCACCTTAGACTCAAACCAATCCACGAAAGAGACAATGTGAGGGTGCTGAAGCTTTTGCAACATCTCAAGCTCATCATAAACCATGCCCTCATTACCCCGAACATTTTTCTTGAGGATGATCTTCACGGCAACTTTGGCGCCATCAGTAGACTCGGCTTCACGGACGATTCCATATGTACCGGCACCCAGAGTGCGTCCGAACTTGTAGAGAGCCCTATAACAAAGTTGAGAGGATCAGCATGCGCAAATATTGGGCCGGTTCGAATCAATTGGGCAGGCCGAGCTTACTTTTTTTCATAGCTCTCTGGCTGTCCAGACAGCTTGTTGAGCATATTGGCGACTGGAAATCGGAAGCGATGTTAGCAGATTGCACATTGGATAATTGCATAGTAAACATGATTTTGCGAGAAAAGCTTCTTATCGGACACTGATATAGTGTAGGGTGAAAGTGTGTTGTTTGAAGGCAGAGACAAAAAGCAGAGCAGACCATCGGAATAAATAGAGTGGAGAGCAAAAAGGAGATCGGCAAGGAAGCTTGCAGTAGTGAAGAGCCACACGGAGAAAAATCTCACGAATGCAGCTAAACAAAGATATTGCATGATCAAGGCGCAAAGCAATGCGGGCCAAGACCAAGATCGACTTCAATAACCAAGGAGGGCAATTTATCACGGCCGCTCACAAGTGGGAGATGCCAGTGATCAGACTTGAGCCCACTGAATATAAAATTGACTCACAACTCATAGTGTGCGAAATAGGGCTGACAGGAGCCAAGACGATTGGAGTCGGTGTGCGACAGGTACGATCCGAGGGGAAGAGGACAGGAGGATCCGTCAGGTAGCAAAAGCGGATTGGCGAGACCCCGCAGCGGAGATGGCGGGGCTAAAAGGTCGAGAGGATGATGGGAGGAGAGGAGAGAGGAGAGAGGAGAAAGGAGAAGAGATAGACAGGCAGAGGAAGGTTGCTATAATTTGGTGAAAGAAGGAGGATGTTAATAAGTGGAGGGAGAGGACAAATTTCAGCCTTGAGGGGCTCGGCGGGGAAAGAAAGTGGATGCGGCTGCAGTCCAAAGTATTTGATGATCGGACGGACAGGAGGAGGGCAATGGGAAGTTGGAGAGGATGAATGAGCAAAGTATGCTTACTAGAAGAGAAGAGTATCAATGGAATGTAAGAAGAGAAAAAGAGAAGAGCACAGCTGAGCTCTCATGGAAGTTGGAGAGTTTTGAGTTGAGTCTAGACGCGCGCGCGATAAGGCGAGAGTGGACCATCGCAGCACCGCCACAACTGACCGTGGGGGCTGAACTGTTCAACTATGAATTTCAATATTGCGAAGTATTTAATAGTAGATGAGAAGAGTAGATTATTTAAGAAGAGGATAATGGTAGTTGTTGATATCAATTATAAGTAGTACTCATATCTCTGGTACTTCAATGAAAAATATTGTTTACTGTTAACCAAGTATAGTAAGTGATATACTACTAGATCGTGGTCTACTCCAATAGTAAATGGTGGTCCTCGAATAGTAAGCTATCTTATATTTACTGATAGTTTTGGAGTGTTACTAGAAGATATACTAACCAGTACATCTCAAGTGTAGTAATTTGGGTGTGTTTCAAGTGTACTGGTACCTAAATGCCCCCACTAGCCTTCTGCAGCGTCATATCCTACGCCAGGGACGTCATAGGCTTGAATGACCTTGACATAAGATGAATGTTATATATATTCTGATATCCTCCAAATATTCAATGAAAGCTGAACCTAGAAACAACACTGGTGAACAAAATTAACTTGTGAAGTTGAATACACTGCCATCCATACTTGAAAATGTTCTACTTCATCCTCTACCTCCTCTCACAGCTGGTTCTCATTGCCGCCTGGGTTTCCGGTACTCTAGACCCTTACCAGAAAAGACTCCAGGAGATCTTGCTCGATCAAATGGGCGAGACAAAAGTGTCTTATGGATTGAAGAGTATGTGAATTCCATTCTTGCTATCTTCTACACTACTCCGAAAAAAAGCCAGTGCTAACTCAATACAGAGAGCTTGACAGCCAAAAAGCTCACAGAAGACCAGAATCTCAGCAAGATCCAGGATCAACTGGGTAATCAACTCGGAGGAGTCTTCGGAAAAGGGGAAATAGGTCAAGGCTTGGGGTCTGCGATAAGCAAAGGGCTATAATCCTTGTGCGTGATATAGCATACTACAGAATGTCGAGTTGGGTAGTAACTCTGCTGCCTTGGGAAATGCTTCAAAAGACTACCAGCGATAGTCAAAAATGATAAGATTACCGGCCAATGAAAACCATAATATTGCAAAAATACCAATAAAACAATACTAGTACAAAGTAACCTATTCAAATATCGCAAGACCTGATCAAAACTCCTGAATCACGTAAATATAAAAGCACAAAAACTGGAGAAAACAAAGACATCGACAATTCATCCATTATACACCTCAATTATTGTATAGCCCAGTCCACACACATACTCACTGGTCCATATACATCTCACTCAAAACCATAGCACAAAATTCCTGATAATACTGCGCTCCCTTCCATGTAGTCCGAGGCGAACGTAATCCAACAGTCTCCCATCCATCCGAACGAAGCCGAGCAATTCTCTGCGACTTCGTCTCCTTAACCAAGATATTCCCGAACTCATCCAGAACAGGCTCTTGCTCATTATTGAGATCATCACCTTCCTCATCGGACTTGACGGGATCGAAACTCCAGAATGATGTTGAACGTCGCATTTTGCGGGATCGTCGAGTGCGTTGGATAGCCAAGACGTGGTCGATATGTTGTTGTATCGAGGTGATATTAAATGATATCTGGGAGCGAAGGAGTTCAAGGCCATGATTATATCGGATGACTCGTGCTGCGCGTGCTGGAGATATGGGTTCCGTGCTATTCTCCTGGACTGCAGGGGTGATATCCTTAACGGATTGAACACGTGGGCTTCCAATTTTAAACGGGGTTTTTACTCCGTTGACGGTGGTCTTTTTGTCGCTTTTCTGGGCTTGGATGTTTAACTTTGTAGTTGGGATCACCCTCAAAGGTAAAGCTGGAGGAAGAGGTCTTGTCGAGCATCTGCTCTGCGAGCTGCTCTTATTGCTACTGCGGCTATCAAGAGATCGCGGTTTCAGCACCAAGGGGGGGATGACATCTTTCGAAAACTTATGTATTCGTAGAGGAGATGGCATAAGGGAGGGCTTCTTAACAGGCTCTTTATCTTCCATTGTAGGGTTCTTGTTTGGAGAGATCACAACACGGAATAGGCGATCCTTTTCAGATTTCGTCACGAACTTCCTCGCCGATTTCCCAGCAAGAGGAGAAAGCGAGAATATGAAATCTGTCTCAGAGCTATCCTCACTATCCGAGATGAAAGGGTCATCGTCTTCCTGATTCCAAAGAGAGATGTCAATTAATCGCGTGATACTGCGAACAAGGGATTCACGGCCCGGGGATTGAAAAGGCCCTCCATCAAACGAAACCAAATTTCGTCTAGGCGTGTGAGGTGTAGAAGGGCATCGGCCTGGTGGGCTGGGAGGAGGCGTTTTCTGGACTTTGGATAGCTTAGGTAGGGGAATTGGTCCTGGTAAACCAGCACCACATTCGACGAAACAATCCAATGCCGCGTTTAGAAGGGAAATCTTTGTATTAGAGTAGAGGTGGGCTGATTGACCAAGAAGCTCGTAGCATATAGCGGCGTAGAAGTTGAGAAAGACCCGATAGATAGGATGGACCTGTGGCATGATTTGTTAATGCTTGGTTTCAGAGAGCTCAAATCAAGGATCATACTGGTGGTTTGGCAGTACTGAGTATATCTTTGGCTTGTGTGGCACACTGTTTATATTGTCGTTGGAGATACAAGCTTTTGACCTCCATGAGCACCTCTCTCCATTCACTGTGCGTGCGTAGTAGGGCTGGGGTCTGTGTAGGCGCGAATGATCTTAATGAATTCTTACTCGAGAATCCTCCCAGCATGATGAGATGCAATGAAAGATCATTCCAATGAAGGATGAAGGATGTGGGAATGGAATAATGATCAGGGAGGGGAGCGAAATTGGGTGTTTACGAGGGAGAAGAACGAAATCTAGTCCGTCTGCCTTGAAGTCCCACGTTGGACTGCCACAACCTCACCCTCAACTAGCGTCACTGACAATATAACGATTAATTGATGGAACAATAGACACCGTTGGGCCATTTCTGTTCTTTCTTGCTAGCAATTTCGATTTAGTTACGCTCTAGAAGAGAATGGGATTGAATCATAAGCAGAAAGAAAATGATATTGGTCACCTGGACATAGAGTAAAGCCCATCCTTGAATATTTAACAAGTGGTATTATATGCTAACGCCATTAATGAAACAAAATCATGAGTAAGGACATCAACATGAAACTATGGAGTCGCTTCAGCAGCATGTGTGGCATCATTCACCCTAGGTTCAGTAGTCGCCCTCGACAGAGCCTCACTAGTCGCTGAAAGAGCGCCGAGGAAGTCCCCAAGCAGACGGTCTAGCTCGGCTGTAACGGCAGCGTCATCTGCACCCTCCATGAGACTGTCAACATTAGGAGGAACAAGGACAGGGAAAGAAATATCATCTGTCTCTGTAAAATTCGTGGCTATCGAGGATGCGTCATCTCGGCGGGCAGTCTGCAAAGGCTCTGAGACAGGGGACCCTGGCTCGGATACCTCTGTGGGCGTATCACCGGGACTATCATGCACTGGAATGGCAGTAGGCAGCGGTGGTACGTCGTCCGGAGAGATTATTTCAGTATGTTCTTTCCATAGCGGATGTGTTTCTTCTTCGTCTGGTCCCGGTCCATCAAGAACGCCTGTTGAATCGTATTCGACATCCGAAGCATTATCAACCAGACTCGGGAATTCGGCATCGAAGTAATTGGCGTGTGATGAATCCTGGGGAGTGGTTGGTCGATCAAAACGGAATGGATCATAATCGGAATCCGACATAGTCGAGCTGTTGGAGGCAGAGGTTGATGGACGCGAGATTGCAGGTGAATCTGTGGCCTGTCTTTGCAAGCCGGGCACAGGGCCCTTTACAGTATCATGACGATCGGTACTCGTCTGTTCATCAATAGCTGGTATAGATGTGGATTGGGCTCCCATGACAGGGAAAGTCCATTCCATTGTAGCGCGTTTCTCATCCTGGAAAGATTCTTTTTCATCTTGAATAGGTTCGCTGGTTGGAGCTTCTTCTTTTGCAGCCTGGGGCTCATCTTCCGAAGGCTGTTGCATGAACGTGGGGAATTTCCAGTCCATAGTGGGGGGCCGCGGGCCCGATGGAACGAAGTCTTCTTCCTGCGATTCATTCCCATCGTTATCACTGCTAGCTGATTGTGAACTATTATCACCAGAGCCCCGGGAGACACGGAGGCTTGATCGATTGGCGCGAATGGTATCTGCATCGGCCAGTTGGAATGGTTGTGCGGAAGGTGCACCGGCTGCATAATGAGACGAGTCAAACGAGCCGATATCAATATCGATGAATGTTGATGTGACTGACGATCGATCCGTCTCGGTGCGAAGAGGGAGATCTGAGGGCGGAGGGCTAGGCTGAATGGGAACGAAATCGTTTTTGGTCTCGTACTTGTAGCTAGGCTTTTCCTCATCAAAAAGACCTTCCATTGCTGCTGCACCACGGCGAACTCGCTCATCAAAATTTGCTTTATCCTCGGGGTCCAGGTCAGCTTCGTTGAACTCGTCTCCAAAGTCATTTTCAGGTGTTGGAGTTGTTGGGCTAATCGCCTCTTCCATCTCCGCAAGTGAAGCGGCGATTTGATCGAGGTCAATGACGGAGAATCGTCGTTCAAACCCGTCTGTTGTACTGAAATTCCAGTCCTCATCTGCTTCTTCGGTGCCTGGAAGCTCAGCTGCAGCAGCTCCTCCTGGGTGAAAGAGGGACACTCGCTGTCCACCTCGCTGGGACCACTGGTAGTAATTCCTGACAAGTTCAGCCACGGACAGTGTAGGATATTCCTCTTCTGTTTCAGCTATGTAGGGATGGGCTAGGATGTCTGCCATAGACGGGCGTGTTGCCGGGTTAGAATGAAGCGCATATGCAATCAGATCCTTTAACCCCTGGCTGTAGTCTTCGCTGTCAAGCTTCGGGACGTTTCGATTTAATTGTCGCCCGATTTGCATCCGCTCACGAAGTCCCGAGTTGGGGGGATTGCCTGTGGCAAATTCAAATAGGGTGCAGCCGTATGCCCATACGTCAATCTAAAGGACATTAGCAGGAGTCCCAAAAAAGCTAACCAGCGAAATGAGCATACCTCATTTCCATAATGGTGCGCAGGCCCTCTCATTGCGAACATCTCAGGAGGCATCCAGTGTGGAGTTCCGATCCACGTAGAACGTTTATCTTGATGCGACTGCAAAACACCTGCTACACCAAAGTCACAAATTTCAAGTCGGCCTTCCTCGTGGATAAGAATATTGGCAGCTAATCTTGGTTAGCAGGTTATTTGAACGAAAGTCAGGATTGAAAGACCATACCCTTCACATCACGATGGATAATACCCGCTTCGTGAATGGCATGTAAACCAACAGCAAGCTCTCGTGCAATAGGAATGATGTATTTCTCTTCAAGTTTGTCGCCAGTTGCACGCATCTGGAAATATCAGTCAATCGCTAATGTCGCAAATGAAAAAGCTAGAAGGAATATTTACCAAAGTTCGGACACTACCACCTGGGCAGTACTCGCAGACCAGCCATAATTGAGAATGGATGGAGATTGCTTCAATGAGCTCGTTGATATTCTTGGCGCCAGAATCTTTCACTTGCTTCATTACCTTAGTCTCATGAATGAAATCTTTAATAGATTCATCCCTGAAGTCACGTAATGACTTGTAGTCCAATGAGTCGATGTCAAGAACCTTAATTGCTACCAACCGACCAGATGGGGTTTCGCGTCCCTTGTAGACACGTCCATAAGCGCCTTTGCCGATCAGTTCTTCGAATTCGTAAGGTGGCACATCAGACTTAGCGCGACGACACATCTCTACCACAGCATTTCCCTGTTCTCTTGCCAGTTTGATTGCCTCGGCTTTATGCCTGGTAATCGCTGCCATGGCAGACGAGGGATCCAAGAACCTTGATGCGCGAGTATCCATTTTGGTTGTACTGCTGTGCGTGAAATAAAGATTCCAGAAGAGTATTGAGACCTGCTCGTATTTTGTCTTGGTGATTCTTAGGGACCAGTCCCTTGTAAAGAGGAGAGGCGAGTTTTCAATTTACTCGTGATGCCCCTCGGATAAAAGCGGCTGATAGAAGAGAATCCTAAGCCGATGTTCAAAAAAGAGTGGCTATGTCTTCTTCGACGTTGTTTCCCGCGATTCGCAAGATATATACGATGCTTGTCTTTCTTCTGCTCACTGGCCTGGTCGATTGATGGATTAGCCCGAGCGATGCTTTCACGAATAGCTAACAAGCCTTGATCAGGTCGGCCGATGCTTTCCGAAAGTTGTTGGTGGTCGTTGATCTTCGAGCAGTCATCCACAGGAAAATCATCAACAACCTGCCTGTAAGACTGGCTTAAGGTGCGACCAGGAAGCTTAATATCACAAGATGGAGCTCGACAATCTCGGTTGCTGCTTGAGCTTGAGGAACCACGAAAGAAAGTTTCCGTCTTACCTATATCACTCTCATAAATTGAGGGACTGGGCGGCCTTTCGTCTTCGTGGTTTGAGTCCGAATCACGAGCCACAAATATTGCCGTTTCAAGACGGTCAAGCAAATCAAACAAAGTTTTGATTCGACGAAACCAGATTGTGACAAAAGGTCACTTCTGGGGGTCGACTGGGCCTCTTGGCGTCGAACGGCAGTTTCACGGTTCACGAAGTCTCGAGGTCCAACACTGGGTAGCTGGAGGTGCAGACAATGTTCCCTGAGATGAGTAATGAGCATGAAAATGCTAGACAACTGTCACCAGAGCGAGATAATACCTTGATAATGATTGCGTCTCAAATTAATTCGTCCTATCCTGGTTCGCTTGAACAGACAAGCCGCAGGCTAGCCTCCTGAAGTCGACTGCGCTAGAGGGCCTGGGTAAAAGATCAGGATTTTCTAATAGACGAAGCACAAACTCCCGATCCACAGGTGAGACAAGAGAAACTTCGCGCAAGAGCTGTGAATCACAATGATGAAAGTCAGACATGTTGATATTAAAGGCCACGGCTGTAGGCAGTAACAAGCTTAAAGGGAAGAATGATCGTATCTAATGATGATGATCCGGAGAAAGACATGTAATCATTAAGCTCATGTGAGAGAATCGCTAGGGTACACAGCATGAAATCGAGGTTTACTCACTTGTAAGTCACCACGGGACAAGTCAATGCCGGAGGTACTGGATCGCAGATCAAAGGGTGTCCCTGTCACGGAAGATCACCCCAATATGTCCATCCGGTGGAACCTTTGATCACCCGCAGCTCGGGACCGAGAAATGTGGACTAGAAAAAGGGAACCTGAACAGACAAAATGCTCCAATTGTCCAATCTGTGATCTCTTCCTGGTAGTTGGCGTGTTCATCGAGGGCGTTGGCGGTCGACGAAGCAGGTACACGTGACGTATGCCTCAGGCGATATTATTGCCTGAAAATGTTGGTGTCGATCGAGATTTGCTTTACAAAGAGGACATACTAAAATTGTTTAGAGAATGACCTCTAAATCACCGGTAGAGGTGCTGTTTCTAATACAATCTATAGGTAAATTGCTACAAGTTGGTTGTTCACAATCATGTGGTAATTGCTAGAATATACTGGTCTATTCGCGGACAACGGATAATGGCCTCCCCGTACACTATGATAACGGTCATCCTGGATGGGCAACAAGCATACCAATAGTATACCCTTGCCGATAATAGCTGCCGACTACTATGACTACTACTTAGTGAAAGGTCCATGGCCGTTACATGAGAATGCATTCCATCGGTGGTCAATAATGTATTATTTCGTAATGCCGCGGTATTCTAGTAAGTCCCCGGCTCTTCATGGCTGTGTACCATTTCCCGAATGCCATGAGATTAATGCTCGAATGAAGGGAAGAAATATCCCTAGATGATCAGAAATGTAAATGCAACGAGCACCAGATATTTCCAAAAGTTCTATGCGATGTATTATGAGTCTGATATTGCACAGATCATTCTCGAGGGTTTATCATGGTCGGCCATGATTCCATCTAGGATTCCGACTTTTTTGTTCAAAACGATGGGAAGCGTATCGTGTGTCTTCTTCACTGTCACTGTCCATTTGGTCCAGAATGCGGTCGATCTCATCGCCTGCGTGGGCTTCCAAGCCCAGCCCCAGACTGTGTGATTCGAGATCGTGATTGCGTAGAGACTCTACGCTTTGAGAGCTTTGACTATGTTGAGTTTGTGGTTCAGCTTTCTCATCATGAGCATATAGTGATGCATTCAAACTGTGTTGTGTAGGAGGCGGTTGTAATGGTCTAGGGCTGGAGCGATACCCAGAGTTTTCAGGGCTAGACATGAAGAGGAGCGTTTCGATTGCATCTTGCTCCATAGCAGTGTTTTCTGATTGGGTCCGCGAACCATAAAACCCGTTTTGAGATGCAGGCGACCGGGTCGTAGGGGGTATAGATGGCGTTCCCGGTCCCATGACTCTTGGTGACCCACTATACGGTCGGGAAAAAGCGTTATCTTGATGAGAATGATGGCGTCGATGCCGGGTATGCCGACTGGGATCAAAAGGTTTTGCGGCCCAATTTGGATTTGGTCGCCGCCGCCGCGGTTCTCCGCTTGAGGCTACAATATCAGCAGGAGGGGCCAGCTTAGGAATTTGGGAGATAGTGCTTGAAGAGGAGAATGCTGACTGCGACCTATGGTGAGAACGATTATTAGACCGTGTACCAACTGGTGTTGGGCGCTGGCTATGTTGCGAGTTAAGTGTAGTGGTCGACCCGGACGTTGAGGCATCGCCATTCGGGGCAGTATTTGAAGCGCTTAAGCTTTCTAGGCCACGAAGTGCTAGTTCCATGGCAGATGGTGATCTGCGGGACTTTTCTATTTTGGCTGCTGCATATGATAGCCGCGTCCGGATATGGACAGACAACTTTTCTTGCGTTAATAACACCCAGAAAACGAGCACTCAAAGATGATCCTTACTTGAGCGATTCTGCTTCCAGAAATTGGCGACCCCGTGCTTTTTGACCGCCGACGTGCGACTCCATTGGAATCCGAGCGAGCGGGTGCAGCAAGCGTGGAGACACTTTTGATGTCTCCAGTTGCTGTCCGTTTGTGACCTGGTTTATAACGCGCACCGGTACCCAAATGAATATCCTCGTCATTTGAAGGTGTCTGAGAATGATCGCTTTGGTACTCCGTTTTCATTGTGCTGCCGGTACCATATGGTGTTCCATTTTTATTGGTTTTTAAATCATACAGGGCTTCCAATGTTGACCTTTCTTGGACTGTATTCGACAACGAGATGTCGCCATTCATGAGAGGTGGGTTATCGCTGTCCATGGACCGGTTCGAATCATTTAATGAGGAGGAAGGTTGGCTGGGTAAGGATTCTGTGAAGGTGCTTGCAGAGTGTAGGTCGGGTCGCTGACCATCGGAGGTCTCACTGCCACGCTCAGACGATTCGACACAACCGGGGTTGGAATTACTGTAAACCCCGGCTTCTAGTCCATTCACCTGCAAAGAGAGTGCTTGGGGTGAACGTGGGACTTGAATTTCTCCCGTAGTGTGGCTGGAAGCCGCGAAAGATGCGGCGGAGTTCGTCGCAGTATCCGCACTGGCCTCCGCATGGGGAACCCCGCGACACGAAGGTCCATAGTCAATGCCATTCATGATCGGGGGGAATAAAGAGGAAGGAGGGTAAAAGCTGGGGCTCACTGCAATGCAAAGCTAAAATGCCACAGCACGCGACCAAGCGTCAATTGCGAAATGACGCGGCCACGCAAATGCTTTAAACATGTACGAGATCCAAATCTTCCTGCGCCTTGCACTGATTGAGACGCACTGCAAATACCTCAGGCCGACCAAGCGACAATTTTTTGGTTGACAGTCAGGATGCGAATTTCCTCAAGAGTCCCCTCAAGAGTAAAATGGAAAAATGCAGAGACCGCCGCGGTGGAAGTCAGGAGCATCTGCCCAATGCAGTGGCGATCGACCAGCACGCGCAAGGTTGAACACGAGCGGCGAAACGGCCAAGAGTCCACCAGAGCGCCGAGAGAGATATAGTCCGACTGGCACTTTGGAAAGGGAGTATGAAAATTTCCTGGGACGCTGAACAAATATAGGAAGTAATGGCCGACCCAGAAGTTTACGTCGAGACTTGAAGTTCTAAGATTTCTGCAGCGAAACTGCAGCGAACCAAAGGGCGTCGTCCATCGCCCGTCTAGGCTTTCCCACTGCGGCGACGCGTGGTCACGTGTCACAGCTGACTATATTGGAGTATGCCATACCTTTTACTACAATCGTGAGTGGGTTCACTAATCATATACATTTATGAATCCAGACGCGGATGGGATTGATCTAGGATGCATGGCATCAGCACGGTGGAGGACTCCAGATTGGGGACTACTATGAGAGGTGCTGTTAGCGTTCACGTTATCCATAGTATTAGTACCTACTATTACTACGTAGGTTTGTGGTTGATGAGAAGAGAAGCAAGAGTATATACTAAGAAGGTGGACCTTCTAAAATAGAGTCATCACAAATTGGTAATTATTTGAGTGAGTAAAAGATTACTACGGCATAAGATTACATTCATTTGATAGTAATTTATATGGAAATTCAGAATTCGTGGAGTTGGGTTCTTTAATTTCCGAGATCGGCAATAAAGTCCACTTTATTTTACGGGTACAGTACTAGGTAATATTATGGATGATATAGATATTGCATTCCACGGTTATCATTTGACCTTACACTAAGTTGTAATCCTCCGCGTCCATGCGACAATCGAGCTCGGAAGAAATCAATCTCGTTAGTTTTATATACTCCGCGCAGACTTTAGCTTCCAATTATCACTTCAGAGTCAAAACTCCAGGCCGATATGGCAAAATATTGTAATCGCCGCTGTCCCCAGGCTTCCGGCCTTGGTATAGGAGTTGCAGGTTACAAGGATCAATAGTCATCGTTTGATCAGGATTACTGCGAACGAGATCGCCATGGCTAATATCGTCTGTCCATGTGGCTCCACTATTGGCCTTGCCAGCGAAGGGCTGATCCTCAGTGCCTGCTTGCACAGTCCATGATCCGCCCAGGCTATCCGCTGTGAAAGAGCGGAAATAACGTCCATTGGACCCGATAGCCTCGACGATCATAAGATATTTCCCTTGGCTGACAGTGTAGACCTGCACAGCTTCGAATAAATTAGCTGTGGTGTCGCTCAGAATGATCTCTGATGTTGTCCCAAAGGAGCCCGGGAAATCATCAATGGGCATGCTGGCCCTGTAAATCTTGCCATTGTCGCCAGCAAAGAAGAGATACATGTTTTCATCGTCACCAATCACCGTCTGGTCGATGACACCTGTGTCAGAGTCGGAAATTGTACCGGAGAAAAGTTCCTGCTCCGATGACCATCCATCCACGTTGGAGGGATCTGATGAGGTTCGATAAGAGAAGGCAGTTGCACCCCATTGATAGGCTAAGATCCAGGTATCTTTCGGTTCAAAGTAGAACAATGTTGGAGCAACGGTCCCAAATGACATTTTGTTCTGGCTTGCCGATGCCATGTCTGACCAGTCAGAGAAAAGACCAAAGTTCATCGAGCCATATGTGCCAGAAGTATCCGCAAATGAGGCATAAACGAGGTGTTGGTCATTATAGACCACATTGGTAAAGTCCTTAAGCGACGCCCATCCCGATGCGGGCTCCGCCAGTGCTTCTGTCGATGTCCAGCTGTAGGTTGAGGGAAGGTCGCAGTCTGCAGCAACAGTACTTATGGATGTAAACAGCAAAGAAATAACGAGAGATCGCATGGTTGTTTGGCCTGAGAGATATCGCATGATGTCGAATCAAATTTGTGCTATCAGAAAACCAACAAACCTTTGGCAAATAACATGAAAAAAATATTCCCATTTGATTGGGATTCTCCTGCAATTATATTGCAGTAGAACTCCCCCTTGAGAATCGCCAAGATCATATCGCACTGCCAATGTTTCAGCAACACTTTTTAGCCGATCAGATCCCCGCATATTTTAGCCGGAGTTTCATCGAGCTAAGACACATTGACCTACGGCAGACTATTGTCGTGCACGGCAAAACAGGCACAATGTAGATCTCCCCATCGGAGGATTGCCTTTTCAGTCAGAGCGTTTGGTGAGGTCTCTGCCATACTCTGCAAGCTTCGACATTGTTTCATTTCAATGCAGAACTGAGATGGATTCAGGACACAGGGTGCAGACATTTCGAGACTGACATGGTAAGATCAGATTAATGTCAAGGGACCTGGGGCCGTTCTATAGTACTAATACAATTTCTGTGGGAAACGAAACAACCATGACATTTCAAGTTCGAAAAATCCCGAGGCCGCACTAGTACCCTTAGCTGTGAGTTATACCTCATATGCTTCATTTGCCTGAATTCCCTGAAGAATTCACATATGCAAACTGATGTCATCATGTACTTACATGCATTACTAGTATTGCTCCTGACTATGTACATTAGGCAGGCTTTTCATCCACAGGGTGATTGGAATACTTGGCATTGGTCATGGAGTATCTGCGTAGGATAAATTCCAGCTCTACTATACCTATCTCAGTAGGCACTCGACGTAACATTATTCCACAAGCAAAGCAACTCTCCTTGGTGCTCCGGTGGGGGTGGAAAATGATGGAGGGGCAACGTTGAATATCATCGAATTGGCAGTCAATTGAGAGGCACAGATAAGCCATTTCTATTCAACCTGAAGTTATTATGGAGATGGTTTGCGATGCCCAGGAAGTCTACAAATTCCGCGACCAGTCCTTATGACTAGCCTAAGAACCTATCAGGTGAGAGCATACAGCATGACCACTGTAAAAATGCTTTGCCTGCCCACGATTATACTGCTCTTTCCGAGGTCATGTTCAATTGTGCCTTTCATTTGGTATTAAATCCTTGTAGTACACTTGGGAATAGAGGATAAACGTGAATTATTAAAAGTAGCCAGTACTACTAATAACCAGAGTACAGTCGGGTTTCCCTGAGATAGCGCAGATGCCATTTTCAGAACTCTTCAAGATCCTAGCTCTAGCTTGAAGGACATCCACTGGAAGGATAGTTGCAGCTGCTCTCCTCGCCACCTCCAGTGATGGAAACTCCAGAGAAAGTAAAATCCGAACAGCTGTCTGATCCACAAAGGATATAGTAATTCTTAGCATCATCGGTGGCTGTTCCGGTGACATCAGTGAAAGTGACTCCAGAAATAGTCACACCGTTGGTAGGCTCGCCAGTGGGACCACCATTGAGATAATCCTGTTGGATATCGATGCCGTAGTCTGTGATGCCAGAGAGTGTGATGTTCTGGTAAATGATGTTGCTCACCTATAGGATCACCGATCAGTAAGTTTATTTATCCAAGTACCAGTTTACTGTCTTATCAAGGGGCTGAAGACTTACACTTCCAGTAGTTTCAGAGTTGGACTTGATGCGGCATCCATTCTGGCTGTCCTTGACTTGAGAGTTCTTGAACGTGACTCCATCCACAGTGTTATTACTCTTCCCACCAATAGATCCGATGCTCAGACCGTGACCTCCAGAGCAATATAGATTGTCGACGGTGATCTCAGTTCCACTAGTAACAGCGACACAGTCATCTTGGTTGATCACGGAGATATTCTCCAAAGTAACATAGTCACTCGAGGAGATATCGAATCCATCACTGTTGTGAGCGGCTGCCTTGTCACCACTAGCATCGTTAGGCTCATCGCCAGCAGAGTTGTCCAAAGTCAGACCGGAAATAGTGAGATGCTGAGAACCGCTGATGTAAAAGCAGTGAACTGGCCAATTCTTGATGTTTAGGTTGGTGATTTCGGAGTTATAAACATGCTTCACCACAATGAAGTGGTTTGGCCTGTAATAATCAATCAGAAGTCGTACTTCTTTCGCAGAATATTGAAACTCACTTGTCCTGACCACCATTGGAGCCCTCGCCATCCCAGTAAGCAGCACCATTTCCTTCAATCACATGGCCAGAAGCGCCGGTAATGGTCAGATCTGTTCCAGAAATAACAATGGGGTCGAAGTCATCGTCGAAGGTATCACCGAAGGTCTGTTTAGGGCAAAGTACTCGAGGTCAACACAGCCCTAAGAAGAATCAATTGGATGATTACTCACGGTAGTGCCTGCAAAGGTGACTGCAGCACCTGTCTGGAGACCTTGCAGGTCGATTGTGCTGGAAGGCGGCGCAGAGATGTTAGAAAGCACAATGTTAGTGCAAGATTCGACAGCGGATGAGATGGAAGCGTATTCGGTGACAACACAAGCTGATCCAGACGCTGCTACCAGTGCCTTTGAGCCAGAGGAAGTAGGTGCTGGGGTAATTGCTGGAATATCAACCGAGGAAGAAGTCTGGGTCGTTGACGGCCGAGTGGTCTTCACCAGGGTCGTCTTGTTGTCGAGGGGTGTGCTTGTAGCGATCGCAGGGACGGACGCACTGCCAGTGATAGCAGGGGCTGTAGATGGTTCGGAAGAAGACTATTGCACAATTAGACAAACAAGACTTTTGTGCGTTCGAAATATTGAATAGTACTTACTGCGCCATTGCTAGACCCGGTGCCCGCCGTGGCCCATGCTGTATCAAGACAACTACAAGCACTCGACAGGTGCTTAGGCTTGAAATCACAAGCAGACGCAAATCCGGGAAGACCAGTGGTAGCAGTCACTGTGCTAGCAGTAAAAGTGGCACAAAATGCCGCTGCCTCAGAGCTGGATGCAGTATACGCAGAGGCGCAGGCATGGCTTGCAGGGTTATTGCATCCCAAAACCAGGGGAAGAAAAGAAAGTAAAAGCGCGCTGCGCATGTTGGAAATAGAAATGATAAGAGAGAAAAGAATGAATGAACAAAAAAACGAGAGAAGAGAATGCTAGGGGTTACCAACCTCAGAACAAAAGAAAGAGATCGAACCATCTTTTATAGCACATATGAGTAAATCTCCATCATCTCCGAACATATGTCCATGCCGAGCAAAGCTTGGAACTGCTTGATAGTCTGGGCCCCATCAGCACCGACACAAACATGTTAGTTAATTCCACAAATTCCCAGCACTAATCCGGAGTAATTTCGCTTCGAGTTTAAATCTATCACTCCGCGAATTAGAGACTTGAGTAGCTTGCAGTGGTAGCTTGTATTGGAAGCTATGTCCGCGCCATATTAACAGGGGGAGTTCTCCGGTGGCACCTGGCTGTTTCATTTTGATGGGGCAATAAGAATGATAGTGTTGTGGTGTTGTCTTTGCTAGACTAAGCAGAGGTATACTAACCATCAATAGTTTAGACGCCGTGTTAGGATGTGGATTCCGGTGGCTACTGAAACAAGCCGAAACAATCCAATGGAATATTGAAACGACGGGGCCGGCAGTTGTCGGATAGACCTGATATGCCGATGGACTACAGAGTAGAAGTGAAGCATGAATATGACATCTCAGAGTTAACCGTGTTAGATCTATTTACATCTGAGTTAGTAACTGTATTTCTACAACTAAACGACACTTTAGCATAGTAAGCCCTACGACATGGTGGGAATATTTTGGAAACACTAGCAGTCACCATTGTCAAATGAGAAAAAATGATATACATTGGCTTTTGTGACTCAAAACGCCGTCTATGCATGATAATAAAATATCTATGCCCATCATGACCTATACAAAATTCCGAATTGAGATTACTTGCGCTTCTTACCACGACCACCAGACTCTCCGTCGGTATTCTTGCGTTTCTTGCCCTCATGACGCCAGTAATCGTCGCGCTCTCTCTTCTCACGGGCTGCTTTCTTCTCCAGGCTGTCGGCAACCTTTGCGCGATAGACCTTTCGGCGCTCCTCCTGCTTAGCGGATCTCTTAGCCTGTTTCTCGTTGCGCATGGTAGTAAGCTTCTGCATGAGGTCGCGAGCCTTCTTCTCCTCGCCGCCAAGAACCACAGCGCGCTTTTGCATATATGTTTGGTCCTTGTGGCCCTTCATCTTGGTGATCTGTGACTTGAAAGGCAAGTCCGCAGCAAGCTGCTTAGGTACACGTAGAGGGTTAAAGTGACGAGTAGGTCGTTCGATCTTGTGGTAGGCAGAATCCTTGTTTAAGGGAGTAGGAATGCCTTGTTCACGGCGGACTTCACCTGTGAGACGCATCCCCTGCCAACCACCGTCGCTAGTCTTACCCTCTTCCTGATCAAGCAAGTTTGTCACGGGGTTGTAGAAACGATGGGGTTTGATGGGATACCATGCGCGCAGGAAGACAATATCACTCATCAAGATCTTGTCCTCAAAGGTAGCACGGTAGTGACCCTCGGGCTTGCTGAGAGCTCGCTTGATCTGACCACGAATTCCAGAAACAGTACGGATAGAAGCACCCTCGAATTTGGCAATTTCCAGAGAAGAGTTGAACATGTCCTTGATGAAAGCAGTGTTCTTGAAAATCTTGTAAGGAACACCAGTGAGTTTCAGCTTCTTGACAATCTCTGTGTGTTCATCCACGCTCAGAACGACACCAGTCGCAGCAATGCGGAAACCTGGGTTCTTATTGGAGAATGATTGGACAGCACAGAAACCGGTGTTGGGGGCCACAAGAGGACCGTAGAAGACACCAAAGCAGTGCATGTGCTCAGGGGTGTACTTGAGCATGCGATTTCGAGTTCGACTATCAGAGGTACTGTAGATGGGTAATGACTGGAAACGACGCCAGCCCAGAGAGAAGATCAACGGATCATTGCTCTTGAGGATCTTCTTGTGCCAGCGATGACGCTTAATTCGGATTTGAACATATCCGAATCGGTCCTCGGTGGGAGCAAGTCCTCCCACAATGACAGGGAAGCGAGGATTGAACTTGGAAGCAAATTCGTAGGGAACATTTTCAAGCACAATTCGTGCGTAAGTTCCAGCCTTATATCCTTCAGCACGGGCCCGAGATGCCGGGTCGAGAGTATCGAATTCGGCGCGGTTGATATCAAGCTGCTTTTGCATCTTTGCCTTCTGCAAGTCATACCAATCGTCCTCGCCGAATTCGCCTTCACCGCCGTCTCGCTCTCCGTCTTTAGCGTTCGCAAAACCTTCGCGATCTTCTTCCTCGAACCGAAGCTTCAATTCTTCCTTCTTCTTAGCATTGCGCTCGCGCTCAGCCTCGATATCCACTGGCTCTTCGGCGTTGGCCTCTTCATCTTCATCTTCATCTCCTTCCTCGCCCCCCTCATTATCAAAGCCATTGAAGGTTTCGCCAGTTTCCAAATCCTCGAACGCTCCATCTCCTTCATCGTCTTCGTCTTCGTCGAAATCATCAGAGTCAACCTCATCAAGATCATCGAGGCCACCAGCAGAAAGCTTGCCGGTGACGAAGCGTTGTCGAAGCGATTCGATCAATTCTTCATCTCGCCATTTTCGCTCTAACTCGTCATAATCGTAGTCGGGCACAGCACGATAATCAGACTCGTCTTTCTTCTCATTGTCGGTCTTCTTGAAGAAGTCGTCTGCATCATCGTTCTCGGCTTCGTCGTCTTCCTCGTCATTGCCATCCTCTCCACGCCACAACTGCACAACCTCAACAGGGCTGATAGAATCGTCGTACATCATGCGCGAGAGATCGGTGACACGGAATGCGGGTCGCTTGCCGTGGAGAGCCTTTGCGTTAGCCGCCATGTTCTCTTTCCATCGAGCATTACCCTCCTCATCATCGTCATCATCCTCGTCTTCCTCATCTTCATCCTCGTCATCACCCTCGTCATCACCACTTTCCAGCTCCTGGTCCTCAACAGAGGAAATTGACCCGAGGTCAGAATCACTATCGGCGAAGGCAATGTCTTCATCGTCTCGGGTACCCTTGCCATTCTGTCGCTCTTTAAAATTCTTCTCAAAATCAGCGGGGGCGGAAACATCAACCTCGTCGTCGTCTTCGCCAAAGTCTTCTTCTTCATCGTCCTCGTCATCTTCACCGCTGAACTCTTCATCGGATGCAGCCGCGCCGTCTTGCTCGGCATCGGCAATTCGAGCATGTCTTCTGTGCTTTCGGCCGCTTTCATCGTCCTCGTCTGCCTTGGCAATGGCTTCACCTCCACGGAAGAGACGCACACCCTGATCGGCCTCACCAAGCAATTTACGTTCACCTTGAAGGCCAACCACAAGTTGCTCGCCAAGACCACGGTTCTCGTCGTCTTCCTCATCGTCTGAGTCACGGTCAAATGTCGATGTCTTTACATCGATATACACGGCATCTTTGTCCACCAAAACACCACCAACGTCAGACATGGGGGCAAATAATAACTTCTGCTTGTCACCTAGTCGACGCCGAGAAGCCTTTCCGGAAGCCTTTGCCATCTGCTGGTCCATATGCGGGGTGGGACAAGGATCAGGGAGACCTTCTATGCCCGAGACGGTCAAATCGCCCACTCCAGGAACATGGACTCGAGCGCCGTTGGCGGGGAAATTGGTGCCACGGAGGTAGCCGTATAGAGCCACTGTACGGTCACATTTGGGGTTCTCTTCGATTTGAGTGGGTGGAGTGATATCGAGGAAACGATCTGCGAGCGCGTACGGGTGCGAGTTACGCCAGACGAGCGGACGAGGGTTCTTCATAATGGACAAGAATCGAGACAGGTTGTGGACTTCGCGATCGGGATAGCGACCATTGATGACACCAGAGAGGTAGAAAAGTTTGGCTCCTTGGTAGAGTTCACTCCAGAAACGGTGCTTGAGACGCTTCTTTGCCATGCGCAAAGTACTCTGCTTCTTGAAGAGGTCAAGATGAGTGAGAATTCCAAACACATTACCGGGCATACCACTGGTCGACAGGGCGTTCAGGAACTCCATAGTCTCCATCTCAAAACCGTAGTTACCATCGATCATGAGCAGAACGATATCGGCAACCTTAGCCACATCAATCATCGCGGCAAGAGAATCGGACGGGCATTCGATGAAAGTAAGGCGCTTCTTCTTGGACGTCACGACAGTTAATGGTCCTTGGGGCGAGCTCAAAGTCTGCTTCGTATAGCGCTTGATCAATGACTTGAGGAGGGTAGTTTTGCCGACCTAATAATCCAACTGTAAGTACAAGTACGAGACTCGGTGTAGCAAGACTCTTAAACATACCCCAGAAGGTCCAACAAGCGCAACAACTGTCGGGGGTGCCTCTTCAGGCATACGATCCACCTGGGGCACATGCAGGCGCTTCTCTTTGACCTATGAAAGTAAGTTATATTAGTATTCGTATACGGGTGTAGAATGTGTAGAATCGGGATAATTGTACATCGTGAGATCGGGCTTGCTGTCGATTAAGTTTTCCAGTCTTGGAGAAAGTAAAGGCTTTGGGATTTGACCCTATAAAATCGAAATATCAGGTCAGTAAGGCGATGCTCCTTCGATCAAGACTGAAGCATTCTTTCGCAAATCCATTTCAATTTGCGCAAGTCTGCTCTAGGGACATACCCTCAAAGCTCTTTTTCTCCTTTGCGGGCCGATGGGCCCTGTTCGACTGCTGTTCCATCTTGACAGCAGAAGGTCCCAGACCTCACTTCTCTCCTGTGAAATTTCACAAGACGAGAACACTGACGATCACTTTGAGATGATTGCGTACGGCGACTTGAACTGTTCGGTCCAGAATTATTTTTTCGGAGCGGAAGCGGAGATGACTGGCAGAAAAGTTGACCCAGATTGGGACTAGCGCGTTGAGCTATTCTCCAGCTGAGTCATCATTGTTGCCTTCATGCCTTATCAAAGGATTGTCTAAACGAACCGGCCCGGTTGGGCGACGTTGAAAGTGTCGGGCCGATGGCCATTGGGATTTGAATCACATTGGCAGTGCACTTGTGCTGCGAAATTCTTTCTCTTCTAGAGCCTGCTTGATAACCAGTGATACTACAAATTTATTGCCATTCTCAGATGAGATTCTACTAAATTTGAGTATCCAGGAACCAAACAAAGATGTACGTAAAGCATTGATTGACTCCACTCATATCAATGATGCGGGGGTCAAGTACGAACTAGTCAATTGGAAGCATTACACGGAGTATAGGAACGCCGGGCAGCGGGGAATAGCCGAGCTCTTAGTAAAGAAATCACTTATTATATATTTCGCTAACGGCCCATATACACCACCATTAACTGATCATCTCGATCACAATCAGTGAATTACTAGTTCACTCCGTACTACGTGAGAAGATGTCCACCCGTCAACCCCCACCAGCATATACGGCCCCTCCCAATTCGGGCATACACGCTACGTCGGAGCTCTATCAGTCAATCTCGCAAACTGCTTCCGATCCAGCAGCTCGTCTTCCAAAGGAATCGTTTACGATCCGACCATGCTCCGGTCAAGCCTGGGTAGTGCCAGCGGGCCATATCTGTCGTTTGACTACGCCCAAGGGACCTCAAGTGGGGGATCTGAATATCTGGAATGCTAATAACCCCCGGGAGCGATTGTGGGCCGCTCGTACCCGTCAGATCCACGCCTCTCACGTCTCCGTCGGTGATCGCCTGTGGTCCAACCTACCTTATCTGCGGCCTCTGGTAACCATCACCGGAGACTCCCTGGGAGGCGGGCAGTTGCATGATGTATTGGGCCCAGATGGGAAACGCAAGCCGGAAGTTGAATTTGGGACCACGCAGTTTGGAGGTCGGGTACATGATCTTCTGGGAACTCGCTGCGACCCCTACGTCAATCTGCTCATGGGCGGCGAGGCATTTGATTTCCACTGCCACTCCAATCTCACAAGAGCTGTGATTCCGTACGGATTGACGGAATTGGATGTTCACGATGTCCTTAATGTATTTCAGGTGACGGGTTTGGATGAACAAGGGAAATATTTCATGGAAACTTCCCCCGCAAAATCGGGAGAATACTTCGAGTTCTTTGCCGAGGTGGATGTCCTGTGTGCACTATCTGCATGCCCTGGTGGTACGTTTCACCCTAACACGAGAGATGCCTCGGAGGGGAACCTTGACTGATTGTATCTGCTTCTACCCAGGTGATTTGTCTAACTGGGGGTGGGATGACAAGGAAGGGGCCATGGGAGCGACATGTCGTCCTTTGGGGGTGGAGGTATATCAATTGGCGGACCCCGCGGTTTTGGAAGGATGGAAGAGCCCGGAAAGTCCCAAGTATCGGGGCCAACACGGAATGCGCATGCCTTGTCGAGAAGCGGATGGCTATAGTGGGGTTTGAGGTGGATTTAGCTTGAAGCTAAGTATCCGGAGTACACAAAGTAGTTATAGTTAACTAAATACATATCCAACTGCAGTAGATGATTAGGAAGTAGACTCAAATGACATGCATCTACACGTGATCCGCGCCCCGCGTTTCATATTGTAACAGCTTCATGTATGGATTGTACAAGATGTATTGTACATACATATGCAGGAGTGCATCAATACGTGAGGATAGGAATAGCGTCATCGGGCATTTGCCGCATTGTTACATCAACTCGGACCAAACCTAAACTGGGCCAAGGAGAGGAAATGTTGGCCCACCATATATGAGGTAATCCATCAATGGCGCAAGGAGTGTGGGAGGCGCCTCATCTCTCCCCCTGTCAGCTTTGAGTATCTTGGCGGGTGTTTTGTCTACGAGATAGTATTCCAAAAAGTAGGATAGAGTCATGATAGAGACAATCACGACATGTTCATGTCGGACAGTGTGGAGACCCACTGTGGTGTAACTTGTCGAAGTCGTTTAATCACTCCGCGAGGTACGAAGTACCATGAAGCAAGAGAGCGTCAGAATGAAAGAAAGATCTCTCAGAATCAGTCATGGCCTAATATTTTTCAGGATTTCTAGCGGGATGGCTTATCTGACAAGGTCATCTGGGGAGTACCTTAGGGTGAGATATTGTACATAGTATAGCGTGGTAGAAGTGTAGAGGAGGGGGATGAGTGGAAAGTATTTAAGATCGCCCCTCTTCCCCTCCACCTCCACTTCTTCTTATCTCCACCACAGCTTGACCCTCTTTCACTTCCTTGCTTTCCCCTCCAACTCTCTTCCTTCTTCTTCTTCTTCTTTTTCTATCTCTCAGACACACTCTCTGCTCCTTCTCTCCACACTCTTCAGCCACTTTACTTCTTCGTTCTTCAACGATCAAATCAACATGCCTCTTTACAACGTAAGTGATGACTCTTATCAGCTCAATGGACTTCTACTCACATCTCTCACTTTTAGGTCACTCTGAAGCAGGACTCTCCTCCCGAAGAGCTTGAAAAGTTTGTCATTCTCGCAACTCATGGATGCCTGAAGATTCAAAGCTAACATCATCCTTCCTTTCAGGGCCAAGGACCAGGCGCGCGAGAAAGGAGGTACCATCAAACATGAGTACAGCCTCATCAAGGGCTTCACGTAAGTTGATACCACGCGCATCATCTCTGAGGATATGTTGGAGTCATACATTCTCAGAATAAACTGTTTTCAGGGTTGTTTGCTGATGAAGTGTCACAGTGTCGAGTACCCCGAGGATCACGTCGACACCCTGCAGTCCTCTGACCACATCCACGTCGAGGCGGATGGTAATGTCACTACTCAGTAATGAGATTTCATTTACTTGATCGACCAAGGCAACAGACTCAGTTGACGGTTATCGGGGTCCTCCGGAGTAAGCGATTTATTTGATCTGGTCGACGGGTACAGCGGGGCGGTATTTTGCTTCGGGCGATGACTCAATACCAAGGTCACGCTTCGCCGCCATCTGCTTGTTTCTGTACATATTATTCCAGCGAGCTTTCTTTGTTTCTTGTTTCAGTTCCGGTTGGAACAGTCTACCCCGGTGTAATGGGGAATGATTCTTACGAATATCAATGACTTGAATCGCATGACATTTCCAAAGTATTAAGATCATTAAAGTTCTCTATCGTCACTTGGAAGAACTGTTAATGTGTGGGATAAGTAGATGACGCTCGTTTAATTCTACGCTTATTTTGTCATGATATGCAAGGGAGCTCTGATCCGAATGCATGCTGGCGTATTATGTATGTAGGCCACCCCTCAAGTTCGCTTGGTGGGGGTTTACGTCCCAACAACCAAGGCTTATGATTCATAAAGGTCCAAGGTAGATAAAATTGCGTACTAAAGTCAATACTATATTTCTCGCTCATTTTCTTATGTTGATTTTGCTGTTATTTCTCTTTTCCTTCTTGGACTTAGGATAGTTGAACAATTCATAGTTGTGTCTTATCGTGGCCGAGGATATCCGCCCAGCGGATCGTCACCGCCCTCCGAAGTCGTGCATGAACATGTCCAATATTCCATTCTTCCAACTTCATCTTTTCCCAAAGGCCCAACATGGCAGCTACCGTGTCGAGAGCTCTGCAGGTCAGAGACAAAAGATTTTTCTCGTCCAGAACGCCGAGTTTGCTTCGTCGCTCCTCGACATCGCGATCAGCTCACCATTGGTCACTCCACAGGTCCGGCTCGGATGCCGCGAAAGACGAGGTTGCTCTGCTAGCTTCAAGTCCTCGTCGACGGCTGACTCTCGCAGATTTGCTGAGGTAAGGCTTGAATACCTTACTGATTATCTTATATGCTATGCGGCTTCTTAAACTTATCATTGTTCAGACAAGGACGGCCACCTCTATCAAAAGAAGCATTGCTAGCTTCGGCGAATTTCACACTCTCCCTCCTCCCCGCGCGGTTGGCATCGCGAATCCAAGCCCTGCGTAACCTACCGTTCATCGTCGTTTCTAACCCACATGTTTCAAAAATCTACAACAACTACCTTCATTCGCTGTCGGCTTTGCTGCCCTATCAAAAACGCGAAATCACCACTCTCAAAGACGAGAATCATTTTGGTGACGTACTTGCCGAGCTTGTTCAAACACATACCAATACAATTCCCGTCCTCGCGCGAGGCTTCCTTGAGTGCCAGAAGTATGTGAGCCCAGAAGATGTGACGCGGTTTCTGGATACCCACTTGAGAGCACGTATCGGCACTCGGTTAATTGCCGAACAACATCTGGCTCTGCATTTTGCTTCTCAGCCGATGAGTGATGATCCGTCTAATGGTTCAGAAACTGAGTCGGCATCACCGAAGAGTGCGGTTCCTTCTAACTACATTGGCGTCATTGATACTGCTTTACAACCGGCTCGCATCATTAGGCTATGCGAGGACTTCGTGGGTGAGATTTGCGAACTCAAATACGGAGTCCGCCCACGTCTTGAAATTGGAGGAGAGCCGGAGGCCTCTTTCGCCCATATTCCGGTGCATGTGGAGTACATCATCACGGAGTTATTAAAGAATGCGTTTCGTGCGACTATCGAGTCTGGCAATGAACGTGAACCAATTGAGGTGACCATCGCAGCTGCACCCGACGTTCCAGGGAAGGAGGTTCCTTACCAGGAAGAAGCCGATGCCGGCATTCAGGTTGAACCAACTGAGGATACATCTTCGCCCAATGAAGCGATCGGGTACTCAAACCCATCGTCACAGAGTATTACAATTCGTATTCGTGATCGAGGAGGCGGTATTCCTCCGGAGGTTTTGCCCCATATCTGGTCATACAGCTTCACTACCTTCTCTGATATGGATTTCTACAACTCAGAAAATGGAAACCTCGACGCTCTAAACACAATTTCTGGGAGTGGTGGTCATCTGTCTAGCATCGCTGGTCTCGGCTATGGCTTACCTTTGAGCCGTGCCTATGCGGAATATTTTGGCGGTAGCATCGCAGTGCAAAGTCTTTGGGGATGGGGTACGGATGTCTATTTGACTTTACAAGGAGTGGGCAAGATTGATTGAACTATTTCTATTATTCGAAGCCTGGCGCGAGCACCTGGGTCGACAGGATGTGCGCAGCTCTATATGTGTCTCGCTGGTTCGAGAGAAGTCTCATAGTCTGCATTCGCCGAAGTGCACGAGAGTAGCTTCCACTGTTGAGTTCCCGTGCTCCTCAACCGGCAGACACTGAATTGAACCTGACTAATTATCCACTTACCAAACGGCCGAGAAATTAAACCCCTCTTTGCCCAAATGTTCGAGTCAAAAGCCCCCATGGCTTCGGAGTCGAGGCCTGACATGCGTCTTGCTAGCCAGCTCTTACGTACGGAGCAATCTATACAGTTCAGCAAGTAGCGTCACCTGTTGCCCGGCCCTGTTGTGGAAGTGTGTTAGTCTTTTTGAACGATATACTCGGATTGGCTGTCCATCGATCCAGATTTGTGGTATGGAAGCCATGGTTTACTCTTCGGTCAAGCCCATCAATTACGATACATCTGCAGCTGGTGCTAGCTTCACCAATACCACATGATCAATACCAAACCTGCTTAATGCATGTTCTATCTGATAATGTCCTTGTATATAATAGGCTTTGATTAATGCTTCTGGAAACGCTCATCCGCCACTGCTAGCCCAAACTTGTCCTTTCAATACAATACCCTCGGTCTCCTGTAGTCGTTTAATAGATCTCTCCACTAGCTGTAAAGAGGAACTATCTCCGAGGATAGAAGCTTACAAATACCATCTTAAACGAGACTGATTTATCATCTTAGAAGTCTATTTCCAACGGAAAACTATCACTGATGATGACTTGGATTGAGCATCAAGGGTCAAGTGGGTAGGCCATCCATTTGCGTTCTTACTCCAGACAGAGCTGTTCCTCCAATGATTTTGCCAAAATGACCTTGGACCCTTAATAAACTCTTGAATAACGTGGGGAAATTCATACGTGCAGTAGATATGTTCTTCGGTAGAACAGTAGATACCCCCACGTCCCCTCGTTCGGACTTGTCTCCGAAGTACAAGCAATTCCACTGGAGTTTCCCCAGATCGAATTGATAAAGCAAGCTCCTTCTCTTCACACTCCCATCATTCTACTTTTTCTATCCTATATTTCGTATCTTAAAACCTCCTTTTCTTTAATGCTCAAGACAAATCATTGAAAAACAGCAATGTATGTCTTTGCTACCCAGCTGACCGGATCTTGGTTCTGACTCGGTTTTCCAGGGTTTATACTGCATCTTTTGCCTTCTTTGAAGCTCTATGGGAAGTGAGTGCGAAATCGTCTCGATAGTACCCTGAAAGACTATTTTCGAACGCCTTCAATTTTAGACTGGATACTAATACCCATTCTCTTCAGGGCGGCGTCACCCATGTCTTCGTCAATCTCGGCTCTGATCACCCTTCAATCCTCGAGGCCATGGTAAAGGGCCAAAAGGAGAAGAGAGATCAATTTCCCACGATTATAACGTGTCCCAATGAAGTACGTCGATGATTACACCATGAACAGATCTGCATCTTACCCCTCCTCTTCGGTTATCTTCGGAAACTCCCCAATATCTCCTTCGATGAAGCCCCACTGATTGACGATGCGCGAACTAGATGGTCGCCCTCTCAATGGCCGATGGATATGCTCGTTTAACCGGCAAGCCGCAAGCCGTTATTGTACACGTTGACGTCGGAACACAAGGACTGGGTGCTGCTGTTCACAATGCTTCTTGTGGCCGTGCTCCAGTTTTAATATTCGCGGGCCTTTCGCCATATACAATTGAAGGAGAGACACGCGGATCACGAACCGAGTATATTCATTGGATTCAAGATGTGCCTGATCAGAAACAGATTGTCTCGCAGTACTGTCGATACTCGGGGGAAATCAAGTCTGGTAAGAATGTGAAGCAGATTGTCAATCGGGCATTGCAATTTGCTACGAGTGATCCTAAGGGACCAGTATATCTTGTTGGAGCACGAGAAGTTATGGAAGAAGACATTGAGCCTTATCAATTAAATCAGAATGTCTGGGGACCTGTTGCCCCTGCAGCTCTGCCTCCTGCTGGGATTGAATTGATTGCTTCTGAGCTCGCCGCCGCACAGAACCCGCTCGTTATCGTGGGTTATACCGGCCGACAAGCACAAGCTGTCACAGAGTTGGTCAACCTGGCAAATACATTTAAGGGTATTCGGGTATTGGATACCGGTGGTAGTGATATGTGCTTCCCAGCTAATCACCCGGCCTGGCTGAGTCTGCGATACCCAGGTCATGAGTTGGTCAAGTCCGCCGATTTCATTCTGGTCATTGACTGCGATGTGCCTTGGGTGCCGACTCAATTCAAGCCATCTGATGCTGCTAAAATAATTCATATCGATGTGGATCCATTGAAGCAGCAGATCCCTGTTTTCTATATTCCATCCATGGCCACATTCCGAGCGGATTCTGCTACAGCGCTCAAGCAGATTAATGATCACGTTGCTAGCAAAGGTGCATTGCAGCAATTTATTGGCTCCAAGGAAAATATTAATCTAGGCCAGCGCCGCGATGAGGAGTACCTGAAGCGACGACAGGAGATCGCTGATCTTGCAGTCGTACCAGAGGGCGGCGATGGGGCACCATTGAATGTCAACTACCTTATGGCCCAAGTCCGGAAGGGTGCCCCCGACGATACCATTTGGGCAATTGAATCCGTGACTCTCACACATTTCGTCGCGGATCAGGTAGCAGCCACGCTTCCAAACTCCTGGATTAACTGCGGTGGCGGGGGTTTGGGTTGGAGCGGGGGTGGTGCACTTGGTATCAAGCTTGCCTCGGATGTACAACACGGCGGCCCTGGCAAAGGAAAATTCGTGGTTCAAGTCGTCGGAGATGGAACGTTCCTATTCTCCGTTCCAGGATCGGTATATTGGATTTCACGTCGATATGGAATTCCCGTTCTTACGATCGTTCTGAACAACAAAGGCTGGAATGCCCCGCGCCGCAGTATGTTACTAGTTCACCCGAGTGGTGATGGCTCGCGTGCTACGAACGAAGATCTGAATATCTCATTTGCACCAACACCTGACTATGCAGGTATTGCAAAGGCCGCGGCTGGCGGGGAGATGTGGGCTGGTCGAGCATCGACAGTAGCAGAATTATCCCAAAAATTGCCAGAGGCTATCGAAAGCGTTTTGAATGGGAAAGGTGCTGTTTTGGAAGCGCAGCTAGATGGGACAACTGGAAAGTATGTAGAGAAATCATAGAGTAGATACTGAATCTTTCTTTGTTGAAGAAGATCATTTTGTGGCTATGCCTAAGCTGATGATTGCTTGGATTCTATCTTATGAACCCTCTTAGTCCAGTATCGCAGAAAACCCCATCCAATAAGAAAGGCAAAAATCGTCAAGAAGAGCACGATAGATGCAATGTGATCACCAATGAAAGAGAATATCCGGTTATCCCAGTTAGCCCAGGAATTGCCATCGACCTGAGTGAAGAACACCCAGGGGTCCGAACCAAGACGCATATCCATAAGCATATGATGCAGAGGCGCCAACCCGGATTCGCTAGTCCCGCGGAGGGTGGAAGGCTCGCGAGAAAGAAGTGAGTGGTATTTCTCCCATATGGCTGTGAAGTACCACTGTCCACTGGCATACATTATTGTAGCGTAGGGAAGAAAGTAATTCACTTGCCATTGAGCCAGGCTGTCTGTTAAGAGAGAAAAGAATGGATGTCCAGCTTGTCCACCAATGATGTTATTGCTGAGAGCTCCATGACCTCCATCTGTCGTGAATGCTGGGTAATATCTGAGTGGCTCTAGGCTTGCAGCACACCCCTAGTGCGTCAGATTCTTTGATTAGTATGCAGCAGCTAGAGCATGGTATATATGATTGGTGTTTTTTGAAAACATATCGAGTGCTTGATGAAGAAGCAACTCACATTGTCCAAATCGATGTAAATCCCCCCATAGTATCGAAGAACGAAGTATTTGAAAACATCTACCTTCTGCACTGGATATGGGTATCTATCGTAGATGGGTATGAATGAAGGAAACCTCTCCTCGATGAACTGACGCGAGCTCTTGGTGGTCCACAGCTAAAGGCAATATTATTTCTGGAAGATTCACCTGCTCTGTTCAAAGTCTACTCACCATATGCTGCCAGCCAGGATGTAGATTAACACAAGTCTTTCGCGCGGCACCCCAGTCTGGTCGAAGGGTGTCATCATCCGCATCGTGCCAATTGTGATAGATTTGATGGATGATTTTGGGTACCACGGGCTCCCTTATATCAGTTTTGACTTTGTAGGCGGCTGCAATGTCTTTTTGTGTCATTCGAATACCGGAGTGTGGTTTGAACAGACCGAATATTTCGGCAAAGGTGATGATACGAGAGCAGACAGACACGAGAATGGCAATAGTTAGTACGGCAAGGATTGTCATCAAAATCCGGCGACGCCATCCGCGGCCAGACATGTCGGTATTCAATAATAATTGAGTAAATAGAAATTTCCAGGTCATTAGGTTGTTATCTCATCAGACTCCGTATGAAGTTGCAAGTTGAAGTTGAAGTTGACAGGGAAATGTGAATATGAATATTTGCCAATCTCCCATTGACTTTCGCACGTGGTGGCCGCAGTGAGGTTCATTGGCAGCTAGTTTGTGCTGAATTCAAAGTTGAACAAGCATAAATTGAAGTTTGCAAGACTATGCATCGACAGAACCCACAAAATTCACGAGTAAGCCCTTCATGGGGTTTAGGTCAATTTCTCAACATATCGTGGGTTTTGGTTGAAAGACCCCGATGATACGTCGTAAGCTTCTCGCTGCTATTCATACAAGCTTTGCGTTTTCCAAAGCCCCATCTGTTGACGATTATCCCGAACTTCATTTTATCATAGAAGATCTTAATTCAATATCAATAGCGGTGGCTTTGCATATCACAAGAGGCAGTTACAATAATATCTTAACGAACAAAGATGTAACGGAGAAAATTGGAGTTATCAACTCGAACGTTCTATCGAACGAGGCTAGCGAGACTACCAAGTGAGTAGGTGATCTCGATTTGTTGACGATGCACTGGACCAATTGTGCCATTCGAATATAGTAGATTCAATAAATCATTCCATATCATACTTCTAATAGTATAGATGTGGATCGGCCTTTACACGAGACACGCAGACCCGGGCTAACGAGAGTTCTATTTCATATGAAATATTAAGGTGATACATGTTACAACTAGTATACGGAGACATCAATCATCTTATATGTTATAATAAACAAATTATTATTGACTATTACTCAAATGCATCCATCATAAACAACTGGGAAGTAAAAACGGTTGCCGTGCGGAGCAAAGCGGGCCACCTTTTTTTCTCCGCATTTTCTCATTTTCTCCTCACAACTTCAACTTTCAACTTCTTCCATCAAGCCCCTTCCCCCCCCCCCCCCCCCCCCCCCCCCGCACGTCTATCCACCCCACATTTACAAC
>Ga0102593_1000453_pt1 | contig 75553 bp, 62 predicted proteins | sample AraplaCol_mMS_r2_2_FD_76862 | JGI IMG/M metagenome (GOLD analysis project Ga0102593, IMG submission 76862) | Arabidopsis root microbial communities from North Carolina, USA - plate scrape MF_Col_mMS_r2 (SPADES assembly) (version 2) | ecosystem: Host-associated > Plants > Roots > Endosphere... | reverse complement strand
TCTTGCGGTCGCGGCCTTCATAGACGCCTTCCTTGCTGGCGACAGGAACCCACTGCGTGCCCATGTCGAGCAGGTTGACGAAGAAGTCGTTCGTCAGCGTCTCGGGACGCGAGGTGAAGACGCCGTGCTCGGGGGCGCCGGCCTTCAGCACGCGCAGGCCGCCGACGAGGGCGGTCATTTCAGGTCCGGTCAGCGTCAAGAGCTGGGCGCGGTCGACGAGCGCTTCTTCCGGCTTCATGAACTGATGGCGCTTGCCGTTCACGTAGTTGCGGAAGCCGTCGATACGCGGCTCGAGCGCTGCGAAGGAATGCGCGTCGGTCTGGGCTTCGGAAGCATCCATGCGGCCCGGCGTGAAGGGCACGCTGACGGCGTTGCCGCCGGCCGCTGCCGCCTTCTCGACACCGGCAGCACCGGCGAGAACGATCAGATCGGCCAGCGAGATCTTCTTGGCCCCGGTCTGGGCGGCGTTGAAGTCCTTCTGGATGCCTTCGAGAACGCCGAGCACCTTGGCGAGCTGGGCGGGCTGATTGGCGTCCCAGTCCTTCTGCGGGGCAAGACGGACGCGCGCGCCATTGGCGCCGCCGCGCTTGTCGGAGCCGCGGAAGGTCGACGCCGACGCCCAGGCGGTCGAGACCAGTTCCTGCACGGTGAGGCCGGTGGCGAGAACCTTTTCCTTCAGTTCGGCAATGTCCTTGTCGTCGACGAGCGGATGGTCGACGGCCGGGATCACATCCTGCCAGATCAGGTCTTCGGCCGGAACTTCCGGGCCGAGATAGCGCACCTTCGGTCCCATGTCGCGGTGGGTCAGCTTGAACCAGGCGCGGGCGAAAGCGTCGGCGAACTCGCCGGGATTTTCGAGGAAGTGGCGCGAGATCTTCTCGTAGGTCGGATCGAAACGCAGCGCGAGATCGCTCGTCAGCATGGTCGGCAGGTGCCTCTTCGAGGCGTCGTAGGCATCCGGAATGGAGGCTTCGGCATTTTTGGCCTGCCACTGCTTCGCGCCGGCCGGGCTCGTCGTCAGTTCCCATTCGAAGGCGAAGAGGTTTTCGAAGAAGTAGTTGCTCCACTTGGTCGGTGTCTGCGACCAGGTGACTTCGAGGCCGGCGGTGATGGCATCCTTGCCGACGCCGGTGCCGAACGAGCTCTTCCAGCCGAGACCCTGGTCCTCGATTGCGCCGCCTTCCGGCTCGGCGCCGATCAGGGACGGGTCGCCGGCGCCATGCGTCTTGCCGAAGGTGTGGCCGCCGGCGATCAGCGCCACGGTCTCTTCGTCGTTCATCGCCATGCGAGCGAAGGTTTCGCGGATGTCGCGGGCGGAAGCCAGCGGATCGGAATTGCCGTTCGGGCCTTCGGGGTTGACATAGATGAGGCCCATCTGCACGGCGCCGAGCGGCTCTGCCAGCTCGCGTTCGCCGCTGTAGCGCTCATCGCCCAGCCAGGTTCCCTCAGGGCCCCAGAACAGTTCCTCAGGCTCCCAGACGTCGGCGCGGCCGCCGGCGAAACCAAAGGTCTTGAAGCCCATGGATTCGAGCGCGACGTTGCCGGTGAGGATCAGAAGGTCAGCCCAGGAGATGCGGTTGCCGTATTTCTGCTTGATCGGCCACAGCAGGCGGCGGGCCTTGTCGAGGTTGGCATTGTCAGGCCAGCTGTTGAGCGGCGCGAAACGCTGCTGGCCCTGGCCGGCGCCGCCGCGACCGTCGGTGATGCGGTAGGTGCCGGCGCTGTGCCAGGCCATGCGGATGAACAGGCCGCCGTAATGACCGAAATCGGCCGGCCACCAATCCTGTGAATCCGTCATCAGCGCGTGAAGATCCTTCTTCAGGCCGTCGAGATCGAGCTTTTTGAACTCCTCGGCATAGTCGAAGGCTTGCCCGAGCGGGTCGGCGCGGCCGGAATTGTGGTGAAGAATCTGCACATTCAGCTGGTCCGGCCACCAGTCGCGATTCGATCGGCTGCGAGGCGTATTGCCGTGGGCAACAGGACATTTGCCTGCGCTGTCAGTGGGATTGTCCATGATCGTCTCCTTCGTTGCTTGATCTGTCTGCGCGTAAAAAAGATGAGCCGAGCTTACGCCCCACTCTCCCCTTGTGGCAGTCTTCATATCGGAAGCGCGTCATAATTTTAAGTTGGATTTACTGATCGTTGCGATAAGCTGAGGTTATGAAGAACCTTACCCTGAAACAGCTACGTTATTTTGAAGCACTGGCCAGAGATGGCCGCTTCCGACGCGCTGCCGACGCCTGTGCGATCTCCCAGCCGGCATTGTCAATGCAAATCAAAGAACTTGAGCAAGAGTTGGGCGGTGAGCTTTTCGAGCGTAATGCGCGTGAGGTGAAGCTGACCGCCTTCGGTCAGACCGTGGCTCTCAGGATCCGCGATATACTGCGTGGCGTGGATGAGTTGGCGGAGCTGGCGCGGACCTCGCGCGATCCCTTCCTGACGCGGCTGCGCATCGGCATCATCCCAACGATTGCACCCTATCTGTTGCCAGCGATCATCAACGATCTGAACAGGAGCTTTGCCGGTATCCAGATCGAGGTGCGCGAGACGCAGACGTCGAAGCTGGTTCAGGAGTTGGCGCAAGGCCAGTTGGACACGGCAATCGTTGCTTTGCCCGTGTCCGAACCCTCCCTGACCGAGCACGAGCTCTTCAAGGAAGAGTTTGTACTGGTCCGGCGGCCCGAAGACGAGGGCAAGCCGGTGCCCGAACGCGAGGCGCTGCGCGAAATGCGGTTGCTGCTGCTTGAGGAAGGCCATTGCTTTCGCGATCAGGCCTTGTCGTTCTGCAAGATAGGGCCGGCCCGCCCCCGGGAAGTCATGGAAGGCAGCTCTTTATCCACTCTGGTTCAGATGGTCAGCGCCGGTATTGGCATCACCCTGATTCCGGAGATGGCTGTTCCTCTCGAAACGCGCTCGGCGCATGTTTCGATTTCGCGCTTCCAGTCTCCGCAGCCGTCGCGAACGATCGGAATGATTTGGCGCCATTCGACGCCCATGGCCAAGCAGCTCGTGCAGGTTTCCGAGGCCGTTCGCCGCTCGGCCGACAGCATGCGCGAACAGTATGTCGCGCGGTGATGGACCTGGTATTGCCTCGTCTCAGGACCGCCGTTTGAAGGTGTGCTCCGCTGCCGGAAACTGTCGCGACCGGACCTCGCCGGCATAAGCGGCGGCGGCGGCCGAAATCCTCTTGCCGAGTTCGTCGTAGCGCTTGACGAAACGCGGGATGAAATCGTTGAAGAGCCCCAGAATGTCGTCGGAGACCAGAACCTGACCGTCGCAGGCGGAAGAGGCGCCGATACCGATGGTCGGGATGTGCATGGCGCCGGTCACCTCGCGGGCGAGCGGCTCTACCGTGCCCTCGATGACGACGGCAAAGGCGCCGGAGCCGCCGATGGCATGAGCGTCGCGCCGGATCTTCGACGTCTCGTGTTCGGAATGACCGACAGAACGATAGCCGCCTGCGGTTTGGACCTGCTGTGGCATCAGACCGATATGCCCCATGACCGGGACCCCCCGCTTGGTCAGAAAGGCGATGGTCTCGGCCATCTCCTCGCCGCCCTCGAGCTTGATGGCATCGCAGCCGGTTTCCTGCAGGATGCGGACAGCGTTGCGGAAGGCGATCTCCTTCGATTCCTGGTAGGTGCCGAACGGCATGTCGACAACGACGCAGGCCTTGTCGACGCCGCGCATCACCGCCTTGCCGTGGGCGATCATCATGTCGAGCGTGACGCCGATGGTGGACTCCATGCCATAGAGCACCATGCCGAGCGAATCCCCGACCAGCAAGAGGTCGCAATGTTCGTCAAGCAGCCGCGCCATGGGCGTCGTATAGGCGGTCAGGCAGACGATCGGCTTGCCGCCCTTCATGGCTGAAATGCGCGCTGGTGTCAGGCGCTTCTGGATTCCGGCCGCGCTCATCTGGTCACTCCCTTTCCCGGCAAGCCCCGCCCGCCGATAACCCGGTTGCTCCCGGCAACTCGGTTGTCGACAACAACCCTGTTGTCGAGAAGCCGTGTCGAGCCGACCCGAACGAAAAGCGCCACGACGACAGGCTCTGCGATCGACGTGACCGGCTGCAGCGTTGAGGCATCCCTGACGGCGACGACCTCGGGCTTTGCCAGAGGTTCGCGACTAAGAAATGCCGTGAGCTTTGCCTCGAGTTCCGCCGGATCGGCAAGGCCGCCGGCGACCAGGCGCTCCGCCTCGTCAAGGGTCTGGGGGACAATCACCGCGGCACGCCGCTCTGCCTCGCTGAGATAGACGTTGCGCGACGACAATGCGAGGCCGTCGCTATCCCTGACCGTCGGCACGGATATCACGCGCACCGGCACGGCCAGATCGTCCACCATGCGCTTGATGATGACGACCTGTTGGTAATCCTTTTCTCCGAAATAGGCGGTCTGCGGCTGGACGATGTTGAAAAGCTTGCAGACGACAGTGGCGACGCCGGCAAAATGTCCGGGCCGGACCGCCCCTTCGAGTTCGCGGCCGAGATCGGGAACGTCGACGACAGCAAGCATCGGGCGAGGATACATATCCTCAACGCCGGGCGAAAAGAGGAAATTGACGCCGGCTTGCCTCAGCATGGTGGCATCGCGCTCCAGATCGCGCGGATATTTGCTGAGGTCTTCCGCCGGGCCGAACTGCAGCGGATTGACGAAAATCGAGACGACGACGATGTCGTTTTCGGCGCGAGCGCGCGAGACGAGCTCCATATGACCGGCGTGGAGATAGCCCATCGTCGGGACGAGGCCGACGGTCCGACCCTGCCGCCTCAGCGCATCGAGCGTATGGCGCAGCTCGTCAATGCTCGAGAAAACCCGCATATATCCTCCCCCGGTCGGTCACTCCATCTTGGGCGCGGATATGAAGTGTAATCGATGTGGCAGGTCAATGCATATTTCTCGATAAAAACGATTAGATGCAAATGGCAGCCGACGACACCAGGCTCCATTAGCTCTGGGAAACGGCATTTCGCCACAGGGCTCCCGCGCTGCGTTCGCAGGCTTGCAGTGGAACCGACGATGTGCGACTTCCGTTGCTCACCCTGTCCGTCAAGATACTATCACAGTCGGTCGCTATGGACGTTACATGGAGGACGCATGGACAAGCCCTGGAAGATCAGCCGCGGACCGATTGCGGCAACCGAGCTCGACGTGGAGAAGGCAAACGCGATCAGCACGTTGCTGATCCGGCCAGTCGGCGTCCTTCCGGCCAAGGCGGGAGATCCGGTCCTCCCTTTTGCCGTCGGCCTTTTCAATGAACTCCGACCGCTCCTGAAGCCCGATGCCGGCGTCACGACGCTGCGGCGGGCGACCGCTGCCTATGTCCACTGCCGGCGCTACTATTTTGCCAGCGCCCAGCCCGATTCCATGCGCCACGGCCTTGACGGCGAACCCGTCGAACCACTGTCGTCCGAAGACCGGATGGTCGCGCAAAAACGCTTCCTGAGCGTCAAGCAGACCACCGGTAAGACAGACGCGCCAGAGCCGACACCACCGGTTCCTCCTCCCTCGTTGAGCAAAAGCGAACAGATCCGCGCAGCCCTCCTCGGCAAGAGAAGCGCCGTCAGCTAGAGCGGGGATGAGGTTTGCTCAAACAAGCTACCTTGAAGTCGTTTGCAGTTTGCCGCGTGATGGTGCGGAGAACTTTTCCAGTTTGCATAGATCGTTTCGCTGGCTCCAGCTGGTCGATCTCCTCAAAGCCTCATATCTCGACATTTGCTCGGCTCGTTCCTGAGTGCGCCAAGCAAGGCCGGAACCGTGGTCGTCATTCTGAAGGGCAATAGTTGGAGCATGATATTGTCTTTCGGGGCGATCAATATCCGCGAGCGTCACGTTGGCCCCCAAACTTTCGTGTGTAACTCAGGTATTGATTGCTTTACATAGATTTAACGTAATGACGCTAATTTTAGCATAATCCAGAACCAAGTTCGGACTTGCTAGAACGATGCGTTTCCTGATTGCAGCCTCCTTACTCGCATTGGCCGTCGTCCAGCCTGGCGCGGCCGCCGATCTTTCCGCGTATAAGCGGCCGCTGACAGTCCCTTTCGAGGGCGTGACGGCCTACTCCCCTCAACTGGCGACGCTCGGCAAGATGCTGTTCTTCGACCCGCGGCTTTCCGGCAACAAGAACATGACCTGCGCCAGCTGTCATAACCCTTCCTTCGGCTTCGAGACACCGGTGACGACGCCGATCGGCGCGGCCAATACCGCGCTCGCGCGCCAGGCGCCGACGGTCCTGAATGTTGCCTGGGTCTCGCCCTTCTTCTGGGATGGCCGCGCGCCGAACCTGGAGGAGCAAGCGGCAGGTCCGATTACGGCTGCCGCAGAAATGAACGGCAAGCTCGACACCGCCGTGACCGAAATGCAGGGCATACCTGATTACAAGAAGTGGTTCGACGAGGTATTCCCTGACAAGGGCGTCACCAAGGAGACGATGCTGACGGCGATCGCCACCTATGAGCGGACAGTGGTTTCCAACTGGTCGCCCTTCGACCGCTGGGTGGACGGCGACGAGAAGGCGGTCTCCGACAGCGCCAAACGGGGCTTCGAGCTGTTCACCGGCGCCGCCGGCTGTTCCTCCTGCCACACAGGCTGGAACTTCACCGACAACAAGTTCCATGACATCGGCTTGCCGAGCGACGATATCGGCCGCTACAAGATCGATGCGAGCAGCCCTGACAACAAATATGCCTTCAAGACGCCCGGCCTGCGCAACACGCTCTACCGTGGCCCCTATATGCATGACGGCAGCCTGAAGAGCATGGACGAGGTGATCGTCCATTATGAAAGCGGCGGCGTCAGCCGTCCGTCCCTTGATCGGGCGATGTCTCCCTTCCTGCTGACGGACCAGGAGAACAAAGATCTGATCGCGTTCTTGGGAACTCTGACAGCCGAAAAGCAAGACATCCCCCTGCCGACGCTGCCGAACTGAGGTGCAGGCAATGAAACTCTCCATACGCATGCAGATTCTCGCTCCGATGGTGGTCACGATCGTCGTCGGCTTCGGCAGCGCATTCCTGATCGGCTACCAGGCGATCCTCGGCCAGACCCAGGTCGCTGCGGTGGTGCAGGAGGCGGTGAACGCCAAGATAGCCTCGGCCCATATCGAACAGCAGTTCAAGGAAGCCACTTCCGTGGTGGACCGGGTGCTGTCGATGACGAACTTCGTCCCGGCGGCCGAGATCAAGGCCGGGTTCGAAGAGAGCAACGGCGCGCTGGTGCAGTCGCTCGATAAGCTTGGCAGCGTCGATCTCGCCGGTTCACTGACCGAGGGCGTCCGGTCGCTCCGCCGGGCCCATGATGCCTGGGAAAAGGACGTCAGGATCAGTCTCGGGCTGCAGCAGGCGGACGAAGTCCCGACGGCCGAGAAGCTGGCGCGCTCGCAGCAGGCGATCCTTACCGGCATTGCCACCGTCAATACGATCGTCGACAAAATAGCAACCGAGAGCGTCGCTGCCGCCGGCAGCGCGCTGGAATCGAAGATCGAAATCGAATTGGCATTGGGGGCCATTGCCGCGATCGTTGGCCTCGGCATTCTCATCGCCATCGCCCGGCATGTGTCGCGCCCGATCCAGCGCATCACCCAATCCATGCAGGAACTCGCAGCCGGTGAGACGGATAAGGTGATCCCCTATGCGGGGCGTCGCGACGAAATCGGCCTGATGGCCGGTTCGGTGGAAGTCTTCCGTCAGAATGCCATCGCCCGCGGCCAACTCGAAAGCGAGGCCGAGGAGAACCGTCGCCTGGCGGAAGCAAACCGCCTGGCGGACCAGGAGCAGGCGGAGCTGAGCGCGGCGGAACGGCTGACGGTCGCCACATCAGGCCTTGCCGCCGGCCTGAAGCGGCTCGCACAGGGCGATCTCGCCTTCAAGCTTGCGGATGCGTTTGCGCCGGAATTCGAGCCGCTGAGGCATGATTTCAACGCCTCCGTCAAGCAACTCGGCGATACGCTTCTTTCCGTTTCCGAAAGCGTTTCGATCATCAATTCAGGCACTCGCGAAATCAGCAACGGCTCAAACGAACTCTCCGGCCGCACCGAACGGCAGGCGGCGACGCTCGAACAGACCGCCGCGGCGCTGAACGCCGTTACCGCCAAGGTCACGGAAGCTTTCGAGATCGCCAAAGAGGCTCGCAGCGTCGCCGACGACGCCAACCGCAGCGCCATGGCTTCGGGCAAGGTGGTGGCCCAGACGGTCGAGGCCATGGATCAGATCCAGGAATCCTCCAAGCAGATCAACAACATCATCGGCGTCATCGATCAGATTGCCTTCCAGACCAATTTGTTGGCGCTCAATGCCGGTGTGGAGGCCGCCCGCGCCGGCGAAGCCGGCAAAGGTTTCGCCGTTGTCGCCCAGGAAGTGCGCGAACTTGCGCAACGCTCGGCCCAAGCCGCCAAAGAGATCAAGGACCTGATCGGGCGGGCATCCGCCAACGTCGCCAGCGGCGTTGAACTGGTCAGCCACACCGGCGCAGCGCTTGGCGATATCGGCCGCTTCATTGCCGATATCAATCAGCGCATGGAAGCGCTGGCGGCCTCGGCGCGCGAACAGGCGACGAACCTGTCGGAGGTCAATTCGGCAATGGGCCAGCTCGACCAGGTGACCCAGCAGAACGCTTCGATGGTGGAGGAAACCACAGCCGCCAGCATCACGCTCGCCAGCGAGGCCGAGCGCCTGCGCGAACTGGTCACGCAGTTCGAATTGGGCAGGACACAGCCCGACACCCGAACGTATCGCGACGCAGCCTGAACCGAGCGCGGAAAACCGACCGTGAAGGACTGAGAGTTTCCGGGCCGGGGGCGCGGAAAACGCGCCCCCGGCTGGCGCCGGCCGAAGGGGAGGGGGCAATCGGCCGGGTCAGTTCAACGGGGCTTCACCTGATGTGATCCGCTGCTCGTCTCCGGCAAACAGATGAACCGCATCGTGGATTGGCGCAATCCTCAGCACCTCGCCGGGGGCTGCCCTGATCCGGTCCCTGAAGACGCAAGTGAGCGTCTGCGTTCCCAACCGGGCGATGAGCAGCGTTTCCGAACCCGTGGGCTCTACGACCACGGTCGTGACCTCGATGCCGCCCGGGTCCAACCGGAGATGCTCGGGACGAATGCCGTAGGTCACGGCTTCAGGCGGACGGCGCTCGCTCGGCAGGAGCAGGCCATCGGCGGTTCGAAACCCATCTTCCGTCATGTGGCCACTGATGAAATTCATCGCCGGCGAGCCGATGAATCCGGCGACGAAAAGGTTGTTCGGACGATCGTACAATTCCAACGGAGAACCCGACTGCTCGATCAGACCGTCCTTCATGACGACGATCTTGTCGGCCATGGTCATGGCTTCGATCTGGTCGTGGGTGACATAGATGGTCGTCGTCTGCAGCCGTTGATGCAGTTCCTTGATCTCCGAGCGCATCTGCACCCTGAGCTTGGCATCGAGGTTCGACAGGGGTTCGTCGAAGAGAAAGACGGCCGGGTCGCGCACGATTGCCCGGCCCATCGCCACGCGCTGTCTCTGGCCGCCAGAAAGCTGCTTCGGATATCTCTCCAGGAGACTTTCGAGGCCGAGAATCTTCGCGGCGTTGCCCACCCGCTGATCGATCTCCGTCCGCGGCATTCGTTTCAGCCGCAGCGAAAAGCCCATGTTCTTTGCAACGGTCATATGCGGGTAGAGTGCGTAATTCTGGAACACCATGGCGATGTCCCGATCCTTGGGCGCAAGCTCGTTGACGATATGCTTTCCGATCTGGATCTGCCCTGAGGTAATGCCCTCCAGGCCGGCAATCATCCTCAAAAGCGTGGATTTGCCACAGCCAGAGGGGCCGACCAGAACGACGAACTCGCCGTCGCCAATGTCGACCGATACGCCTTTGATGGCTTTAAACGCGCCATAATCCTTGCGCGCATTGTTGACCGAAACATGGGCCATAACCGTCCTCCCGAAATCGCTATCAAAGTCCGCTCAGGACATTTCTCAAATAATCGAGGCCGAGGCGCTCGCCGTCTTTGCGAGCGGCTAAGTCCTTGCCCGGCCAGCCATAGGCGGCATCCTCATGTTCGATCGACAACGTGCCGTCGAAGCCAGCCGCGCGAGCCTGGCGCAGGAACCTCGGCCAATCGATGAGGCCGAGCCCCGGCAGCTTGTATTGCCACCAGCCTTTGCCGTGGTAGCCGACAGCCTGCAGGCTCCCCGGATCGATTGCCGTGTCCTTGGCATGAAGGATGGCAATACGATCCTTCACTGTCGCCATCGCCTGGTAGGGATCGACGCCAATGCGAATGAGGTGGGAGGGGTCGAATTCCAGCCCGAAGCGGGGATCCCTGATTCTCTGAAAAAGCTCCTGCCATCCTCTTGGCGTCGTTCCGATGAAATTGTCCTTCGGACCCGGCCAGTTCTCGATTGCGAAGGTCAGGCCGTAGGACTGCGTCTGCGCGATCAGGCGGTTGGCGAAATCGGCGAAATCATCATAGTTGGCTTCGTCGCTTGAAGTGTCGTCCCGGCCTGGGAAGATCACAAAGATTGGGACACCCGCTTCACCGATCGCGCCGGCAAATTCGGCGGTCTTCGCCCGAAGCGCCTCACGCTTTGCGCGGTCAGCATCGAGCTGATTGCCGAAATAGGTGATCGACGACACGAAGAGGTTGCGGCTGCGTGCGAGCGCGACGGCTGCCTCCACCCGATCGGGCGTCTTGATATGGCCGCCGACATCGATCTCGATTGCGTCGAAACCTGCCGATGCGGCGAAATCCACCACTTCCTCCAGGGGGCGATCGTTGAATGTCGAGGTGTAAAAGCCGATCTTCACCAAAATCCTCCCGTCTTCACCAAAATCCGTGGGGCCTTGCCGGCCGTTTCAACTGTTCAGGCGGTCCATATTCTTGAGCGGCGAACGTGTGCGTTGAGCAGCATCCGCCGATGCGAGCATCAGGGCTGCTGCCATCGGCATGGCCGCCGCTCCCATGGCCGAGGCATCCTCTCCGAGCGAGGCGCGATGAAGCGAGGGAAGGCTGGTGTCCTCGGCATCGAGATGCTCGTGCACGTAGCGCAGCAATTCGTCGACGATGCGGATCGGCAGTCTGCCGCCGACGAGGACGGCGTCGGGGTCGACGATCATGCCGATATGCTTGACTGCGACTGCCAGATGCGCGCTCATTTCCTTCAGCCATTGCGACACGAGGCGCCTGCCATGCGCATCCAACGTCAGGAGATCGTGTGGAACACTCACCTCGACGCCGTGCTGCGCGAGGAAATCATAGAGGAAGAACAGCGAGAATATCTCGCCGAGAAGCTGGACCTTATGGGCCTTCCCGTCCCCGCCGTCGGCAATCGGAAGCCAGCCGATTTCGCCGCTGAGGCCCATGGCGCCGCGATGACCGTTGCCATCGAGCACGAGGCCACCACCCGGGCACGGATTGATGGCGATGTAGAAGAAGCTGCTGCTTTCGGCACCCAGTCCATAGTCGAGTTCGGCAAGGGCGGCGGCATTGGCTTCGTTTTCGATGAAGACGGGATGCTGCGTCAGGTTTTCCAATGCTGCGCGCACATCGAATGCTGTCCATTCCTGATAGGTCTTGGGCTTGCCGAGGAGCGAAATCTCGCCAAGCCAATCCGGCATCGCTAGACCGATGCCGGCGAGGCGCGCGTCGTCAATGAGCCGGCTGCGCTGGAAATGCGAAATCGCATCGGCCGTTAGCTGCAGGAATTCCGCCGGCAGGATGAAACGTTTCTCGTGATGCACGCGGGCGCGGACATTGCCGACGGCATCGACGGCCAGGATCGTCAGATGGTCGCGATCGATGTTGATGCCGATGGCAAAACAGGCATCCGGATTGATTTCGAGTTCGATTGCCGGCTGGCCTCTCAACCCGTGCCGCCGGCGGGCTTCCATGATCAGCCCCTCGTCCAGCAGGCGATCGACGATCCGGGCGATTGCCGGTTTGGTAAAACCCGTCCGCCTGGCGATTTCGGCGCGCGAAATCGGCGCCTGGCGATGAATGCAGCGCAGAACGACCGCCCTGTTGTGCTCGCCAGCATCTTCGACATTGGCGCCGGTCAGATCCGGGGACAGCCTGGCGCCGAGTGTCTGGTTCATGCTCGAAATCCTTCCTTGCGCATAGACTGACCGCTCATCCCTTGACTGCGCCGCTGGTCATCGCACCGAGGATCAGCCGCTGGAGCGACAGGAAGGCGACGATCGCCGGAACGACCGCGATCAGGCAGGCGGCGGCAAGCAGTTGGATGGACGAGTCGGTTTGCATGCCGCGGAAGTTAAAGATGCCGACGCCGATCGGCATCAGATCATTTTTCGTGAGCAACAGAAAAGGCACCAGAAATTGCGACCAGCCGGCGATCACCGTGATGATGAAGACCGAGGCTATGCCCGGCGCCGACAATGGCAGAACGATGCGCCAGAAGACGGAAAACCTGTTGCAGCCGTCGATCATGGCCGCTTCGTCGAGGCTGCGCGGGATGCCGTCGACCGTGCTCTTCAACAGCCAGGTCGCCAGCGGAACGCCCAGCGCGATGTAGACCATGACGACGGCAAAATGCGTGTCCAGCAGGCCGAGACGGTTCATGTAGCGATAGAGCGGCACCATGATGACGAGCGGCGAGATCATCTGGAAGAGAAGCAGCCCCATCATCGACAGGCCCTTGCCCCGGAATTGAAATCGGGAAAAGGCGTAAGCCGCTGGCAGTGCGACGATCAGGACGCCCAGCCCACTGAGGGCGGCAAGCTTGAGACCATTCCAGAGATAGATCGGAAAGTAGCTGTTGTTCAAAACCGTGATGAAGTTATCGATGGTGGGATTGTTTGGAATATATCGCGCCGCGCCGCGATAGATCTCGCGCTTGTCGCGCATCGCCATCGACAGGAGATAGGTGAGGGGGCCGGCGAAGAACACGAACATCACCAGCATGAAGAGATAGCTCATGGCATCGCCGAGCCGCGTTCCGGTCCGTCCGCTCATTGCTCTTCCTCCTTCGGCAGGAACGACGCATAGACGAAGGCGAGCCCGAGGCTGATGATCAGCATGAGCACGGAGAGCACGCTGCCGCCGGACAGGTCGTAGTTTCTAAAGACGATATTGAAGACGTAGAGTGAGATGACCTCGGTCGCACGCCCCGGACCGCCGCCCGTCAGCGTGATGATCGCATCGAAGGTATTCACCGTCTGGATCGTGATGAGGATCATATTGACCAGGATCGCCGCACGCAGCTGCGGAAGGGTAACGAAGAAAAACTGCTGCGATGCCGTCGCGCCGTCGACCTCGGCCGCTTCATAGAGCGAGGGATCGATCGACTTCAGCGCCGCATACATGACGACCATCGAAAATGCGGTGCCGCGCCATATGTTGGAGATGAGGGTGGACCACGGCGCAATAGCAGGGTCCGAGAGCCAGGCGACGGTCGGCATGTGCATCAGCCTCAGAATGCTGTTCAGCGCGCCATAAGGCGCTTCGGAAAAGAGCATCTGCCAGATGATGCCGCCGGCAATTCCGGGCACGACCCAGGCAACCAGCGCCGTCGTTCTGAGGATGGTGGTGCCGAACAAGCCGCGCTTTTCACCGCGGATGACCACGACAGCCACCGCAAGACCTAAAATCTGCTGACCGATGACACTGCCGCCGACAAAGATCAGGGTCGCCCAGAGAATGTCGGGCAGCTGCGGCGAGCTCAACGCATTGGTGATCGACCCCAGCGTATAATCCTGATTGTCGCCGATCAGCGTGGCGTTGGTGAATGAAAGTCTGAAAACGTCGATGACGGGATAAAGGTAGAAGATGCCGATGACGATGATCACGGGCATGATCCAGGGCAGGGGCGCGCCGGCAAAACGGCGCATGAACGATCTGCTTTGAGGCGGGCTGACAGCCTCGATGGCGATGGGGCTCATTAAAGCTTCTCTGTCCGGGTTTGGCTTGCGCATCGGCCCGAAAATCGGAATCGACTTTCGGAAAGCAGAATGCGTAGGTTCAAAGTGTTACAGCGTCCTTTGCGCGTATTAAAAGGCGCGCGCTGTAGGTCGACGGCGCCTGGCAGGCAGGCGCCGTCACGGTCGGAAGCACTAGAGACGCTTGTACGCCTCCAGCGCCGCGTTGAAGGCGGCATCCAAGGCGTCTTCCGGCTTTTTGGTCCCCGAGAGCACGTCGCCCATCATGATCTGGATCTGGTTGGAGATTTCGGGATAGATCGGCACACCAGGGCGCGCCTGTCCGTCGACCAGAGCCTTGGCGAAGGTCTTGTTGGCTTCGGTGGAGAAGACCTCATATTTGTCGAACAGCGATTTCCTGGTCGGCAACTGCTGCTGCAGCGCGTTTGCCGGGCCCATATAGACCTCGCGGGCGAGGTTGGCACACATCTCGACCTTGTCCTTGTCCTTGCTGAAGGAGGCGATCGTCCAGCCGCCGGTGCCGGTCGAGCGCTGATCGGCACTGGGACCGGGAATCGGCGAGAAGGTCCAGTTGTTGAACTCGTCTTCGTCGAGCGTGGCCTTCAGCTGCGCATATTGCCAGTTGCCGCCGATGAAGAGAGCTGTCGTCGCCGCTGCGGCCGCTGCATTCATATCGTCGTAATTCGCGATCGTGCTGACGCGCTTGGGCGCGGCGCCGGAATCGACGAGATCCTTGAAATAATTCAGCGCCTTCAGGAATTTCTCCTTGTTCTCGCCTTCGCCGAATACCGGCTTGCCCGAGTCGTCGACGAGCTTGCCGCCGAGCGCCCAATAATTCGCGAGCCAGTCGAACGTCGTCCCTTCCCAGCGCCCGCCATTGAAGAGAACGCCTTCCATGCCTTCCTTGGTGGAGGCGAGCGCGGCCTTTTTCAGGTCGTCCCATGTCTGCGGCGCATCCGCAACGATCGACTTGTTGCGGTAGAGCACACGAAGGTCCGTATCCCACCACCAGGCGCGGACCGTCTGGTCCTTATCCGTGATGCCGCTGCGGATGAAGGGGAACAGGTCATCCACTTCCTCCTTCGAAAAATACGGCGTGAAGTCCGCAAGCACGTGATTGACCATGAACTGCGAGAGGACGAAGGAGTCGACAGCGGCGCAATCAGGCGCGTTGCCGGCCTTGGCCTGCTCCAGCATCTTGGCCTGTTCCGTGCCGATGTCAGAGGACATGAATTGCATCTGCAATTTCCAGTCCGGATGCTTCTTGATGAAATCGACGAAGAGCTTCTGATAGCCCTCGGCGATCGCCGGATCCGAATTGTTGGGACTGTCGTTCGTCAAACGGACGACGAGGGATTTTGGCGCATCGGCAAGGCCAATCCTGTCCTTCGTGGCAAGTTCCTGGGCAAATGAAGTAGATGCTGAAAATAACATGGTGCTCAGCGCAAATACGCTGATGGTGGCGCTCTTCATGATGGGTCTCCTCCCCATTTTGAACGGATACAGCCTGGCGGTCGGTTGACCTCTCCTCATTTCCGTGCTGCATTAATTAGATTAAGTTACTTTGATTTGATGTCAAGCCACAGCTTGGGAGGCCAGAACCTGGGAGGTTGAGATGCTGGCGACAATCAACAGCAGCTAGTGCATAATTTCCGAAAATCGAGATCGATTTTCGGAAAAGGATCCGCGCCATTAACGTGATGGAGCGTCCTGTCGGGCGCACGGCGCATCGACCGCAGTTTTCCTGAAACAGAGAGAAGCCGATCGCGGATGGCCGCGATGGCAGGAGTGCGATTTTGCCCGGCTGCACGCCGGAGCTCAGCTCTGACACACCCGCGTCCGATAGGATGCGCTAGGGGAGGATAAGATGCGTTTACTCATTCTCGGTACCGGCGGAATGGCCAACCAGCATGCCGCCAAGTTCAAGGCGATCGAAGGCGTCAGTGTCGTGGGCGGCGTCGATATCGTCCCGGAAAGGCTCGCGGCCTTTTGCACCGAACATGGCATCGCCAACCATTTCACGACCCTTGAGGAAGCTCTCGCCTGGGGCGAATTCGACGCAGTGGCAAACGTCACGCCGGACCGCATTCACCACCCGACGACGCTGCAGGCGATCGCAGCCGGCAAGCACGTCTTCTGCGAAAAACCGCTCGCCACCGATGCGATCAAGGCCATGGAGATGACCGAAGCCATCGAGCGATCGGGCAAGGTCGGCATGGTCAATTTCACCTATCGCAACTCGCCGGCTCTCCAGAAAGGCCGGCAGATGGTGCTCGCCGGCGAAATCGGGCAAGTGCGCCATGTCGAGGCGTCGCATCTGCAAAGCTGGCTGGTCGGTCGTCATTGGGGCGACTGGAAGAGCGAAAGCAAATGGCTGTGGCGGCTGAGCAAAAAACATGGATCCAACGGCGCGCTCGGCGATATCGGAATTCACATCGTCGATTTTGCGTCCTACGGTTCAGGGCTTGACGTTGCCCATGTCTTCGCGCGGCTGAAGACCTTCGACAAGGCGCCGGGCCACAAGATCGGCGAATATGATCTTGATGCGAATGACAGCTTTACGATGAATGTCGATTTCACCAATGGGGCGATCGGGACGATCCAGGCGACGCGCACGGCGGCCGGACAGATGGATCAGCTGCGCCTCAGGGTCTATGGCGAAACCGGCTCGATCGAGATGATCTACGATACCGGTAAATCGACACTTCGCGCCTGCCTTGGAGAAGACGTGCACACGGCGACCTGGCGTGACGTTCCCTTCGATCCGGTCGAGACCAACTACCAGCGTTTCGTCCAGGCCGTGCGGGCGGGAAAGACGCAGGAACCATCATTCCGGCGGGCGGCCAATATCCAGAAAGTCCTGGACAAGGCGCTGGCTTCCGATCTTAGCCACGCCGATGAAGCACTCGGCTGAGCCGGCCATCAGGCCGAAGCAGGCGGCAGCAGCAAAGTGTTGAGGAAGGGCAGGAGGGCTGCACCGAGCGCAACGCCGCCGCCACTGAAGCTCGCGGGTTTCATCGGCGAAATCCAGGGCGTCAGCAAGGGCCTCGTCGAGGTGTCGCGCCGCTCGATGGAAAGCTGATGGATCAGCGCTTCGATCACACCCTGTGGCAAATCGCTCCCGATCATGACGACGCTCGGAGCGAGGAATCCAGCCATGGCGATGATCGGGTCGAGCAGATGACCAGCGGCCTCCCGTATCCATTGCGACAGTGACGACGAGGGGAATTCTTCCCCCTGCAACAGGCGGGTGAAGTCCTGGTCGCCGATCCGCGATCGCAGGGATTCGAAACCGACGACGGTGTTCAGCTGGACATTGTCCGGGCCGGTCAGCATTTCGCCGATGCTGCCTGCCCGACCATGCACGCCGGAATAGGGAATACCGCGAATGAGAAAGCCGGCCTGAACGTCGTCGTCGATAATGATCATCGCAAGTCCGCCTTCCCTGCCGGAGCTGCCGATCGTGCGTTCGGCGAGAAGGCTCGCCGTACACTCGTTCTCGACATAAGGACGCGCGATCGTCGACATCGCGGCGATCTGATCGCTTTGATCCTGCGTCCAGTCGTTGGCGGCGATGCCAAGGCCGATGATCGGCAATGCGGCATGACGGTCGACCATATCCCTGACCGCCGCATGCACGAGGCCGACTTTGTCTGCGGGGTCCAGCTCGATATAGACCCGGTCATGGACCTGACCACTCAGATCGATGAGCACGGCCTCGCCACGCCTTTGGCGAAGCTTGACGCCGATCGAGAAAGCACCTTCCGGGCGCAAGGCAAACTCGGTGGCGCTCGCACCGCCACTGAGACCGTTGCGGCGGTTGGAGGTGACAAGCTGCTCTTCGGCCAATCGGCGAAGAATGTTGGTAATCCCCGGGCCGGTCAGGCCGCAATGCCGGCCAAGCTCCATCCGCGTCAACGGGCCGTGGCGGCGGATGGCTTCCAGAATGACGCGAATATTTCGATCGGCAATTTCACCGGACCGCAGACCGACTGTTTTGGCGCGCGGGGCGCCTGTGTCCTGGGTTTGAAGCCGACGCGGCCCTGATCGAAGATACCGCATAGTCGCCGTCCTTAGAGCTATAAGACGCTTTTGTAACACGCCTTCGTCTGCCGCAATGAATTTCTTACGGACTTGACGGGAAATCAAAGTTACTTAATCTAAGGCTGCAGGCCTGCTTGGAGGAGAGGGCCGCGCAAATCGCGATCTTGATCGCGCCATCTTCATCTCCCCCAAACCATGACCATGACCCCAAAAGCATGACGACAAGATTGTCAGCCGTCGATTTTCAACAGGATAAGCCATGCCTCTGACCATTGCCCAGCGCCTCGATCGTCTCAAAGTTCGCATTGCCGAGTTGGCTCATTGGCGAGATCGACAAAGTGCTGCGATCGACGGCTGGACTTTCGAGAGCGAGCCGATCGCACATCACCAAGATTGGCCGCACCGCCAGGGGGTGGTGCATTTTGCCGTGAGCGCTGAAGCGCCGGAGGCGTGGCCTCTGGCAGATATTCGCCTGCAACTCGATCTTGGTGGCGAGAGCCTGATCACGCTGAGCTACCCCGACGGTCAGACCGAAACATTCGGTCTCGATCCCTATCATCAGGAATTCCCGGTGAAGGGTCGCCGCTTTTCGATCGCAACGGAAACCGTCGCCCGGTTTCCGTTCGGCGAGCCCAATCGTGCTCCGCGGCTCAACAAGGCCCGGTTTATCTGGCTCGATGGCCCGGCTCACCGCCTGCATCTTCTGTTGAAGCAGGTTGCCGAGGCAATCGATGTGCTGGGCGAGCATGAAGTCGTGCCGCATCTGATGGATGCCGCCGAGCATGCGTTGCGCAGTCTCGATTGGCCGTCGGATACGGCGGCTTATATCTCCCGCACATCCGGCGCTGTCATGCAGCAGAAGATTTGGGAACTGCCGGAGCTTGAAGCTAATCCGGCAGGCCTCACGGAAGAGCAAAGCGCTTCGGCAGCCGCGGCCTTCGAGGCTCTGACGGCGCGGCTGAAGGAGCTGCAGAAGCGCTTTCCGCCGAACGGAGAACTGCTGCTGACGGGCCATGCGCATATCGATCTTGCCTGGCTTTGGCCCTATCGCGAGACGCGCCGGAAAATGCGGCGCACCTTCAATACGGCGCTCTCGCTGATGGAGCGCTCCGACGATTTCCGCTTCAATCAATCGACCGCCCATTATTACGCGCAGATGGAAGAGGAAGACCCGGACCTTCTCGAGCGCATCAAGAACAAGGTCGCGGAAGGAAAGTGGGAAACCGTCGGCGGCATGTGGGTCGAGCCCGACACGAACATGCCGACCGGCGAAAGTCTCGCCCGTCAGGTTCTCTATGGCCAGCGCTATTTCGAGAAGACCTTCGGCACGCGCCATACGGTCTGCTGGCTGCCGGATTGCTTCGGCTTTTCAGGCGCGCTGCCGCAGATCCTGAGACAGGGCGGTATCGACAGTTTCTTCACCATCAAGGTCAACTGGAGTGAGACCAATCATATTCCCTCCGATCTCTTCTGGTGGAAGGGCCTCGACGGCAGCCAGGTGCTGACCCATACGTTCGACAATCCGATGCAGGGTTATAACGGCTTCGTGCAACCCGATTGCTACGTGCCGACGTGGAAGAATTTCCGCGGCAAGACGCAGCACGATACCTCGCTTCTGGCCGTCGGTTATGGCGACGGCGGCGGCGGCGTCACGCCCGAGATGGTGGAGCGCGAAGTGCAATTGCGCGATTTCCCGGCGATCCCGCAGGCGCGCTGGGGCACCGTCAAAAGCTATTACGAGCAGGCGCACCGCACCGCGGGGGAAAAGAGCCTTCCGGTGTGGGATGGCGAAATCTATCTCGAACTGCACCGCGCCACGCTGACGTCGCAAAGCGGCGTCAAGCGCAAGCACCGCCAGGCCGAACGTGCGCTGATCACCGCCGAAGCCATCGCTTCGCTTGGGCACATGCTCGGAGCAGACAAGCCCCAGAGCCTCGAAGCCGATTGGCGCGTCGTGCTGAAGAACGAATTTCATGACATTCTGCCGGGCTCGAGCATCCGTGAAGTCTATCAGGATGCGGAGCAGGAACTGGGCGGCGTCATCGACCGTGCCAAGATCGAGCAGGCGAGGGCATTGCAGGCGCTGTCGGCCAAGCTGCCGAAGGGCGGGGTTGGCGATGCCCTCGTCGTCGTCAATCCGTCTCTTGCGGCCAGACCGCTCAGCGCAACGCTCTCCGACGGCACGGTCGTCTCGGCCGCCGATGTCGTCGCCCCCCTGTCCGTCGCGGTCTTCGACAAGGGCACGCTCAAGCCCGCGAGTGGGCTGAAGGCCGGCCCCGGCCATCTCGAAAACGAGCACCTCTCGGTCGCCATCGGCAAGGACGGGGCGGTCGTGAGCCTCATCCATAAGGCCACGGGCCGGGAAGCGGTCGACGGCTCGGCAAATCAGCTCTGGGTCTATCCGGGCGACAAGCCGCGCAACTGGGACGCCTGGGACATCGATGCGGATTATGCCGAAAAGGCCGTCCGCCTCGATGCCCCGGAAAGCATCACGCTCGTTGAAGAAGGGCCGCACCGAGCGGCGATCCGCGTCGTCTACCGCTACCGGAATTCGAGCGTCACGCAGACCTATGTGCTGACGGCCAACGCCAGGCGTCTCGACATCGAAACGACGATCGACTGGCATGACCGCCGCACCCTTCTGCGCACGCTGAACCCGGTCGCCGCATTGGCCCGGAAGGCAACGTTCGAATGCGCCTTCGGCATCGTCGAGCGGGCAACGCACACGAATACGTCCTGGGAACAGGCGATGTTCGAGGCCGTCGCGCACCGCTTCGTCGATATCACCGAGCCGGGCTTCGGGGTCGCACTGCTCAACAATGCCAAATACGGTCATAGCGCCCGCGGCAATGTGATCGGCATGAGCCTCGTGCGCGGTCCGATCTATCCGGATCCGCTGGCCGATGAAGGCGAGCAGAGCTTTACCTATGCGCTGATGCCGCATGAAGGCACCTGGCATGAAGGCGGCGTCCTCGACGAGGCGATCGATCTCAATCAACCGCTCGTCGCTGCTGAGGCCAGCGGCCTCTCCACCGGCACCTTCGCGCCGCTTGTGGTCAACGGCATCCCTGTCGCGTTCTCAGGCCTGAAGCCGGCGGAAGAAGGCGATGGTCTCATCCTGCGCCTTTACGAACCAGCTGGCCGGCGCGGCAACCTCTCCCTCGGTCTACCTTCCGGATGGGCAGCATCGCAACCGCTGAACATTCTCGAAGAGCCGATGGAGCGGAAGGGACCTGCCGACATCATGCCGTTCGAAATCCGGACCTGGAAGCTGAAATATGCCTGACGCCTAACCGCCATACGTGCCGGGAATCAAATGGCCTATGGCAAGCATGTCGCGCCATGATTTGAAGAACTGGCGGGCGCTTCTGAAAGCGGCCGCTATCCCCCAGAATTGGATGAGCCGCCGGCCGCATCCAGCGGTCGAAATGCGTCGGATCGGGCGGCAAAGTTCGCAACTACAAAATCCACGAAAGCGCGGACTTTTGGTGAAAGCTGACGATTGGACGGCCATACGAGCGAGAGCGAGCCGTACGGCACCATGAAGGAGGTCAGGACGGGGACCAAACTTCCGGTTCGCATATGGGGTTCTGCGACGTAGACAGGCAGATGCGCGAGCCCCAAAGCGTCCCGTGCTGCCCGCAGCCCTGCGTCCGTATTGTTGAATGTAAGGCCTCTTGGCAAAATTAGCCGATCGTATGGTGATCGGAATGCCCACGGCGCGAGCCGGCCGCTGGATGGGTATTTGAAGTGAATGCAAGCATGTTGGGAGAGGTCATCAGGCGTCTGCGGTTGCCCATGGCGCTTGAAATAATCGAGACTTCCGCAAACGACGAAATGCTGGTCGCCAAGATGGCGGGCGATCAATCGAGCATCGGCAAGCTCACCACTCCGAACGACGACATCCAGGCCCTCTGCGACCAGGTCTGTGACCTTGTCTTCGAAATCGATGTCCAGTTCGATCTCCGGAAATTGCTCGGCAAAAATGGGCAGAAGCGGCATGAGAAGGTGATGCCCGACGATATGCGGTACGCTGACGCGAAGGCGTCCCCTTGGACGTTCCCGGCTTCGTGAGATTGTGGCCTCTGCGTCATCCATGTCGTCGATGATGCGTTTGTAGCGCTCGTAGAGGACCGCTCCTTCCTCAGTCAGGCTGATACTGCGCGTTGTCCGATTGAAGAGCCGCACGCCCAGCCGGCTTTCGAGACGCGCCACTGCCTTTCCGATCGCAGACGGCGAAACTCCGCCAACCCTGGCGGCTGCGACGTAGCTCTGCTGTTCGACGGCGTGGACGAAGGCGACAACGCTTGCGAGACTGTCCACAATAACACCCGATTAGAGATATTTTGTCCTTTATGTACGTCCACAGGCCACCATTGATCAATATTGCGTAGGAAATATCCTCTGTCTCACGATGCTAGGCGCTTTTCGAGGCCTAATCCTTCGCCTGCAGCCGCAGCGGTCGGGTGATCTCGATTGCCGCCTATTCGGACGGCGTCTGGCAATATCAAAGGAGTGAACGCATGCGGGACTATGCAAAAGAACGACCCGAGCACACGGAAAAATACGTCGGAGAGAATGACCTATTTCTGGAAATATTTCATGCGTACCGCGCTTCGAGGCAGTCCGTTCGGCCGCCTTTGCTCTTCGTCCATGGCGCCTTTACCGGGAGTTGGATGTGGAGCAAATACATTCCTCATTTCATGTCGGCTGGATGGAAGTCTTATTGCGTCAACCTGCGAGGCCACTACAAAAGCAGGTCGGTGGATTTCACAAAAATCCTGTTTGAAGATTACCTGGAAGACATCCGGCTGGTGATCTCCGAAATCGTCGAAGAATGTGGAACTCCTCCCATCGTGATCGGATTCAGCATGGGCGGAATCCTGAGCCAGAAACTGGCGGAAAGTGTGCAGATAGCCGGGCTGGTCTTGATCGATTCCAGCATTTGCAGGGAAGTGCATGCGGAGGCCCCCTATTGCGATCTCGCGTTGCGAATGCCCGGCCTCGTCGTGCCTGCTCCAGCACGCGACGAGCAGATCAGTGTGGATGAAACATTCGAGGATATCGAATTCCAGCGGAAGTACCTGTCCATGGAATCTGCGAAGGCATTCAGCGCATTTTCCTTTCATTTCGGGTCCGAGGGGATTTCCATCAAAGGCGAGATGATCGCCTGTCCCAGCCTCGTCATCTGCGCCATCAACGACGAATCCGATGAACATCGCGGCCGGGCGACAGCGCGTCACATCGGCAGCGAGTATCTAGGTCTCTGGGGCACGACACATACCGGTCTGCTTGTCGGGCAGCGGTATCACGAAGCTGTAAGCCGCATTATGGTCTGGTTAGCGCGCTTTGATGGGAGGCCGGTTTCCGATAAGGCATCATCCTGGACCGCCCGCGAGTAGAGCCGTAAGCCAAGGCTCAGCCTTGCGGACCAAGGCTCGCCAACAGCCGGCTGATATAGGCTTCCAACCCGCCGACCATGTCGAAGCGGGTGGGATCGCGCAGCCAGAGCATCTGAAGGCCGTCCATCACCGCGATCAGTTCGGCCGCCATTGCCCTGCCGTCAATCTTGCCGTCGATCGAGCCATCGGCGACGGCCTCTTCGAAGGTCGCGGCGATGTCATTCTGCAGTTGGGTGGCGCGATCGAGAAACCATCCTTTGGCCGGGTGATCCTTCATCAGGCTCTCGGCATTCAGGATGGCGAAGGCCCTGATGACCTCGACCATATCGGCGTTGCGGCGGAAGACCTCGACCATGCCCTTGAGCAGGCCGCGGAGATCGGAACGATGGGGCCCGATGAAGCTTTCGCTTTCGCGATCGCGCTTATCCAGAATGGCGAGCAGGAGATCGACCTTGGTCGGGAAATGGTGCAGCAGGCCGGGCAGCGACAGGCCGACGTCGCGGGCAACATCCGCGATGGCGGCATTCTGGTAGCCGTCTTCGGCGAAGCGCCGCATCGCAGCAGTCAGGATCTCCGCGCGGCGCGCTTCGCCCTTGCGGGATCTGCGTCGTCGCTTTTCGTCCTGTCCGGTATTCGATTCGGAAAACTCTGCCATCGCCTCTCCCGTCGGTTTCTCCGGCGCTCTTTATCCATACATCAGGCTTCGCCAGTTGACATCTTAAAAATACCGAGTAATCGGTAGGTTTAAGAACTACCTTACCTGCTGAGAAGTGCGCGTTTGCCGCCGATGGGTTAGCACCGCGCTTGCTCCGGCAATACTTCACGGCAACCGAATTCCATTGAAGGGGAGGTTTGCATGATCGATTCCATTCTCGACAAGATGACGCTCGAGGAGCAGGTCTCCCTGTTGTCCGGCGCCGATTTCTGGACGACGGTTCCCGTCGAGCGTCTTGATGTGCCGAAGATCAAGGTGACGGACGGACCGAATGGCGCCCGCGGCGCCGGTTCGCTGGTCGGCGGCGTCAAGGCGACCTGTTTTCCCACTGCCATCGCGCTCGGCGCCACTTGGAATCCCGATCTGGTCGAGCGCATGGGTGTGGCGCTTGCCCACCAGGCGAAGAGCAAGGGTGCCGCCGTACTGCTCGCGCCTACGGTGAACATCCATCGTTCCGGCCTCAACGGGCGAAATTTCGAATGTTATTCCGAGGATCCGATGCTGACCGCGGAACTCGCAGTCGCCTATATCAAAGGCGTGCAGAGCCAGGGGATCGCGGCGACGATCAAGCACTTCGCCGGCAATGAATCCGAGATAGAGCGGCAGACCATGTCTTCCGATGTCGACGAGCGGACGCTGCGCGAAATCTACTTTCCGCCCTTCGAACAGGCTGTCAAACGCGCCGGCGTGATGGCCGTCATGTCCTCCTATAACCGCCTCAACGGCACCTATACGAGCGAGCATGAGTGGCTGCTGACCAAGGTGCTGCGCCAGGAATGGAGATTCGACGGTATCGTCATGTCCGACTGGTTCGGTTCGCATTCGACGGCCGAGACGATCAATGCCGGGCTTGATCTCGAGATGCCCGGCCCGGCGCGCGATCGCGGCGAGAAGCTGGTTGCGGCCGTGCGCGAGGGCAGGGTCGAAGCCGCCACCGTGCGGGCGGCGGCGCAGCGGATCCTGCTTCTACTCGAGCGGGTCGGCGCGTTCGAGAAGAAGCCCGACCTTACGGAGCAGGCGGTCGACCTGCCGGAAGACCGGGCGCTGATCCGGCGTGTCGGCGCAGAGGGCGCAGTCCTTTTGAAGAACGACGGCATACTGCCGCTTGCCAAGACGTCGCTCGACCGGATCGCCGTCATCGGACCCAACGCCGCGAGCGCGCGCGTCATGGGCGGTGGCAGCGCGCAGATCGCGGCGCATTACGTGGTCAGTCCGCTCGAAGGGATTCGAGCCGCCCTTTCCAATGCCAATAGCGTCAGCCACGCCGTCGGCTGCCGCCATAACCGTCTGATCGAGGTGGCCAAGGGAAAGATCACCGTCGAATATTTCAAGGGACGCGGCTGCCGGGGCACTCCGCTTCATGTCGAGACCGTCGACAAGGGTGAGTTCTTTTGGTTCGAACTGCCGGCGGCCGAGCTCGACCCCACCGATTTCTCGGCACGGATGACGATGCAATTCGTGCCGGAGGAGAGCGGCGATCATGTCTTCGGCATGACCAATGCCGGACTGGCGCGGCTCTTCGTCGATGGCAGGCTGACGGTTGACGGCCATGACGGCTGGGCACGCGGCGAAAACTATTTCGGCACGGCCAATGACGAACAGCGCGGCACGGTAGCGCTCGATGCGGGCAAAGCCCATGCCGTCACCGTCGAATATGACCCGCCGGTGGCGAACGGAGAGGGGATCAACCTCACGGCCATTCGGTTCGGCGTCGAAAAGCCCTTGGGCGAGGCCGATATCGAGGGTGCCGTCGAGACGGCGCTGAATGCCGATGTGGCGCTTCTCTTCGTCGGCCGCGACGGCGAATGGGATACCGAGGGCTTGGACCTGCCCGACATGCGGCTTCCGGGTCGGCAGGAAGAGCTGATCGAGCGGGTTGCGGCCGTCAACGCCAACACCGTGGTCGTGCTGCAGACCGGCGGTCCGGTGGAAATGCCGTGGCTCGGCAAGGTTCGCGCCGTGCTGCAGATCTGGTATCCTGGGCAGGAGCTGGGCAATGCCGTCGCCGATGTCCTATTCGGCGATGTCGAGCCCGGCGGACGCCTGCCGCAGACATTCCCGAAGGCGCTTGCCGACAATTCCGCCATCACAGGCGATCCGGCCGTCTATCCGGGTAAGGATGGGCATGTACGCTATGCCGAAGGCGTCTTCGTCGGCTATCGTCATCACGATACGCGCGCTGTCGAACCGCTCTTCCCCTTCGGTTTCGGCCTTGGCTATACGCGCTTCAGCTGGAGCGAGCCGCGCCTGTCGGCGAGCGAAATGGGTCCCGAAGGCGTGACGGTCAGCATCGATCTGACAAATATCGGCGATCGGGCCGGATCGGAACTGGTACAGCTCTATGTGCGTTCGCCAAAGTCAAAGGTGGAGCGGCCGGACAAGGAACTACGCGCCTTCGCAAAGCTTTCGCTGCTGCCCGGTGAGACCGGCACGGGCGAAATGAAGATCATGCCGCGCGACCTCGCCTATTACGACGTCGAGGCCGGCGCCTTCCGCGCCGAAGCCGGCGACTACCAGCTTGTGGTGGCTGCGAATGCCGCGGATATCAGGTTCATCATCGATCTGCCGTCACCACTCGAATATGTACTGCCATCTTCGAATTAAAGGCAGGCTGGCGAGATCCATATCGTATTCGAGCTGAGCCCGGCCGATCGCGCTTGGCGCGTCTGCACCAAGCGTTGGTTCGAGCTGGATCAGGCCGCGTCGGGCTGAGAGCGGAGATTGGTGACGACGCGCCGGTTCTGCACCTTGCAGGAGCGCTCCGTGCAGTCGCGCACTTCGCGGTCGTTGCCGTAGCCCTTGGCCCACATGCGCCTGGCGTCCACGCCCTTCGAGACGAGATAGGCCATCGCCGCATCGGCGCGCTTCTGCGACAGCGTCTCCATTTGGGATGCCGAACCGGAATCGTCGGCAAATCCCTGCAGCTTGAGCAGCCAAGTCGGGTTCTTGTTCAGCCAGATGGCCTGGTTGTCCAATGTTGCCATGGCGACGGAATCAAGCGTGGCGGAGTCCTGCTTGAAGTAGATCCTTCGGCCGACATTGAGGATGAAATCCTCTTCACTGCCAGCCGCGACGGTTTCGAAACCGGGCGCCGGATCGTTGGTCTGGCCGGTCATCGGCGCCGCAGCGGGTTCTTCCAGAGACGCGACCTTGGTTGTGGTGCAGGCGGTAAGCGCCAGGAGCACGGCCGCGGCCATAAGCTGCCTCATGTATCCGGTCGGAGCAGACATCAGCGGATATTCCTCATTCGACCGGAGTTATTTGGCTGACCTGCGCGGCACTTTCAGCCTGGTCGGCAATGTGCGGCAGAACCTGCACCGCGGTGCCGATGGGGCAACGCTGGTAAAGATCGATGGCGTCTTCGTTGAACATGCGGATACAGCCGCTGGAGGCATCCTTGCCGATGCTCCACGGCTCAAGCGTGCCGTGGAAGCGATAACCGGTGTCGACGCCGTCGCGATGCAGATACATGGCGCGGGGACCAAGTGGATTTTTCGGTGAACCTCCGGCCACGAATTCGGGCAGTTCAGGATGGCGCTTGCGCATCTCCGGCGGCGGCGTCCAGCGCGGCCAAAGCGATTTAGCGTCGATCGTGGCGCGGCCAAACCATTTGAAGCCCTCGCGGCCGACGCCGACGCCATAGCGGATGGCCGTCTTGTTCTCCATGATCACGTAGAGAAAATGGTGCCTTGTATCGACGACGACGGTGCCGATCGGCTCGCTGCTGAAATATTTGACAACCTGGCGGTGCCACTTCTTGTCGATCTTGGCGAAGTTGGTCTTTTGGAACGTCACGCCATTGTCGACGGCGGTGCCGGCAAAATTGGAAGATGCGGCGGCGAATGCCGGTTTCTGGACCGCACCGGCGCCAAGTAACGCCAATCCACCAAGCACAATATTTCTGCGTGTCCACGGCATCGGCAATATCCCCCTTAAAGCCAAGCAGCGAAGTGTCAGTAAATCAGATTTTTCATTTGCCACAACAGAAAAATCATATCCTCCCTAAAGGCGGAGATCGGTTCACGGGCCTCCTGTGTCTGGTATTGCCCCATTGTTACTCTGGAATGCCGCGGCGCTTCGAGTTAAAGGGCCGGGCATTCATCACCTTTGAAATCGGCATGTACTCTTTCCGCAACCGCCTGCGAGCCGATGCTCTTCACACGCGGCAGTTCCTTTTCTTGTGCGAATGCCTCCACAAGATCACAAAGCATCTCTCGCGCAACGCCTGGGACCACATGATGGGGCAAATGCCCGACACTTCTGGTCTTCTTGCAGCAAGGTGTAACGCCGCTGCGCTGCCGATCGAGTGCGCAACGATCCTCACCTCCGACAGGTCAAGAGACGTGAGAAGGCGTTCAAGCCAGAAGGACTGTCCCTCAGGTCCACGCTCAGCCGGTGCAGCCGGCGTGCTCAGTCCATAGCCGGGCCGGTCGGGAGCAATGATCCGGATATCGCTGTTGTCGAAGGGAAGCAAAATTTCCTGCGCAAGACTGCCGCAGCCATGCAGGAGGACGACTGGAATGCCATGTGAGTTGCCACCGCCAAGGATGTGAACGTCCTGATCTGCGACGTGAATTGTTATTCCGAACGTCGGCTGGACAGGCTTCACTAACATGAGGCGCATAACTAAATCGGAAGAAGAAGTTCCCGTCGGGACGGCGCCTACGGCATTGAGCAGCTAGAGTAGGATGGACGGGCGGCTCAGCGCTGCCGCCTTATCTGTGCTACCATCATCGCGGTCTCGAAGCGGAAAGATCGAATGCTCCTTCAGCGTGTCAGTTTCTATGTGCTTCTGGTCCTCGTGACCATTGCGTTCGTCGCCGTCGTGCTACCGTTCTATTCGGCGATATTCTGGGCAGTCGTCCTCGCTATCATCTTCTTCCCGCTTCACGCCCGTATCGAGGCGCGGCTGGGTGGGCGGGGAAACCTCGCTGCAGCGCTGTCTGTGTTGATCTGCCTCTGCGTCGTTATCATTCCCGGGCTGATCGTCCTCAGTTCACTCGTCCAGCAGGGCAACCATCTCTACCAACGTATGGACACCGGCGAGATCGACGTCCGGAGCTTTATTCATAATCTGCAGGAAGCATTGCCCTTGTTCCTCCGCGACTGGCTCCGGAGCATCGAGCTGAACGGCGTCGATACGTTTCAGGACCGCGTTTACTCGGCATTGATGCAGGGCGGCGGTTTTTTTGCCGGACGCGCCTTGAGCCTCGGTCAGAACACCGTGCGGTTCTTCGTCACCTTCGGCGTGATGCTCTATCTCCTGTTCTTCATGTTCCGGGATGGGCGCGCCCTTGCCCGCGCCATCAGAAGAGCGCTGCCTCTCAGCGATGCCCATACACTTCGCTTCACCTCCAAATTCACTTCGGTCGTTCACGCGACCGTGCGAGGCAATATTATCATCGCCATCATCCAGGGTTCGATCGGCGGAATCGCCTTCTGGGCCCTTGGCGTCGAGCCAGCCCTTCTGTGGGGCGTGCTGATGAGTTTCCTGTCGCTGCTGCCTGCGGTCGGCGCCGCATTGATCTGGGTCCCCACGGCCATTTACCTGGCTCTGGCCGGCTTTTGGGTGAAGGCGACTGTGCTGGTTGCGGTAGGCGCCCTCGTCATCGGACTTGTCGATAATCTGCTGCGGCCGTCCCTGGTCGGCAGAGAGACCAAGCTTCCCGACTATGTTGTCCTCATTTCCACCATTGGCGGCATTTCTCTACTAGGCATCAATGGTTTCGTGATCGGGCCGCTGATCGCCGCTCTCTTCATCGCCGCTTGGGGGATATTCGTGGAGGAGGAGGGCACGTCGGATTCCTGACGATGCGACCGGAGCATTTACCGATGGCTTCGGGAACTTTCGTCTCCCTGACCGGTTTCATAGATTCGAACCATCATCATGGGGGTGGAGCCATGAGCGCTCCGGGTGTCGCCGTCTTCGATAAGACGCTGCAAACCACAAATATGCGGCACGACGATCTGATGGCCGAGCAGGGACCTGATCGGCAGCTAGTCTGCGGTGAGCGACGAGCTTACATCGACGCCCGGGCGAGGTGCGGAAAGTGCGCCACGGACGGCCGGCAGAAGTCCAGGCGCTCTGGCCGGATCCGGATAGCGACACTCAGTGCCCCATCGAGAGGGTGGCAGGAGCCGCAACCACGTCGTTTCGGAAACGACTCTCACCGGAACATTCGACGTCCACTAACCGTAAAAGGCAGGAGGAAAGACCATGAAAGTGTCAGAGATCATGTCTCGCGATGTAGAAATCGCCAACCCTAATCAGACGATAGCCGAAATCGCGAGATGCATGGCCGACAGGCAGATCGGCTTCCTGCCGGTCGGCGACAACGACCGGCTCGTCGGAACGATCACGGATCGCGATCTCGTCGTGCGTGGGCTTGCCGATGGACTCGGGGGCGATGCAAAGGTGCGCGAAGTCATGTCACGCGATGTCAAATATTGTTTCGAAGACGAAGATGTCGACGACGTGACCCGCAATATGGGGCAGGTCCAGGTCCGCCGCCTTCCCGTCGTCAATCGTGACAAACGCCTTACCGGCGTCATCTCGCTCGGCGATGCGTCCCTGGCGGACACCGCTGCAGCGGGAGCCGGGTTGAAAAAAGTTTCCCGACCGGGCGGCGCTCATGCACATTAGAGGAGGATGATTTTAGGCCTGAAGCAATCAGGATCCTGTCGTTTGAGATCATTCATCATTGAGATGGCAAGCCGACAAATGCCCCGGTGCAATTTCCTTTTTCACCGGCACTTCCATATGACAGCGGTCCATCGCGAACGGGCATCTCGGATGAAAGTGACAGCCTTTCGGCGGGTTTATCGGGCTGGGGAGTTCGCCATCGACGGGTTTGAACTGTCGCTTGCCGGGTTCGATGCGCGGCACCTCGGCCAAGAGCGCTTTCGTGTACGGATGATTGGGCCGCCTGAAAACCTCCTCGACGGGCGCCTCTTCGACGATGCGGCCGAGATACATGATCGCAACGCGGTCGGAAATATGTTCCACAACGCCGAGATCATGACTGACGAACAAGTAGGTCAGGTCAAGCTTGTCACGAAGTTCCATGAACAGGTTGATGACCTGAGCCTGGATGGAAACGTCGAGCGCCGCGACGCTTTCGTCACAGACGAGGAATTTCGGCTGCACGGCGAGCGCGCGCGCAATATTGACGCGCTGCCGCTGGCCACCGGAAAACTGGTGCGGGTATCGCTTTTTCATGGCCGGGTCGAAACCGGCCAGCATTAAATATCTGTCGACATAGGCGTCGCGCTCCGCCGAGCGGGCAAGCCCATGCGTTCGAGGCGCCTCCCAGATAAGCTCCTCGACGGTCATGCGCGGATTGAGAGCCGCCATCGGGTTCTGGAATATCATCTGGCTGGCGAGACCAAACTGATGCTGCTCGCCTTTCGACATGGCGCTTCGATCCATCCCCTTCCAGAGAATGTGGCCCTGGCTCGGCGAGGTGATCCCTGCAATGGCGCGGCCGAGCGTCGACTTCCCGCAGCCGCTTTCGCCGACAAGGCCGACAACCTCTCCGGCCCGAATGCTGAGGCTGACGTTATCAAGCGCGTGAACGACAGACGCCGGTTTGGCCAGTTTGAGCTTGAGCGCGATCTTGGCGGCGAGATCGGGCTTGGCTCCGAAGCGCTGCGACACGTTCCTCACTTCGATCAGGGGCGCGGCGGTCGCGGTCATCATGCTAATTCTTTCGTTACGGGATGAATGCAGCGGAAGGAGCGATCGCCTTCCGGCATGAGCGCTGGCATGACCAGACAGCCGTCAGTTGCCCGATCACAGCGCGTACGAAAACTACATCCCTGTGGGAGGCGGTTGATGGCCGGTGTCATGCCGCGGATCTGGTGAAGGGGCTCTCCGCGTCTGTTTTGCGAAGGAACGGACGCGATCAGACCGGCCGTGTAGGGATGGTGAGGATCAGTCAGAACCTTGCCCACCGGTCCGGTCTCGACGAGGCGGCCGGCATACATGACGGCGATCTCGTCGGCCAATCTTGAAACGATCGCCAGATCGTGGGTGATCCAGATCACCGCCGTATTTCCCTCTTCGGTGAGTTTCTGGAATTCGGAAATGATCTGGCTCTGGATCGTCACATCAAGCGCCGTTGTCGGTTCATCGGCGATGATGAGGTCCGGCTTGTGAAGAAGCGCGATGGCAATCGCCACGCGCTGGCGCATTCCGCCGGAAAATTGATGCGGATAGGCGGCAAGCCTCTCTTCAGGGCTTGGTATTCCAACCAGCGCCAAAGCATCCCGCGCCCGCTGCCGGGCGGCATCCTTCGAGACGCGGTCGTGTGCCTGAACGGCTTCCACCATCTGCGTTCCGACCGTCAGGACCGGGTTGAGCGTCATCGTCGGATCCTGGAATACCATGGCGATCCGCTTGCCGCGCAGCTGCCGCATCTCTTCGTCCGAATATTTCGCGATGTCGGCGCCGTCGAAGATGATCCGGCCGCCGGCAACCCGGCCGGGTTTATCGAGGAGCCGCATGATCGAGAAGCCGGTCACCGACTTTCCGGATCCGGATTCTCCCACAAGACCAAGGACCTTGCCGCGCTCCACCGTGAACGACACATCATTGACGGCGCAAAGGCTGGGGCGTCCCCTGCCGCCGCCGAATTCGGTGACAAGATTGCTCACTTGCAGCAATGGGGTCATGACATGTTCCTCGGGTTGAGCACATCGCGCAGCCGGTCACCGACGAGATTGATCGCCGCGATCGTGACCAGAAGGGCAATGCCGGGAAAGAAGCTGATCCAGTAGAGGCCGGTCAGAAGATACTGGTAGCCCGTCGAGATCAGCATGCCGAGCGAGGGTTCGGTCACGGATGCACCGAGACCAAGGAAGGACAAGGTTGCTTCGAGGCCGATTGCCCTCGCGATCTGCATCGTGGCGATGACGATGACCGGCGCAAGACAGTTCGGCAGCAGGTGCCTGAAGAGGATGCGCCATCCGGGCAGGCGCAGCATCCGGGCCGCCTCGATATATTCCTTCTCGCGCTCGACCAGAGCGGTGCCGCGGACCGTGCGGGCATAGGTCGCCCACTCGGCGATGATCAGTGCGATCACGACATTGGGCACACCCTTGCCGAGCACGGCGAGCATCATGAGCGCCATCAATATTGTGGGAAACGACAGCTGCAGGTCGACGAGCCGCATCATCGCGGTTTCCGTGCGCCCTCCCATGTAAGCGGCGAACAAGCCGGCTGAGGTTCCGATGATGGCAGCGGCGAAAGCCGACAGAACACCCACCAGCAAAGAGGTGCGCAGCCCATAGAGGATGCCGGACAGGATATCGCGGCCCTGGCTGTCGGTACCGAGGTGATAGACGAGCCCGGTCATGGATTCAGACCCCGGCGGCAGTCGTCCATCCATGATGTCGAGCTGCATCAAATCATAGGGATTTTGCGGAGAGATCCATGGCGCAAACAGCGCCAGGCAGCAGATGATCACCAGCGTGAGGAAGGCGATCGCAGCTGCCGGTGAGCTGAAGAAATCCGCGATCCCTTTCGACAGACGACTGGGTTCGGGCGTTAGAGCGCTTGTGTCTTGCGTGTGTGGTTCGGCCATGGGGTCAAGCCTTTCCTTCCAGCCGGACCCGCGGATCCAGAAGGGTATAACAGATGTCGATGATGAAGTTGAGGACGACGAAGAGCAGCACCATCATCATCAGGTAGGCGACGATGACGGGGCGATCGAGAAGGTTGATCGAGTCGATGATGAGCTTGCCCATGCCCGGCCACGCAAAGATGCTTTCGGTGACGACCGAAAAGGCGATGAGTGAGCCGAACTCGAGACCGATAATCGTCACCACCGGGATCATCAGGTTCTTGAGAACGTGCACGGAAATGATCCGCCGCTCTCGCAATCCCTTGGCGCGGGCAAACTTGACATAGTCCTGGGGAAGGACCTCCTGCACGCCGGCACGGGTCAGCCGAAGAATGAGCGACGTCTTGAACAGAGCCAGGTTGAAGGCCGGCAATAAGAGGTGCCGGATGCCGTCTGCGGTCAGAAACGACCATTGTGCGCCGAGCAGCTCCTGCGTCGGGCCGCGGCCATTCGTCGGCAACCAGCCGAGCTCGACGGAAAACACCATGATCAGCATGAGACCGACCCAGAAAGTCGGAAGCGAGAAGCCCAGAATCGAGCCGCTCATGATGAGCTTCGAGGAAATCCTATTGGGGTAGAGCCCCGCATACAGCCCAAGCGGCAAGCCGAACAGCAGCGCGATGCCGAGAGCCGTGATCGCCAGTTCGAGCGTCGCTGGGAGACGTTCGAGGATCAGACCCAGCGCCGGCCGCCCATAAACGAAGCTGTTGCCGAAATCCCCGTGCAGAAGTCCTTGGAGAAACAGCAGATACTGTTTCCACAGCGGCTGATCCAGACCGTAATGCGCGATGACGAGTGCCCGCTCCGCCTGATTGGCGTCCGGGTTGATGAGGATGTCGACCGGGTTGCCGATCACATTGACGCCGATGAAGACAATGATCGTCATCGCGACAATGACGAAGAGCGCCTGTATCAACCGCCTGATAATGGATGTGACCATTGAACCTCTCCCTACAGCGCCGCGCGTCTTTTCGAGAACCGCAAAGGACGCTGTAACACTTTGAATCTAGGCGACGGAGATGGCCATCCCGTCGCGCTGCGGATCGGCCGCGCCTTTCGAGATGCCGCCGTCAATCTTGATCGCGTGGACTGCGGCGAACGCATATGTCTGCGGCGACCGCGCCACCTGATAGCCTTGCGCCCGAAGCTCGTCTTCGACAGAGCGTCGAATGCGATTGCAGATGTCGATCGTGTTTGACACCCCTACGATCCTCGGCGCCGAGACGGCTTCGAGCACGGACATGTCGAAATCGATCATGTTCATCAGGCATTGCGCAACCGCGGGCGCGATATAGCTGCCGCCTGGCGCTCCGATGACGATGCTGGGCTCGCCGTCCTTGAAGACGATCGTCGGCGCAGCCGAACTTGGACGCCGCTTGCCGGGCGCGATGGAGCCGGGCTTGCCCGGAAGCGGATTAAAGCGGCTCATCGTGCCATTGTACATGAAGCCGAGGCCGTCGGTGATCGCGCCCGAGGGACTGCCGAGGGTGTGGGTCATCGCGACGGCATTGCCGTCCTTGTCGATCACCGAGATATGCGTGGTGTCGCGCTGCGACCTATCAAGGCGCGATACGCTGGCGATCTCACCTGCCTTGATCGCGCCGGCATGCGCCTTTGCATGCTCTTTCGACAGCAGCTTTTCATAGGGCACGTCGACATAGGCGGGATCGCCCATATGCGCGTCCTTGTCGATCGTCATCCGCTTCATGGCCTCGAACAGGATGCGGACGTGTTCGGCGCTGCCATGCTGCAGCGAGCCGACGTCGAACTGCTCCATGATATGGAGGAGTTCCAGCATCGGAAAGCCCGAGCCTGGCGGAGGCGAGGTGGCGATGCGGTTGTCGCGGTAGTCGCCCCAAACCGGTTCTACCTTCGACAATTCGTAACGCGCCAGATCCTCCCGATCGATCAAGCCGCCATTTGCCTTGAAATCGCCGGCGATCTGTTCGGCCAGTTCGCCGTGATAGAAGATGTCCGAGCCACCGCTTCGCGCGATGCGTTCGAGGGTCTCTGCCATGTCCTTGTTGACGAGCAGGTCACCGACGTTCTTGAGCATACCGTCGTCGTGGAAATAGGTTCTCCGGCCCGTTGCAGAAAAGCGCAGCTTGTCGAGCGTGTTGGCAAAACCGTCATTCGACTGGTCCTTGGCCCAATACCAGTGCATATGGTTTCGGATCATGAAACCGTTACGGGCAAGGCGGATAGCCGGCTTGATGAGATCGGCCCAATCGAAGGTGCCGTAGTCGCGCAGCGCGGTCTCATAGCCCTTGAGCGAGCCGGGGGTGCAGACGGCAAGATAGCCGATATCGGAAATATTGCCTTCAAGCACATAGCCGAAACCGTCGCGGCTCTGGTGCTTGATCTTGTCGAGCCACATGTCCGGCGCAGCCTTCAACGGCGCCCGCGCATAAAATTCGAGGATCTCGTGCACACCCTTTCTCGGCATGTAGACATGCATGGAGCCGAAGCCGCCGATGCCGGCCATCTGCGGGTCGACCACACCCTGGACGAAGGCACAGGCGAGTGCTGCGTCGATGGCATTGCCGCCGCGTTCGAGAACTTCCGCACCGGCTTCGACTGCCTCCGGCTGAGGCGCTACGATCGTTGCATTTCTCATTTCGCGCGCCGCCCCTCCAGCACCTTTGCCAGGAAGGCCTTGACGTGGCCGAGAACTTTCATCCGGTCGTGAGAGACGCCTGGAACACGATCGAACGTCACATCGACACCCGCTTCGCGGAATGAGCCCGCCAGGGCGGCGAGGCGCTCCGGCCGCGTTTTGCCGGCGTCGTTGGCGCCATCCATGTAGTATTTGCCACCCGGCTTATGGGTGATTTCCCAGGTTTCCAGATCGGCGTCGCCGACGATCATATGCACCGGCACCATGGCGAGATATTCGGGCTGGAAGGCCTTGCCGAAGCGCGCCTCCAGATCCCGAATGCCGATCCACCAGTCACGCGTTGTATCCAGAAGGGTGACGGAACCAGGTGCGCCGATCGATGCCGCCCAGAGCCTTTCCGGATGCAGGATTGCGAAACGGTGCACGAAATGCCCGCCGCCGGAGAAGCCGAACATGGCGAATTTGGACCAGTCCTGGCGGTATTTGTCGGCCATCTCCGCGACCATGGCAAGGACGACCTGATCGTAGCGGATGTCGCCTTCCTCAAGAAACTTGTAGCCGGAACGCGCACCGTCGCCGAGAACGCCAACCGGGAAGATCGGGCAAAGGATGGCACAGTCGTTGTAGAGCCCGAATTCGGCAAAACCGTCGCGGAAGTCGATGGCCGACGTGCGCCCGGTGCCGTGGACCGCGACCAGGAGGTCGAGCTTGCGGCCGTCTGCCGCCGTCGGTGGCACATAAAGCACCATATGGAGGCGGGGATCGGCCTGAGAGGCGAAGATGGCCGTCTGGCCATAGTCATAGATGGCCTTCGCCCGGGCGACGGCTTCGCCCGTTCCAAGTTCCTGCATGAATGTCTCCTGGGAGATGAAGAAAGGGACGGCCTTGGTGCGGCCCCATGCTGCTGTTTTAAACCGCGTCGCATCGAATGGATCGACGCGACGCACTTCAAATCTTTATTTGTCCCAAAACCGCGGCACGCTTTTGGACGGCATGCATTAGTCCGCCGGCTTTACGTCGTAAGCGAGCGTATATTTATCGCCGCGCGGGGTGTAGGACACGGTCTTCTTTGCGCCCAGCACGACGTTTTCGTAGTGCATCGGGAGGAGCCAGAGGTTGTTGAAGGTCTCGGTCGACAGTTCCTCGAGAAGGGGCGCGCGTGCAGCTTCATCGAGCGTCGAACTGGCCTTGGCCAGCACCTCGTCGATCTTCGGATCGGACACGCCGCCGCCGTTATATCTGCCGGTCCCCTTTTTCTCGTCGCGCGTTGCGACCAGCGCAACAGTCGGATTGGTGGTTTCACCGGTGTTCACACCCCAGGAGCCGAAATAGGTGCTGTAGGTGCCTTTTGAATAGGCTTCCGAATACATCGACCAAGGCAGGACCTCGACTTTCGATTTGATGCCGATGCGCGTGAACATCTGGCCGACCGCCTGCAGAACTTCGGCATCCTTGACGTAACGGCCAGAGGGGCCATGCAGGGTCAGGCTGAAGCCATCCGGATAACCGGCCTCGGCCAGAAGCGCCTTGGCGGCAGCGGGATCATAGCCCACCTTCTCGACTTTTTCGGAATAGCCCGCATAGCCTTGGGCGACGAATTGGTCGGCCACCGTGCCGTTCTTCTGCATGACGCGGTCGACGATTGCCGGCCGGTTGATCGACATCAGCATTGCGCGACGCACCCGTTCATCCTTGAGCGGGTTCTTGTCGAGATCGGAGCCATCCGCAGCCTTCACGAAAGGCGAAACATCGCGGCTCACATCAAGGCCAAGATAAACAAAGCGGGAAGACCGGCCGTTGATGATCTGCAGATTGTCGCTCGCTTCCACGCGTGCCATTCCATCGGCAGGAAGGGTTTCGACAATGTCGATCTCGTTGGAAAGAAGCGATGCCAGACGTGCGCCGTCATCGGGTAGGAAGCGGAGCGTGACGTTCGACCAGTGCGAGGGGCCAGCAAAATAGCTGTCATTGCGCTTCAAGGTCAGGTTGCTGCCTGGCGAATAGGAGACGAAGGAATATGCCCCGGTTCCGATTGCACACTTGCCGTTGTCGAAATCCTGGACAGGTGCCTCCTTGCAATCGGCGCTGATAATGCGAATTCGGCTGACGGAATTCAACAGGATCGGATCCGGAACCTTGGTCTCGACGATGACGGTATAGGGATCCGCGGCCGTGACATTGACAATATTGCGGGTGTAAGAAGCAAAGCTCTGGCTGGGCTTGTCGCGGGCACGCAGAAGCGAAGCGATGACGTCATCGGCGTTGAACTCGCTGCCGTCATGGAATTTCACGCCCTTCCGCAGTTTGAATTCCCAGTGGGTCGGGTCGATGACCTTCCATTCGGTGGCGAGTTCCGGCGCATTTGCCGACGTTCCCGTGAGGTTTATCAGGCTGTCCCAGATATGGCGCGAGGTCGCATTGTTGGGAGCCGAACTGTCTTCATGGGGATCGAGCGTCGTCGGCGTCGTCGACATCCCGATCGTCAGCGGGGTTTCCTGTGCGACGACCATTGCAGGAATAGCAATCGTTCCAAGCAGCCCGATCGCTGCCCGCGTTAATGTTTTTGCGGCCATTTCTTCCATCCCGGTTTAGCGTTTTTAGGCCGACCTTGCTTGGTCGGTACGAGCAGGTTCCCGTCCACTCTTGACACAAATTGGTAAGGGGCCCTCAAGGGGACTGTCAAACGGAAAACAAGCGCGTTACGATAGGCGTAACCTGAAATTATGCCACTCCTTCAGCCCTGGTCGCGGAGAAAATTCTGGTCCCATGGACAAAAGACAATCATCAAAAAGCGATATCGTGCAATCTGTTGACGTCTGCATCGAGGTATTGCTGAATGTCGCCAAAAACCCAGATATCAGACTGACCGAGGTGGCGCAGAACCTCGGGGAAACCAAGCCGAGAATTTTGCGCATGTTACGCACACTGGAACGTCGTGGCCTGGTGCGGAAGAGCGAGACAGGCACTTACCGGCTGGGGACGACTGCGATCATTCTCGGGACCGCTGCATCGACACAGGTTGATCTGGTGAGAATAGCCAATCCTATCCTTGAAGAAGTCGGTCAGAAGGCGAACGAAACGACCCAGCTCAGGATCATCGACAATGGGGAATCCCTGTGCATTGCAAAGTTCGAACCGATGCGCGACTTGCGGGTGCAGGCGATGATCGGTCGAAGACGGCCGCTCACGGCGGGCTCGTACAAGGTGCTTCTCGCCTATCTCCAGCCCCAGGTGCAGTTGCAAATGATCCCTGAGACCTTGCCGCGGCTGACCAAGCGCACGATCACGGATCGTGGCAAGTTGGTTGCTGAATTGGATAAAATCCGCCGCCAGGGTTTTTGTGTGAGTTATGGTGAAGTCAGCGATCAACTCGTCTCCGTCTCAGTACCGGTTCTGGCATTCGACGGATCCGTGATCGCCGCGGTGAATGTCGGCGCCCCGGCCTTCCGCACGCAAAAAAGCGACGTCGACCGCTTCATCGTTCTGCTGAAGGAGGCCTCCAGCAAGATATCGGCCCGGCTGGGATGGTAGAACTTTTCGTCCTGCGCCATATCGGACCTTGTCTCTTCGGTTCGACGCCCATCAAGGCGAGCCAACGCAGGTTGTTTCGTGCCATGCCCGCTCTTTAGGCAAATTCAGGGGAAAAGATCGGGGAGTTCGGAGCGTGCGATGGGTCGCAACCTGACCGCTTCTGCCGTGTCTATCGAGCGATAAGGAGACCGTAAACGGGTGCCGACGGGTCCCCAATTGCCGATGGCACTCAAGAGTTTGTCGAGAGCGGCATTCGAATAGCCGAATTGCTGGCGGAAAGGGACGATATGCGCGTCCATGAACGTGCAGATGCGTCGTTCCAGATCGAGCGCGGCGTCGATATCGTTTCGCATCGAGACCGTCCAGGTCTGAGCGCCGCGGGGGCTAAGGCAGGCCACATTGGAAAAGGACCCTGCCGCGACGCCCTGTTTGATGCCGGTTGCGAGATGGTGACCGGGAACGAAGAGCGACAGACCGGAAAGACGTTCACGTGCCTCCGCATACCAAGAGTCGTCGCCGTCGGCGACCTTGATGCCGATCACCTCAGGCACTGCCGCGCAGACCATGCCCAGCGCCTTTGGCGCCAGCACCCGTTTTGCATGCGGCGGATTATAAAGGATGAGCGGAATTCCGTCGGCAGCGTCGGCTGCTCGTTTCAGGAAGTCGACCGCTTCGTCATCGTTGAGCGGCCACCAGTCCGGCAATATGACTTGAATGGCGCGGGGATCGAGCGCGGCGGCGCGGCGGACCCGATTGAGCATGATCAGCGGATCGGGCTGGCAGGCGCCGATGACGAATGGCATAGAGGAAGCCTTGCAGCGTTCGGCCAGCATTGCCTGGATACTGTCGAACTCCTCCTCCGTCTGATTGTGGAATTCGCCGGCAGTGCCGTTCGAATAAATACCATCGACGCCGGCATCGATGAGGATATCGATCTCTTCACCGAGCTTGTCGAATTCGATGCTGTCATCGGCTGCGATCGGTAGAAGCAGGCTCGCCCAGTTTCCGCCGATGGCGGGATGTGGCGTCGTCGCGTTCATCTATTGTCTCCGGTGGATGGCGGATCAGTTGAGGTCGTCGCGGATGCAGGCCTTGAGGTGGCCGGGAGCGACTTCCCGCAATTGCGGGATCGTACCGGCGCAGGCATCGAGCGCGCTTGGACAGCGCGTGCGGAAGACACATCCGCTCGGCGGATTGGCCGGGCTTGGAATATCGCCTTTCAGGATCTGCCTGTTGCGGCGGGCATCCGGATCGGGCGACGGAATCGCCGAGAGCAGGGCGCGCGTATAGGGATGCTGTGGTCTCGCATAGAGATCGGCACTCGGCGCGACTTCCATGATGCGGCCGAGATAGAGCACGATCACCCGGTCGCAGATATATTCGACGACGGCGAGGTCATGCGAGATGAACAGCATGGTCAGGCCAAGCCGCTGCTGCAGGTCGCGCAGCAGGTTGATCACCTGCGCCTGGATCGACACGTCGAGCGCCGAAACCGGCTCGTCGGCGACGATGAATTCGGGTGACAACGTCAACGCACGGGCGATCCCGATGCGCTGGCGCTGGCCGCCGGAAAATTCATGCGCGTAGCGATTGATCGCGTCGGCGGGCAGATCGACCTGGGCCAGTGCCGACCGCGCCCGTTCGAGCCTGTCGCGGGCAGTGCCGATCCCCTGGATCTTCAGGCCTTCTGTCAGGATCTCGCCGATCGTCATGCGCGGCGACAGGCTGGCGAAGGGGTCCTGGAAAATATACTGCATGCGCGGCCGTTGCCGTCTGAGCGCGGAGGCGGAAAGCGCTGTTAGTTCCGTGCCGTCGAAGCGGACGCTGCCAGACGACGGCTCGACGAGGCGAAGGACGGTACGCCCGATCGTGGTCTTTCCGCTGCCGGATTCGCCGACAAGCCCGACGACTTCACCCTTGCCGATATCGAAGGAGATGCCCTGGAGAATGTTCAGCCGCGTGCCACGGGAAGTATAGTGTTTCGAAAGGTCGCGGACGGAGAGCAGGGGTGTGCTCATCTAGATCTCCTTCCATCTGATGCAGCGGCTGCGGTGCTGCGAATTGACCTGTTCGAGCGCGGGAACCGCGACGCGACAGGCATCGATCGCGAATTTGCAGCGCGGGGAAAAGGCGCAGCCGCTCGGGATGTTCATCAGGCTCGGGACCATGCCGGGAATGGCGGCGAGCTTTTCGCCGGCCTGTTTCATCCGCGCTGCATCGCCAAGGCGCGGCATGGAGGCGAGAAGGCCCATCGTGTAGGGATGCTTGGGATTGCGGAAAACCTCGCCGACCGGCCCTTCTTCGACGATTCGGCCGGCATACATCACCGCAACGCGGTGGGCGATTTCGGCGACGACACCGAGATTGTGTGTGACGAAGAGCATGGCCATGCCACGCTCACGCTGTAGTTTGAGAAGCAGGTCGAGAATCTGCGCCTGGATCGTCACGTCGAGCGCCGTGGTCGGCTCGTCGGCGATCAGCAGCGCCGGATCGCAGGCGAGCGCCATGGCGATCGTCGCACGCTGCCGCATGCCGCCCGACAGTTCGTGCGGATATTGGCCGGCACGGCGTCGAGCGTCCGGTATGCCGACGCTTTCAAGCAACGCGACGGCTGCGTCCATCGCCGCCTTGCGGTCGGCGCCGCGATGGATGCGAATCGGCTCGCCAATCTGGTCGCCGATAGTGAAGACCGGATTGAGGCTCGACATCGGCTCCTGGAATATCATGCCGATGTCGTCGCCCCTGATCCCGCGCATGCTCTCTTCGTCGAGGGAAACGAGATCTCTGACCGCGCCGCCGCTGGTCGCGAGGCGGATGCTGCCTGCGGCGATCACGCCGATATTGCGGGTGAGCAACCGCATGACCGACAGGCTGGTGACCGACTTGCCGGAGCCGGATTCGCCGACGAGCGCAAGCGTCTCGCCGGCGGCAACGGTCAGGTCGATATCGTTGACCGCCGTGATCTCGCCGCCGCGGGTACGGAAGATCGTTCGCAATCCCCTGATGTCGAGAACGGGTTCGGCAGTTTGTTCCATCAGTCGGCTCAGTTCAGCAGGCCGGTTGCACGCAGGATCTCGTCGATCCGTGCCGTTTCCGTCTCGTTCAGGCTGGCACGCGGCCGCGGCATGACGGCAGAATCGATGATGCCGAGGCTACGCATGGCGGTCTTGAAAGCGCCGATCCCCGCTGCGCCGCCGCTGACGCGGCCCTGCGCGACCCAAACGATTTCGAAGAGGCGGCAGAGGCGCTCCTGTTCCTTCCTCGCGGCGACCCAGTCGCCGCGCTGCGCAGCATCCCAAAGGCGGACATAGCCGTGCGGATCGACATTGGCGATACCGGGGACAACGCCGTCGGCCCCCATCAACAAGGCGGTGTCGACGACGATCTCGGAGCCGGTCATCAGGAAGACGTCCTTGTGTTCGGCAAGGTCGAGGAGCGCATAGCGGAAGTTGCCGTCGTCGCCGCTGGAATCCTTGAGGCCGATAATCGCGCCTTCCCCAGCAAGCGTGACGACCGTCTGGCGCTGCAGCTTGACGTGAACGCAAACGGGAATGTCGTAGGCGATCAGCGGAATGTCCACCGCGTCGCGGATATAACGGAAGTGATCGAGGATCTCGGACTGGCTGGTGACTGTGTAAAATGGCGCCGTCACGACGACCGCGTCGGCACCGGCGGACTTTGCAACCTTTGCGTGGGCGATGACGCGATCCGTGGTCGGATCGATGACGCCGACGATCAACGGCACGCGGCCATTCACTACCTTGGCCGAATGTTCGATGATTTCCCGCCGGGTCTTCTCGTCATGGAAGATCACCTCGCTTGTCGAGCCGAGGACGAATACGCCATGGCAACCGGCATCGATCAGGTGCTCGAGCACACGCGTATACGAAGGATAGTCGACGGTGAAATCCGGATTGAGCGGGGTTACGACGGGAGGGACGACACCCTTGAATTTGGTCATTTTCGCTTCTTTCGATTGTCAGTTCAGTTCGGCACGCGGGTCGAAGGCATCTCTGAGGCCATCGCCAATGAAATTGATTGCCAGGACGGCAAGGATGAGCGCGGCGCCGGGGAAGAGCCATTGCCACGGATATTGTTCGAGCACGGCGGTCGAGCGGGCCGCGTTCAGCATGTTGCCCCAGCTGGCCGCCGGCGGGGCGATGCCGAGACCGAGGAAGGACAGGCCGGCCTCGAGCAGGATGGCATTGGCGATCTGCAGCGTCGCATAGACCACGAGGATATCGATCGAGTTCGGCAGGCCGTGGCGAAAGAGCAGATGTCCGATGCCGGCGCCCATGCCGCGGGCGGCCAGGACGAAGTCGCGTTCACGCAATTCCAGCAGCCGCGAGCGGATCATGCGCGCAAGCAGCGGCCAGGAAAGTAGCGAGATGACGATCACGGTCGGCCAGATGCCGGTACCGGCGATGGAGGCGAGCACAAGCAGGAAGATGACGGGCGGCAGGGTCATCACCAGATCGACGAAGCGCATCGAGACGGCGTCCGTCCAACGTCCCGCAAGCGCCGAGATGGCCCCGAAGAGAAACCCGATGACTGCGGAAAGCGCGGTCGATGCGACGGCGACCAGGAGCGAAATCCGGCCACCTTCGAGCACGCGGGCGAAGACGTCGCGTCCGACGCCGTCGGCTCCGAACCAATGCGTTGCTGTCGGGCCGCTATTCATCGCCAGGAGATCGATGTCGTTCGGCCGGAAAGCCCACCACAGCGGATAGGAGAGGATCAACAGCAGCATTGGCGTGGCGATGCAGACGCCGGCAACGGCTGCGCGATTGAGCAGAAACCGACTGAAGGCGCGGGCAAGTGGCCCCGGGCTGCGGCGTTCGGGAGAGCGTGCCAGCATATCAACCCACCTTGATGCGCGGGTCGACGACCGCATAGGTGATGTCGGTCAGAAGATTGACGACGATAACGCAAGTGCCGATGACGAGCGTCGCCCCCATGATGACGGGGTAGTCACGGGTCTGCACGGCATCGACGAGCAGGAGCCCCATGCCCGGCCAGTTGAAGACGCTCTCGATGAAGATGGCGCCGCCGATTGCAAGCCCGATGGTGGAGCCGATCAGCGTCACGATCGGCAGAAGCGCATTGCGCAAGGCATGTTTGCTGATGACCCAGAATTCACGAACACCCTTGGCCCGGGCCGTGCGCACGTAATCCTGGTTCAGGACTTCGAGCAGCGAAGCGCGCATGTAGCGCATGATCAATGCGGCTTGCGCGACAGACAGAAGTGCCGCCGGCAGGATCAGATGGTGGAGGAGATCGCTCACCGAGAATTCCTCGCCCGGCGTCAGCATGCCGCCAGACGGCATCCAGTGCAGGCGGACGGAGAAAATATAAAGGCCGATCAGCGCGCTGAGGAATGCCGGGCTGGAAATGCCGGCAAGCGCAACCACCGACAAGGAGAGATCGGCAAGCGAATTGCGGCGGACGGCGCCGATCACCCCGAAGGTAATGCCTGCGACGACGGCGAAGGCAAGTGCGGTGCCCATCAAGAGCACTGTCGGGCCAATCCGTGACAGCACCAGACCGAGAACCGGTTGATCGAGACGCTTGATCGAATAGCCGAGATTGCCTGTCAGCGCCTGCTGCAGCCAGCCCAGATACTGCACGGGCAAGGGCTGATCGAGCCCGAGACTTCTGCGCAGATCGGCAAGGTCAGACGGCGACATCGGCAGGTTCGGATCGATATAGGCATCGATCGGATCGCCGGGTGTCAGGCGCAGCAGCAGGAAGATCAGCATGCTCAGGGCGACGAGCATGCCTATTCCTATCACCAGGCGTCTCAGACTGTATTGGAGCATCGGCAATCCGTCTTATCGGGCCGTCTTGTCAGGCCGTCTTGACAGGGTGGCCGAGGCCACCCTCAAGGCTTTTCGGAAAACGCCTATTCGGCGATCGACCACTTCTGCGGGTTGGCCTGGTAGGGGCCGCCGCCCGGCGCCGGCGTCCAGACGAAATCCTTCACCTTGGTCGAGACGATGCCGTAGCGGTTTGCCACCCAGAGCGTCGCCCACGGTAGGTTCGTGTTCATCACCTTGCAGACGTCCTGATAGGCAGCATCCCGCTTGGTGCTGTCCGGCTCGGCCAGCGCTGTATCGAGTGCCTTGGTGAGGTCAGGCATGCGAACCCTGGCGACATTCGGTCCGGCCGGAGGAATCTGCTTCTCGTTGAGGCCGACATTGATGCTTCCGGCATCCGGCCCGTTCTGCAGCCCGGCGTAAACCAGCTGGAACTGGGCAATATCCGGCGTCGCATTGAGCACGATGCTGTTATAAGTCGGCGCATCGACGGCGCGCGGGACGATGTTGATGCCGACCTGGGCCAGCATCGCCTGGACTGCCGCAAGTACGTTGGTGGCAAGCGGCGTGGTGTAATAGGTCAGAAGCGTGATCGGCTTGCCGCCGTTGATCTGGTCCCAGCCGGCTTCGGTCAGCAACTGCTTGGCCTTCTCGGGATCGTAGGCATAGGTGTCGATATCAGGCGGTGTCAGCTGTTCGGCGACATAGGCGCAATTGGCAGGCTTGGCCGCACCACCATAGAGGCTCTGGATGATGGCATCGCGATTGATCGCGTACATCACCGCCTGGCGCACGCGCACATCCTTCCAGAGCGGAGAATCGTGGTTGAAGCCGAGATAGTTGACGACGAAAGAGTTGCCTTCGATGACCTTGAAGTCCTTGTTGTCCTTGAAGGTCGGCACATCGTTGGAATCGACATAGGTGAACTGGATTTCGCCGGATCTTAGTGCCGCGATCGCCGCGGCCGGGTTGGCGAAATAGCGATCGATAACGCGTTCCAGTGCGGGCTTGCCACCGCGATAATCGGTGTTTGCGGCAAGTTCGACATACTGATCCGAGACGTATTTGGTGAATTTGAACGGGCCGGTGCCGATCGGCGCGGTGGACCACCATGTGTTCTTTGCCAGTTGGTCGGCCGGAATCGAGGCGAGCGCATGCTCGGGCAGCATCATCACCTTGGTCATCGTATCGAGAAAACTGCTGCTCGGTGCGCTGAGCTTGATGACAACAGTGTGATCGTCCGGCGTCTCGACGGACGATATGCCCTTCAATCGGGCGGCGAGTACCGAGCCGGTTTTCGCATCCATCGCAAGGGTCATGGTGAACTTCGCGTCATTGGCGGTGAACGGTTTGCCGTCATGCCATTTGGCGTCCGCCAGCTTGAACGTGTAGCTCATCTGATCCGGACTGACCTCGTAGGAGCTTGCCAGCGCGCCGACGACCTTCTGCAGTTTCTCGTCATAGGCGATCAGCGGTTCATAGTAGATGCTGAGCCAGGTGAAGCCGGCGGTGGCGGCAAGCGGATTGAAGTTGCCCTGAAAGCCCCCGGGGCCGACATCGAAGCCGCCCGACAGCGTGGCTGCCTGAGCCTGGCTTGCAATTCCCGAAACGACAAGAGCCGGAACGGCAGCCGTCGACAGCAGGGCGCCAAGCGCAATAACGGATAATCTAGACAGTCTTTTCATGTGTTCCTCCCACGTTTGAACTTGTCTTGTTGTTGGCAATCACCCGGGCAATGCCCTCGTAGTGACGATCCAGGCGTCTGCGCGCCTCCTCCAGATCCCTTGCCTCGATCGCATCGACGATCGCGGCATGATCGCGCCACGTCGCCATCGGATCGGTATTTTCAAGATTGACGAAATCCGATGCCTTGTAGAAGGCGAGCCAGAAGACATCGATCAGCCGCACGAGCGTTTCATTGTCCTGGCAGCGGAACAGCAGTCGGTGGAACAGCTGGTCGTCTTCCGCAAAGGTTTCACCGCGTTCGGCATGGGCGCGCATTCGATTGACGGTGGCGCGCAGTTCGGCGATGTCCTCTTCCCCGATCACGTCGATCGTCTTGCTGATCAATCCCACTTCCAGCGTGCGTCGGATTTCGAGGACTTCCTCGATCTGTCGCAGGGCGCCGCCGAGGCCGTAGGCGAGGTTGTCGAGAAGCGGCTCGAAGGAAAAGGCCTTCACGAAGATACCGACGCCGCGCCGCGTCTCCAGCACGCCGAGCGATTCCAACGCCTTGATGCCTTCCCTCAGCGAATTGCGGCTGACGCCGAGCTGGGTGGCAAGCTCTCCTTCCGCCGGAAGCAGGGTTCCGGGCGCAAGGCCATTGTCGTCGATATAGGCGCGCAGACTTTCCTGCACGGAGACATGCAGCAGCGGCGCGCGCGTCAGCGGCTTCATCGATTTCAATGTCATGCCGGCCACTCTCTCGCATCGCCAATAAGATGGATATTACATATCCACTTGTAGGATATCTGTCAAATGGTCAGGCTTAAAATGATTGACACCGAACCCCGCTCGCATCTGGTTGAGGCGGTCGTTCCTGGGGGCCAGAACGACAAGATGCAAACAGCGCAGTTTTCCTGGAACGACCTCAGCCGGAGGCTTGACCGACCTCTGCAGCATGGACCACCACGCAGTTGCGGCCGGTCCTTTTGGCAAGGTAGAGCGCCGCATCCGCCTGTCGCTGCATGTGCTCTGCGGACACGAATTCACTGTTTTCCATCAATATCGCTATTCCGATGCTGACAGTGACCCAGGGACCGACGCGGGAGGTAGGATTTGGAAGAGACGCAGCTTCTACTCGGCTTCGAATTCTCTCAGCAACCAGCCGGGCCTCTTGTTCATCGGCGCCTGGGAGAAAGACGAGAAATTCTTCGCCTCCGTACCGGGCGACTTGGTCTCGCTCGTCTCTCATACTGCTCTGAATGATGCCGGCAACTTTCACCAGGCAACGGTCGCCCTCGGCATGCCCGCGATTATCGTTGAGGCGCTTGAAGTCATCGACATCGCACATCAGCATCGCCGCGCTGCTCGTTCGTTTAAGGTCCTCGTTCCAGAAATGATGGAGCGTTTCCATCATCGAACGCCGGTTGGCGACACCGGTCAGCGGATCGGTCCGCGCCAGCAACTCCAGCTGGGAATTGGCGTCAGTAAGCTCCGCGAGGCGGCTTCGATCTCGTAACTCAAGCAAGAAGGTTTTCTGAGCAAAGATGGTGGCGGTGCGTCTGGCAACGACGGTTGCCGCCACACCGCTTGCGAAAAACAGCGTACCGGCGAGAGCACTCCCCACTTCAATGCCCGGATTTCGCAGCTGAAACACAAGATAAATACCGAGGGCAGCTGCACCGATCGTCATCGCCCAACCGAGTGGAACGGGAAATATGATAATGGCAGTGACGGCCACAAAGAGCATGATGGTCAAATGCCGCTCGTAAAACTCGCCACCGGTGTTAACGCCCACCAAGGCTACCGAAAGAAGGATGAGAAAAACAGCCGAGAGGAGGAAAACTCCCTGCACCCACAAAGCGTGCGGCCGCAGGAAGGCTATCGCGGCGACAAGAGCTGCGGGGGGAAGGATAGACGCTGGCCAAAGCATCGACATTGCGGTTTCGGTCGGAAGCAAGATCGCGTTGAGGCCCAACGTCAGAACATCGAGCACGATAACCCAAACCATCCACGCGCGGATGATCTTGGCAGTCCGCGGCCAGGAGCGTTCGCGAAAAAGCTGAGCCAGTTCCCCATTGAAGCGGATATCACGCGTGCGTCCACCGAGCAGGCGCTCGACTTGCTCCACAATGGCCGGGCTCAACCTCTGGAGAGGTTTCCGCGACGACGCCCTTACCGGTTTGATAGGAGCTGTGGTTCGCTCGGTATCCATGTGTCGGATCTAGGGAGCAGACGACGGGAGGCAAGACGAGCCGCAAATTCCGCCCCAAAAGACGATATGCTTGCCCTAATGATTTTGTACCAGGGGACGACAGTATGTCGTTAACGTGTCATATCGGGTCAAGGTCTCACGCGTGCCGGGCCGAATTCACGGTTCGACTCCTTTCAAGACCCCAATCATCCTCGATGAGGTAGGCCATCCAATGATCAAAGCTCGCCCGAAGCGAGATTGAGGAGGATGCCCGCTGAAATCCGACGAAAGGCGATATTTGCATCTTCGAGAAACTGAGGTTCTGGAAATAGGCGGGTTGTTGGTTCACATCCGTACAAGGCGGTCGAACGTGGCGAAGCTTACTTAAGAGCGCTTACCTTAGCTTTCTCCTTATTCAAATAAAGCCACGCTTGCTTAAATAGCCGCCGAAACCCATACTCGCGTCGCGATCCTTAGCGAAGGCAATGATCCTTTGCCCCCAACCGCGTGAACATCCAATAATAATCTACGGGTCGACGGTTCGAACCCCTTCAACGCGATGGCTACGGCTGCTGCACAATGTTTAACGGGGCACGGCACAATGGGTCCTGAGCCTGGCGAGCACGCTGGAAAAGGCATTCCCACCGGCGTCAGTAAACCAATCGAGCCCGTATTGTTCCTTGAATCTGGCGGAGTGCATCAAGTATATCATTTGCAGTTTGGCCAACGCCTTCGACTTCAATAACCACGTAACCCGTTTCGCCGTGCGTCTGCAGGAACTCGCCCACAATATTAAGTCCACGAGACGAAAAAACCGTATTCAGATTGTTGAGAATGCCAGGGCGATTTTCATGAACATGGATGAAACGCGTGCCGTTTGGACGTGGCGGCAGTTGAACCTGGGGAAAGTTGACAGCGCCTAGCGTCGAGCCGATGTCCGAATATTCGACAAGCTTCCTCGAGACTTCTCTTCCAATACGCTCCTGGGCTTCTTCGGTCGACCCTCCAATATGCGGGGTCAGAATGACATTATCCAAACCTTGCAGCGGTGTTTCAAAACGCTCTTTGTTTGATGCCGGTTCCCTCGGGAAAACACGTCCACAGCCGCGCCTGCGAGATGTCCTTCTTTCAAAACCTTCGCGAGCGCTTCAAGATCCACCACGGTTCCGCGGGCATTATTGATGAAAATGGCTCCCTTTTTCATCCTGCGCAGTTCAGCTTCGGTTATCATGTTTTGCGTCGAGCTGGTCTCTGGAACATGCATCGTCACAAAATCTGAGATTTCGAGGAGCTCGCCAAGCGTTGCCATCGATTCTGAATTGCCGTGGCGAAGCTTGTCCGAAGGATCAAAATAGCGAACGTTCATACCCATGCTTTCGGCAAGAACGCTTAGCTGCGAACCGATATTGCCATAGCCCACGATGCCCAGCGTTTTCCCGCGCACTTCACGACTACCTTCGGCGGTTTTGTCCCATCCGCCGTCATGAGCGGAAGCCGAACGCGGGAAAATCCGCCTGGTCAGCATTATGATCTCGCCGATCACAAGCTCGGCGACCGAGCGCGTATTCGAATAAGGGGCGTTGAATACCGGGATCCCGCGTCGACGGGCCGCATCCAGGTCGACCTGATTTGTCCCCACAGAGAAACAACCGACGGCCATCAGCTTCTTGGCGGAGCTGAAAATCTCCTCAGTCAGCTGCGTGCGTGAACGAATTCCGACAATATGGGCCTCGGCTATATGACTTTTGAGATCTTTGTCATCCAGAGCCTTCGGCAAATGGGTCAGGTTGACGTAGCCGGATAAAGCGAAGTAGTCCACCGCGCTCTGACTGATCCCTTCCATCAGAAGCACGGAAATTCGATCGCGAGGAAGAGAAAGTTGTTCGGTCATTGAATTGCCTTGGAGTCTCGAATTCTATCTGGCCGAAGTAGCTCGTCCGACACAAGGACGCACTGCTATGGCAGCATGACTTAGCGACCATCCGATGAGCAGCGCAATAACAAACTCAGCTCCGTCGGCAGGCATAAGGCTCCGTTGCCGCAATTCAGCATATGCCGACAGTCATGACGAGCGAACGGTGGCTGTCAAAAAACAGCGGTTGCTATTTCTCTACAATGATCTGCACATCTTTCATCATCAAAGGCCGGCTCGTCTTTGGTCCGCAAGCCGCGAGTATGAGTTCTCCATCTGGAGAGCCGCCTTCAGCATCTGCTACCGAGCACTTGCAATCGAAAGAAGGTTGGCAAACCGGGCCGTCTTCGACGATTATTCTCAAGCCAATTGATTGACGAGGTCATTGAGCAGCCGGCCAGAATGATCTCCCGCGACTGCGGCACACGGACCGTTTTTCGAAGGCGGGCCCATCCGCCTAAGCGAATGGTCGGGGTGTTTCCAGGATGGCCGTCGGATTTGACCGAAGGATGGGGTGAAGATGCAAGGCTCTCTGTCGCAAAAGTCTGAGGAGTCAGCGGTTCGATTCCAGTCAAGGCGATCACCTTTCAGTCGGTAGACCTACACGTGATTTGCCTTCCGATCAGAGCGGGATAGCAAGCGCTCGACTTGATGTCTCGTTTCCGAATGACCGCCGCTCACGCCGTGATCTGATTTCGCAGTCGGCCCTCGTCGAGCAGAATCTTGACTGTCTGCGCTGCGTTGCGGCGCATCTCGATGGCTGCATGATCGGAGTAGAAGGCATTGTGCGGCGTTATCACCAGCCGCCCCTCAAGCCAGTCACTCCTATCGCGCCATGCTGTCAGCAGCGGATGATCGCGCGGTGGTTCCTGCGCAAGTGTGTCGATTGCCGCCGCCGCGAGATGGCCATTTCGCAGTGAGGCTTCGAGCGCATCGAGATCGTCGAGCAGTTCTCCGCGCGCGGTATTGACCAATATGGCTCCGGGCTTCAGCCGGGAAAGTCCATCCGCGCCAAGAATACCGCGCGTCTCGTCGTTTGCCGGGCAATGCAGGGTGACGATATCCGCCTGGGCGAAGAGGTCATCTAACCGGTCGGTGCGTTCATAGCCGACCGCCTTCTCATGGCCGCGCGGCTGGCCGGGATCATAGCCCAGGATGCGGAAGCCGAAGGGCTTCAGCCGGTTGACCACAGCCGTCCCAATCCGTCCGACACCTATCACGCCCACCGTGGTCCGGTTCGAGCGGGCAAGTGGCTTGAGGCTATGGACCTGCCATCCTGTCGTATAGCCACGGGCGCGGGCATCATGCTCCCAGAGTCGCCGGTGCAGCGACAGCATCATCGCGAGCGCATGGTCGGCGACTTCCTCCGTGCCGTAATCGGGATTGTTGGCGAACGGGATGCCTGCATCAGCCAGAGCCGAAAGATCGATCTTCTCGTAGCCGACACCATAACGCACGACGCCCCTGCAGCGTGAAAGATGGGCGATACTTTTCGGCCCGAGCCGCGCGCCCCAGACCATCAGGGCATCAAGCCGAGCCAAGCGCTCGGGGGAGAAAAGCGTTTCGTCAGTGGTGGCGAAGAAATCGATCTCGACATCGTCGCCGAGCACCTCGGCCTCGAGATCGGGCGCGCCGAACATGTGATCGGTGATGCCGACGACATATTTCTTTTGTGCTGTCATTTTGCCAGTCGACTAATTATTCCGCGGCAATTGCGTCTGCCGTCGAGCGGGCCTTCACAAGGACGGAGGCCTCCGCCAGCGCCTGGTTCACGCGACCGAGAATGGCCGTTGACGGAATGCCATCAGTGAAATCGCGGCTCGAGGCATAGATTGCCGTCGGCAGCACAAAAGCCTCGAAAAAAGCAAATAACGGGCGAAGTTGATGCTCGACAACGAGGGAGTGTCGATCGCCCCCGCCGGTTGCCGTCAGGATGACGGGTTTGCCGCGCAAGTCTGCCGGATCGAGTAGATCGAAGACGTGCTTGAACAGGCCCGTGTAGCTCCCTTTGTAGGTTGGCGAACCGATGACGAGCGCTTCTGCGTCGATGATTGTTTGGATCACCGCTCTTGCTGCCGGATCGAGGTCCGCGACCGATCTTGCGGCCGCCAGTGAGGTGCCGAGGTCTTCGACGTCGAACACCGCATGCTGCAGGCCGGCCTGCTTCGCTAGCGATTCCGTGACGCTCTCCACGAAACGCCTAGTGCTGGACGGGCGGGAGAGATTGCCCGAAAAGCCGACGATCAGATCGTTGCTCATCTAAATTCCTTTCGCGAGTTCGCCTCGATCATGCGAGGGAGGAGGGAGGCCATCGGACGAGGCGCTCTGTTGCTATGCTGTTTTGAGGACCGTCAGCCCAGCCGGATAGCTCGAGCGGACACTTTCCTCTCTATTCCATCGATCAAAGGCAGCGCGGCCCAATATCGAAATAGAAGTATCTTCCTGCGGCGCGTGGACGAGCACGGATTGGATATCCCTGAAATGTCGTTCAAGTCCCAGGTCGGCACTAAGACCCGGATTGCCGATGCCACGTACCGCGATCTGCACGGCTTCGCGCAGTTGCCGGCCTGCGATCAGCCGAGCCCTTATCATCTTTTCCGCGTCGCCATGGTTGGCGTCGAGCGCGCCGAAAATGATCTGCCGGGCGCCGGAGACAAGCAGGTCGATCTCACCTGAGAGCGTCACGAACCGCTCCGTGCGGGCGATGGGATGGCCCAGATTGGCGGGCACGCGCTCATGGGCGAAGCGGATGAAGGCAGCCTGGGCAGCCTCAGCCGCGCCGAGATAGATCGCGGTCAGCGCCAGCGTGATCGCCGCATGGGCGCGATTGTCCTGCTGAGCCACCGACGGATCAACGAGTTCCAGCACGTTTTCCGCTGGGATCTCGACGTCGGTATATTCGACGTCGTGCGAACCTGTGGCGCGCATGCCCAGGCTGTTCCAGTTCTCGATTACGTCGATGCCGGGCAATCCATTCGGCACGACGAACGTTCCGACGCGCGCGGGCGTTTCGTCGGTATGCGCCCAGACCAGGAAATGCGTCAGACCGTATGCGCCGGTGACGAAGCGCTTGCGACCGGTGATCGACCAGCCGCTTGCCGTGCGGCGGGCGACAGTCGCGGGCAGACCGCCGCGGGCCGGAGACCCCAGTTCCGGCTCGACGCGTGCGGCGTTGAGCAATAGCGGTTTCTGTTTGGCCTCCGCCAGCAGGCGCCGGTACAGATCATCAGGCCAGTGGTTCTTTGCGGCCTGGCCGAGATGATTGAAGATCGTCATGGCGCTGATCAGCGCCACCGAGGGATCACCTCGCCCCAACGCCGCAAGAATGTGGGCCGCATCAGCGAGCGTCGCGCCTTGACCGCCATAGCGTGTCGCAACGGTGCTCTCTAGGAGACCACTCTGATGAACGGCCCGGATACCGGTCCAGGGAAATTGACCGGTTCGATCCGCATCCGGTGCGGCGTCCGCGATAACGCGCACGGTTTCATCTGGAACGATTGTATCATGGGACATGCGGGTCGACGCTTTCTGGCTGTTAAGGCAGTCCTATCCCTAGGCAAAGGACGAGCAGATCCGGCTGCGTTGAGAAAAAGGGGACGTGCAGTCCGGCGCTCGGGCCAGACTGCGCGCATCACGCAGCACTCTTCTTCTTGTTCGCCTCTTCCCGTTCGCGAATGCCTTCACGCACGAGTGGCAGGATGTAGCGGCCGTAGTCGACCGCATCATTGTAATTGTCATAGCCGCGGATCGAGATCAGATCGCAGCCGAGATCGATGTAGTCGAGGATCGAATCTGCAATGGTGCGCGGCGAACCGACCAGCGCAGTGGTGGCGCCGCCGGCATTGGTCGCGGTCACCGTCGGATACCATAGAGCGCGGTCATGCACATCGCCGCGTGCTGCGATGTCCAGAAGCCGCTGCGAACCGACATTGGCCGGGCGTGCAGCATTGAGCGGCGCACGGGCCAAGCCTTTCTGGCGGTTTTCGTTCAGCTGGTCGAGAACTCTATGCGCCTTTTCCCATGCCAACTCGTCAGTTTCCGCGACGATCGGCCGGAAGGTAACCCATATGCGAGGGCGATCCGTCCGGCCTGCCCTTGCCGCTTCCGCGTAGATCCGTTCGATCTGCTGCTTTGTTTCTGCAAGCGGCTCGCCCCACAGCCCGAAAATGTCGCCCAGCGAACCCCCGATGCGATACGCGGCATCCGACGAACCACCGACCGAAATCGGGATCAGGCCACTGGTTGGGCGCACCGCGCTGCGGAATTGCTTGAACTGGTAGTATTTCCCATCGAAGTCGAAGGGTTCTTTGGACGTCCAGGCCAGACGCAGGATCCGGATATATTCTTCCTGCCGCTCGTAGCGCTCCTCTTTGTTGAGGAAGTCGCCTTCGCGGGCCTGCTCTTCGTCGCTGCCGCCTGCAATGAAGTGAACGACAACACGCCCGCCGCTCAGCTGATCGAGGGTTGCAAGTGATTTGGCTGCGACCGTCGGATAGACGGTGTTCGGGCGCAAGGCGACGATGATCTTGATGTTCTTCGTGTGGGCCAGGACCGTGGCGCCGAGCGTGAAGGGATCGAAGGAGGCGGAGGAGTAGGGGATCAGCGTGTAGTTGAAACCATAGTCATCGAGGGCGCGTGCGTACCGCTCCAGGAAACGAGGATCCACAGGCGCGTCGGGAATGGGGTTGAGGTCGTTCGACGCGTTGGGAAAGCTTACGCTAATGAATTCCGCGGACATGTGAGCTCCTTCAGGTTGCAGACCATTGCATTGACGTTAAGGCGCGGCAGCGCCGCGAGGAAGACAGGTCATTCTCTTTCTATCGATTTTATAGAAAATATTCGCTATCGCGGCGGATGGAGTAGGACTCGCTCCCGGCCATGGCGTTGACACCTGATGCCTTCAACTGTCCTGGCATCGAGCCGTGTGGCCTGTAAATGGTTACGAGGCGGGCGACCAGCCAAGTCCTGGAGCGACTGTCTCGGCCAGGTCGGCCAGCAACCGAATGTTCTCGGCGAGGCCGAAGGCGGGGGGCAGGAAGAGCACGACCTCGTCTGCGGCTGCGAGGCCCGGGTCGTTGAACACGGCCTCAATCACTTGATCGGGCGTGCCTTGGAAGACAGGCGAAATCTGAGCGCCGGCTGGTTGGCTGGCGGGCGCGAGGGCACCTTTGGGACGCGACGCGGCAATTCCGATGGTGCGACGCTCGAGGTCATAGGCAGCGTATTTCTCTCGAAGTTCGGCGGTGGTCCCAACCAGGATGGAGGCGGCGACTGCGACCGATGGCGGCTCCGTTCCCCAGGTCGTGCGCCAGGTGGCGCGGAACGCCTCGATAATGCGAGCCTGATACTGCCCGAAAGTCTCGCCCTCGGCCTGGTCGTGCTGCACGGTTCCGGAGATAAGCCCGATCCCGAGCTCGGCCGCCTGCACCGCCGAACTCAGGCTGGCTGACCCTTGTCGAATGCGCGAGCGCAGGGTCGGGCTATGCGGCGTTACGCGCAGTTCGGCGCCTTGCGGAGTACCCTGGCCTGGCGAAACGACCGTATGGAGGACTTCGCCTGCGATCGCTGAGAGGAAGCGCGCCTGGCGGCGTTTCGCTTCCGTCCGGGCGTCGGTGTCGACCGTACCGAACACAGCGTCGAACGCCGCGTTGGCACCGGTCGAGATGGCAAGTTCCAGCCGGCCATCGATGAGCAAGTCCGTCGTACCGGCCGCTTCGGCGAGCAGGATCGGGTCCTGATAGCGCATTGGGATGACCGCCGATCCCAGGTTGATGCGCTTGGTGTGCTGACCGGCCGCGGCAAAGAACGGAAGCGGTGAAGAGAGATAGTGGTCGAAGTGTCGCTGATAGGCCCAGCCCGACTGATAACCCAGCCGCTCTGCTTCCTTGAACAACTCGATCCCGTCGCGCAGACCTTGCGCCGGTCCGGCCTCGTCATTGAACGATACCCGGGTGTTGAAGCCGAGCCGCTGCTTTGGGCGGAACGACGCGGGCTGAGGATTTACAGTCGCAGCGATGGTCATGCGATCTTTTCCTCGTTGAAGATCCGCCGAGGTTGCGGGTGTGGTGCACGGGCGATACCAGCGGCGCCCGATGGGATCGATTCCAGCAGCGACCGAGTATAGGGCTGCTGGGGGTTTCCGAAGATGTCGGTGACGCTCCCATGTTCGACGATGCGCCCGCGCTGCATCACCGAGACGGTGTGCGCGAGTTGGCGCACCAGAGCCAGATCGTGGGAGACGAATACATAGGTCAGGCCAAGCCTGGCTTGCAGCGAAAGCAGCACCTCGACGATGTCGGCCTGAACGCTGACGTCGAGCGCGGAGGTCGGCTCGTCGAGCACGATCACATCAGGCTTGAGGACCAGAGACCTGGCGATGGCCACGCGCTGGCGCTGTCCACCTGACAAGGCTTCCGGCTTACGCAAGAGCAGGTGCTCGCCGAGCCCGACATTGGCCAGCGCTTCGCGGACCCGCGCGGAGCGCTCCTCGCGGGTTCCGATCTTGAACTGGTCGAGCGGTTCTCGTACCAGCTGCTCGACTTTCCAGGTCGGGTCCAGTGACGTGAACGGGTTCTGGTAGACGAGCTGCAGGTGGCGCCATACCGCGCGCAGCGACTCGGGCGAACGACCGTTGAGCTGCTCGCCGGCGACCGCAATGTTCCCGATGTCGGGTTGTTCGAGCCCAAGCAGCAGCCGGATTGCCGTCGTCTTGCCAGAACCGGATTCGCCGACCAGCGCGTGCGTGGTGCCAGCCTGGACGGCAAACGACACGTCGTTGACGGCCGTCAGAACCTTGCCGTCGACCGTGAAAGTCTTCGTGACGCCGCTAACCTCGATCTTCGGTGCCTTGTCGGTCTTGGTCCCGAGGAGACGGAAGGCGGGGTCTCGTAGCTTACGGTAACGATCGGGGTTGAGGGCTGGGACGTCGGCATGCAACTTCCTAGCGTATGCCGAAGCGGGCGCGGAGAAGACAGCCGTGGTGCTGCCGGCTTCCTGGACGATGCCGTCCTTGAGCACCACCAGAGAGTCCGCCCGCTCGGCGGCGATCGCCAGATCGTGGGTGATGAGGAGCAGGCTGATATCCAGTTCGTGCTGCAACTTGGAAAGCAAGTCGAGGATGCGTTTCTGGATCGTGACGTCGAGCGCTGACGTCGGCTCGTCTGCGACCAGCAGCAACGGCCGGGGGAGGACAGCAAGGCCGATCAGCACGCGCTGCAGCATGCCGCCGGACAGCTGGTGCGGGTAAGAGTCATAGACCCGCTGGGGGTTGTCGAGCCCAACCTGGGCGAAGGTCTCCAGGATGAGCTCCTTGCGGATTGCCTTATTGGGCTCGTCGACGAGTGCTGCCGCCTCCATCGCCTGGGCGCCGATCGTCCGCACCGGGTTGAGCGAGTTGCCGGGGTCCTGCGGGACAAACCCGATCGCACGTCCCCGCAAGGGCCGGAAACGACGCTCCGAGAGGCCCAATACCTCCTGGCCGTCGAACTCGACGCGGCCGTTAGCGCGTCCACCAGTGGCGAGCAGTCGCAACACCGCGCGGGCGATGGTCGACTTGCCCGAGCCCGACTCTCCGATGAGGGCGAGGCTCTTGCCGCGGCCGAGTTCAAACCCAACGTCGCTGACGACTTGCTGCGGTCCGTAGGAAACCGACAGCCCATCGATCCGGAGCAGGGGGGACGATCGCCGGAGCGCCGACCCGGTGACGTCAGTACGGGCGAAAAGCTCAGTCAGTCTGTCTTGCGAAGCCATCGGCTGATCCTGTTCACGGAGAGGACGGTTGCGATCGTGACGAATGCGGGCGCGTAAACCAGCCACGGCCATTTGAGGTAGTCCTTGCCGATCGAGATCAGCAGGCCCCAGTCGGAGGCCGGTGGAGGGTCGCCGTAGCCGAGGAAAGCGAGACTGGCGATCACCAGGATCGAGTCGCCGAACTGCAGCACTGCAAGCGGTAGCACCGAGCGCGAGGCGTTCGGCAGCACGTGGCGCCAAAGGATGTGCCAGCGCGATCCACCCAGTAGAAAGGAAGACTCGACGAATGTCGCTTGCCGGGTCTTGATGACCTCCGAGCGCATCACCCGGGCGAAGAGGGCCACCGCCGAGACGCCGGTTGCAATGGCGGCGTTCGTGGTGTCGAAGCCGATCGCCGTGACGACGATGACGGCCAGCAGGAATTTTGGAATCGCAAGCAGCACGTCGACCAGGCGCGCAAACAGAGTATCCACCCACCCGCCGAAGAAGCCGGCCAGCAGGCCGATGAGGCCACCGGCGAAAACGCCGATGACGACGGCGATCAGCGCGCTGGCGACCGAGGAGGCTGTGCCATAGACCACACGGGTATAAAGGTCGCGGCCGAGGTGATCGGTGCCGAACCAGTGCGCTGCACTTGGGCCCAGCAGCTTTTGAGCGGGAACGCCGTTGACCGGGTCATAGCTCGTGAACAGGCTTGGGGCGAGAGACCAGGCGATCGCCAGCGCGACGATTGCGAAAGAGAGCGCGACGACCGGCGGTACGCGCAGCGCCGTCAGCCGCCCGATCGCGGTGACGCGCGAGGTAGAGTAGGTGGAGGCGAGGGTCATGAGGTCACCACCTTGGAAATGCCGACGGAACCTTCGTCAGCTGTGGTTGGACGACGCTCGGGCGTGCCAAGCAGTTTTACGCGCGGGTCGAGCAGCGGGTAGGCAAGATCGGCGATCAGGTTGACGACCACGAAGACCACCGCTGCCAGAGAGACGACCGCCTGAAGCACGGGCAGGTCCTGAGTGCTCACCGACCGCTGCACCAGGCTGCCAAGACCGGTGCGTCCGAATACCGTCTCGGTGATCAGCGAGCCGCCGAGCAGTTCGCCGATGGTAAGCGCAATGACGGTAATGACCGGGAGCGAAGACGGCTTGAGCAGGTGCGTGGCGAACAGGCGCATTTGCCCGAGCCCGCGGCCCCGCGCGACGGCGGCGTATTCCTGGCCGGACTCATGATCGAGGTTGGCGATGAGCACTTCGGCGATTTGCGCGGAGATCGGGATGCCGAGCGCGATGGCTGCGAAAAGGGTCGCCCAGAAGCTGTCGGGCTCGATCACGCGGAAGACGCCGAGCTGGAAACCGAAGAGGTGGATCAGCACCAGGCCGATCACGAAGTTGGGCACCGACAGGAACAATGACGGGAAGCCCCGCAGCAAGCCTTGGCCAAAGTGTTTTGGAAGAAACTGCGTGCCATAGGCGATCACCGCCGCGAGCAGCAGCGCGACGACGAGGCCTGCAGAAGCAAGGATCAACGTCGATGGCAGCACCTCGGCGATCAGCGTCGCGACGGGCCGGTTGGTCCGCATCGACAGGCCGAGATCGCCGGTCACGAAGCCGGAAAAGGATGTCCACAACTGGACCGGGATCGGCTTATCCAGGCCCTGGGCGGCGATGATCTCCTTGATCTCATCCGGTGTGAACCCATTCTGGGGGTTGTTCAGGACATTGGTGATCGGGTCGCCGGGCAGGATGCTGACGACGACGAAGGTGAAGACATAGGCCAGCAGGATCACGACGATCGCCTGTACGAGGCGTTTTGCGGCGTAGTTTAGGTAGGCTTTGCTCATGCCGTCACCTTCTTACGTTGCTCGGTTGAATTGCGGGTTATTCGCTTTTCGAGGCCGTGTAGTAGCTGGCATAGGCGACGCCGTTATAGACTTCGCCCTTGAGCTTCGGGGATTGGACGTAGATCCGCTGGACGATTTGCGTGCGCGGGATGAAGTAGCCCTGATCGAGAATGTACTTCTGCAGTTCGTCGAGGAGCGGTTTGCGGCCTTCGATGGAACCGGCGCTGGCGATCTTGTCGCGGAGTTCGTTGAGCGTCTTGTCGCTCTCGTCGAGGGCGAACCAGTTCTCGCCGTTGTTGGCGTTCGTCAGGATACTGGCGACGGTGCCGGCGTCGATGAAGCTGCGCGTCACCTCATAGGCCGGCACGGCCGGACCGCCGTATTTGACCTTTTGGCCGAAGGTGACGACATCGTAGGCACGGATAGCGACTTTCCAGCCGATCTTGCCGAGTTGCTGGGCGATGAGTTCGTCGACCGATTTCGAGGTTGCGAGGTAGGGGTTGGAATGCAGCGTCAGCACGAGCGGCTGGCCGTTCTTGGTGCGGATGCCGTCTGCGCCCTTGACCCAACCCGCCTCGTCGAGAAGCTTCTCGGCCTTGTCGGGGTTGTAGGCCAAAAGCGCACTTTGATCGGTCGCTCCCGGCACGTTGCTCTGGATGAAGGACGTCGCGAGCTTCCAGTCGGGTGTGTAGACGGTGTCGATGATCTCCTGGCGGTTGATGCCGGCCTGCAGGGCCTGGCGGACTTTCACGTCGTCATATGGTGCAAGCTTGGTGTTGATTGCCCAACCATTCACGAAGCCGAGATAGCGCGGTGTCGCGGTGGTGAAGCCCTCTGCCTTCAAAGACTCCAGCTCCTGCGGCGAGGCGTTGTAGGCGACGTCGGCCTGGCCGGACTGGACAGCGGCCACGCGCAGCGAGGGCTCGGACACCAGCTTGTAGGTGATCGTGTCGAGATAGGCCGGACCAGTATGACCGACTGCCGCAGGCCCCCAGTTGTAGTCCTTGCGCTTGACCAGCTTGACGAAGTCGCCCTCCTTCCAGGAGTCGACCACGTAGGGGCCGCTGCCGGAGGTCTTACTGAGGTCGGCCTGCTGGGCTGCGGGCTGAGCGAGGGTCTTCGGGGAGATGAGGATCGAGCCGTGATAGCCGAGGGTCGGGATGAAGCCGAGCGTCGGCGCCTTGAAGAAGACCTTCACTGTGGTCGCGTCCACCGCCTCGGCGTGGTCATAGGTCTTCGGGAAGAGACCAATCGGGTTGATGCCTTCGCTCTTGCGGCCGGCGTACCAGATGTCGAGGTTGGCGACGACGGCCGACGCATCGAGCGCGGTGCCGTCGGAGAAAGTGACGCCGCTCTTCAGGTGCAGGGTGAACTCGGTGGCCTTGTCGTTCTGCTCCCAGCGTTCGGCGATCCAGGGGCTGACCTTGCCGTCAGCATCTACGTAAAGGAGCTTATCGGTCACATGGCCCCAGATGTGGCCCTGGAAGCTGGAAATGGCGCTGTTGTTCGGGATCCAGGTATCACCCAGCGAGTCGATCAGGAAGGTGATGTCACCGCCGTTGTGTGGGCTATCGGCACTCAGAGCCGGATTGAACTCAGCCGTTACCACCAAGGCGGCGATTGCCAACGCAGAGGTGGCGATCAGCAGACGCCGGGAAAGGGAGAACGGGGAAGAGCGTTCGATCATAATGCGGTCCTGTATTGTTTGCCAAGTAGATCACGACGCATAGCCTAAGCAGGGCAACAGGAGGGAGAAAGACCAGTTGTTCTTTTTCTACTAATTTTATGGATTATTTTGTTCGGTTTCTGGGTGTGTGAGGATCAGCTTTTCCGGGCTCAGTGCATCCTTCGCCGTGGTTGGTGACGCCGATCTACTGGTTGCCGGCCCTCGTGCTGGACCTCTCAGCCTCGTCAAAGAACGTCATCCCCTCGAATATCCGCACCGGAGGCAGTTCGCCGACGAACCGCTCTGCGTCCACCCTGGTAAGCTGTCCGGTCGAGCCCTGGGCCAATTGCGAGGTTCCGACATCACGGGTGAGGATGTTCGGGTTGCCGTGAACGCACATCGATTTGTCGGAGGCCGCATTGTCGGGTTCGAACCACGCACCCGTTGCAAGCTGCATCACGCTCTTTCGGACGTCCTCGCTGATCACCGCGGCTGCAAGGCAACTGCCGCGGGCGTTGAACAGCCTCACAATGTCGCCATCGGAAATGCCGCGTTCGGCCGCGTCAGCCGGGTTTATACGAACCGGTTCCCGCCCCTTTATCTTGGTGGAGCGGCTGAAATCGCCATAGTCCAGCTGGCTATGCAGCCGCTGATGCGGCTGGTTGCAGACCAGATGGAGCGGGAAGCGGCTTTTATCGTCCTCCGCCTCCGCCCTTGGCGGATACCATCGCGGATGGCCGCGGCAATCATCGTAACCGAAGCTTTCGATCCTCTGCGAAAAGATCTCGATCTTCCCGGATGGCGTTTGAAGTGGAGATGCAAACGGATCATGGCGAAAGGCACGCGCCGGTCCGCCATCGTCGGGTTTGAGCGGCAGGCGCATCTCTCCGCGTTCCCAGAACGTCTCGAAGTCGGGAGCTTCGTGTCCACCGGCTACGAGCGCCTTGCGCGTTGTTTCGAAAAGGAAGGTTAGCCATTCCCGGCTGGTCCGGTTTTCGGTGAACTCTTCGAATTTGCCGAGACGGCGCGCGATCTCAGAGAAGATTTCATAATCGTCCCGTGCTTCGCCGACCGGCTCGATCAGCTTCTTCATGGCGACCATCAGCGGATCGCGGTCCGCCGCCCCGATATCGTCACGCTCGAGCGTGGTCGTCGCCGGCAGCACGATATCGGCGTGGCGCGCAGACGACGTCCAGGCCGTCTCATGCACGATGATGGTCTCCGGTTTCTTGAATGCCGCCCGCAGCCTGTTGAGATCCTGATGGTGATGGAACGGGTTGCCTCCCGCCCAATAGACGAGGCGGATATCGGGATAACGCATCGCGTGGCCGTTGTAGTTGTACTCGTGGCCCGGATTGAGCAGCATGTCGGCGATGCGCGCGACGGGAATGAAATCCGACACTGCATTCTTGAATTGGCTGAGCGTCGGCAGTGGGACGGCGAGCTGGTGTTTGCCGATGTTGCCCAACGCACCAAGGGAATAGGAATAGCCGCCGCCATCCAGCCCAATCTGCCCGAGCATTGCGGCAAGCACGATGCCCATCCAGACCGGCTGCTCGCCATGGTCGGCACGTTGCAGGGAATGGCTGACGGTGATCAACGTCCTGGCGCGCGCCATGGAAAGCGCGAGGGTCTTTATGGCATCGACGCCGATGCCGCAGATGTGGGACGCCCAATCCGGGCTTTTTTCGACACCATCGATCCGGCCAAGCAGGTAGTCTTCAAAACGTTCATAGCCGACCGTATATCGGTCGAGAAATTGGCGGTCGTGCAATCCCTCGCTGACGAGCACATGCGCGAGGCCGAGCATCAGCGCGATGTCGGTGCCAGGTAAGATGGGCAGCCATTCGGCATTCACCTCAGGAGGAAAATCGTCTTTCAGGGGGCTGACGAGGACAAAACGCGCACCTCGCGCGTGCGCGCCGTTCAGCGTCCGGGGCACGATATGCGCGCTGATGCCGCCGCCATGCACATCGGTGTTCTTGATCGCCATCCCGCCGAAGGCGACGACCAGCTCGCTGCTCCGTTCGATGGCATCCCAGGTGACGCTCTTGCGGTCGAAATGATCGTATGGTCCCAACACGTGCGGGAGGATGACCATTGCCGCACCGGAGCTGTAGGTGTTGACGGAACCGACGTAACCACCCAGCACGTTGAGAAACCGGTGGATCTGGCTTTGTGCATGGTGGAAGCGTCCGGCACTCGACCAGCCGTAGGATCCCCCGAACACGGCTTCCGGGCCAAAGTTTCCGTAAACGCGCTGCAGCTCTTTTGCGACGAGGTCGGCTGCGCGCGGCCAACTGACCTCGACATAGTCGTCCGACCCGCGATTCTGCGCGTGATCCGGCGCGCCTTCGAGCCAGCCGCGCCTGATCGCCGGCCGCCTGATGCGCATAGGGCTATGGGCGATCGCCGGAATGTTGCCCAGCAATGGCGACGGATGCGGATCGCCCGGATGAGGCCGGACCTCAAGACCTCCGTTTTCGTATCGGCCTGAAAACGCCCCCCAATGGGAACTGTGGGTCTTGAAGCTATTCATTTGACAGTATCCTCGGCGATCAAGCCGTTTTCAGAGTACAGCGCCGCGCGTCTTTTAAGACGCGCCAAGGACGCTGTAACGCTTTGAAATGCTGCATAATTCCTTAAATCGATTCCGATTTAAGGAATTATGCAGTAGCCGGCGAAACATGGTCTGGAAGGACTTTGCCGGGATTCATGATGCCTTTCGGATCGATGGCATTTTTGATGACCGCCATGAGATCCACGGCATCTCCGTGTTCCTGACGCAAATATTTGATCTTGCCTGTGCCCACCCCATGTTCGCCCGTCGATGTGCCATCGACCGAAATCGCGTATTCCACCATCTTCTTGTTGATGGCGGCGACCTCGTCGAGTTCTGCCTGGCTCGTCGGATCGACGGCGAAGACAACATGGTAGTTGCCGTCGCCGACATGGCCGAGAATGGCGGCCGGCACGCTGCAGCTACGCAGCAGTTCGCGCGTGTCGAGAATGCAGGCACTGAGCTGCGATACCGGCACGCAGACGTCGGAAGACCAGCCCTTGGCATTCGCACGCTGGGAAACGACGGCATAAAACGCATTGTGACGCGCCTTCCAGAGGCGGTTGCGTTCTTCCGGCGTATTGGCCCATTCGAAGTCCTTGCCGCCGTTGTCCCCGACGATGCCGGCGACCATCTCGACCTGTTCCTGCACGCTGGCCGGAGAGCCGTGGAACTCGAAGGCCAGTGTGTCCTCGATCTTCAAGGACAGGTTCGAATAAGCATTGACGGCTTCAATCAGACCGCGGTCCATCAACTCCATCCGCGCGACCGGAATGCCGAGCTGCACGACTGCGATGGCCGCAGCAACCGCCTGTTCGACATTCTCGAACGAGCAAAGCGCGGCCGAGGTCGTTTCCGGAATGCCATAAAGCCGAAGCGTCACCTCGGTGATGATGCCGAGGGTCCCTTCGGAGCCCACGAACAGCCGCGTCAGATCGTATCCGGCCGACGACTTTCGTGCCCGCCCACCGGTTCGGATGATCTGACCGCTCGGCAGAACGACGGTTAGAGACAAGACGTTTTCGCGCATGGTTCCGTAGCGCACGGCATTCGTGCCTGATGCGCGGGTCGATGCCATACCGCCGATCGAGGCATTGGCGCCCGGATCGATCGGGAAGAACAGGCCCATGTCACGCAGATGAGCGTTCAACTGATCGCGGGTCACGCCGGCCTCAACCGTGCAATCCAAATCCTCGGCGCTGATGCGGACGATCTGCGACATGCGGGAGAGATCGATGGAAACACCACCCCGTACCGCGCTCAGATGGCCCTCGAGGGAGGTACCGGCGCCGAATGCGACGACCGGCACGCCTTCGGCCGCGCAGATCCGCACGGTTTCCGCTACGTCCTCCGTGTTTTCCGCAAAGACGATTGCATCCGGAATCGCGGCGATGTGGTGGGATTCACCGCGGCCATGCTGCTCCCGCAAGGGCTGCGATGTGGAGAAGCGGTCACCGAAACGGTCGTATAGCGCCTCGATAAGAGCAGGGGAGAGCGCGCTCACTTGTCCGCTCCGCGCGACATCGGTGTCGTGAAAGAGCCGTCAAGAATGACGTGGCCAGGATGATCGAGATGCGCCGCCAGCCATTCGGTGAAGACCAGGGAACCCGGCAAGCAAAGAGACATGAGAAACCCCGGAATTGCGATCTGAGGTTTGCGGCCCGGCTGCGTTCGCGCGGGCGCGCACCTCGACTTTACGACAGGATCAGGCGACCAGTTTTGCGCCCTTGAGATGACGTTCGAGGAAGGGCAGGCTGTCCTGCCCCCAGTAAAGCTCGTCCTCATAACGGAATGTCGGCAGCCCAAACACACCGGCGTCCTTGGCGGTCTTGTAATTGGCCTTCCATATCGACAACACGGCGTCGCTCTGGGCACGCTCATCCAGCGCTGCGCCATCGAAGCCCGCGGCATCCGCGATTGCGCGACGCACCTGTGCGTCACCGATATTTTCTCCGCGCAACCAGAAGGCCTCCTGCAGCGCTTTCGTCAGCTTGAGCCAGTCTTTGCCCGCATCGATGGCGGCAAGGATCATGAAACCCGCCGGCGTTGGATCCGACAAGGCCGCGCGATTTTCGAAGTTCAGCGTTTTGCCCCGGACGGCCGCCCAACGCTTGAGATCCTTCGTCCAATAAGCTCGACGGGCCTCCGGCCGGTTACGAGAATAGATGGCGCCGTTATCCTCAATCAGGGGGATGACATAGGGGCGGATCGTAGCGTTTTGTTCGGAAGCCAGTGCCGCGAACGCGTCCAGACCGATGAAAGCCCATGGCGAGCCAATGCCGAAGAAATAGTCGATGATCTTTGTCATATTATAGTGCTCTCAAGATGTCCGGTCGCGTAGGATTGCGGCGTCGAATACAGAAAGTGCGCAGTCTCGGGCGACGAGAACCGCTGTTGGATCACGTCCGACTGCCACCGTCGCAAGCGCGCCTTCATAGAGAAGCGATAGATGAGCAGCCGTCTGGTCGGGCCCTAATTCGGCTTTGGAGATAATGGCACGAAAAATGTCGCTCACGGCCTTCTTATGCGTTCGGGCGACGGACACGACGCGTTCTGAGTCGCCATGCTCGGCCACCGCAAGAGCAAATGCGCAGCCCCGGAACTCCGGGCTGTCGGCCTTTTCATACAGGCGCTCGAAAATAACTCTCACCTGGTTTCTCGGAGCAGCCGTCGCGTCCAAGGCCTCCCGCAAGGAGCGAACAACACGTTCGTGGCGATCCTGGAGATAGGCCGCAACAAGATGATCCTTGGACGGGAAGTGTCGATATAGCGTTGCCTTTGCAACTTTCGCTTCTTCGATAATGCGATCTATCCCAACAGCCCGAATACCTTCGCTGTAAAATAGCCCGCCGGCTGCGGCGAGGATCTGATCTGATATGGGTTCTCTCATTGGATCGCTTCAGGTTGGTGGTTGCATCGTTGAACAATTAGACGGCGACAATCAGTTCGTTGCGGCGAGATCGGTGTTGCTCGCCCGATAGGGCCTGTCGACAAGTGATTGAATCGCGTCAAGCGCCAGTGCTTTGGTGAAGCCGCCTTGATGCTCCAATCTGCCAGCAAGATTCTGGACAACCTCATTGTAGGGTGTCGGAATATTGTGCAAACGACCCAGCAAGACGATTTCGCCGTTGAGAAAATCGACTTCACTCGAAGCGCCTCTGGTAAAACTCTGCCAGGTCGATTGTTGACCGGGATGGATGCCACTGTCCTGAGCTATACGCCACCCTGAAAGATCTGTGGTCCGTTCAGAGGGTGAGGCGAGGTTATAACCGGCAGCCTCGAGAGCCTGGCGAGCTTCATTGACCAGCGCCTCGGCGATGGAGACGCGGAGATCCTCGGCCCCAACGAACAATTCCAAGACGTTTCTGACGTTGTGAAGAAGTTTGGCTGATTTCCAACGGCGGATATCATTGCTGGTTTCCGCCAGATAATTAGCGCGGGTGAGGTCCGCCGCAATCTGCTCGGCTGTTTCATCAGAACCCGACGGGAAACGCCCTATGGTGACCACGCCGACCTGCGGATCACCCGCCACTGCAACGGAGCCGGTTTCGGTAAACCGTGCTGGCGTCAGAATACTAGCTCCGTAAACCCTGGCGAAAGTTCTGAGCGCAATCGCTTCTGTCGCCAAGCCATTTTGAAAGGTGACGACGGGGAGACTGGCAGCCGTTGCACCTCCCGAATCCGACACAGGACGCCATGACCAGGAGGCCAGGGAGCTTGCCGCGTCCTGAGTTTTGACCGTCAACATCAGGATATCATCGAGGGTCAATTTGGGCGGGTCGCTGAGGTCGAAAGCGTTAAGCCCGGTCTGTCGCTTGCCAGAGGGACGTTGGTAGCTCAAACCATACCTCTTTATATGGCCGATCTGTGCGCCACGTCCGACGAGCGCATATGTGATGCCGGAAAGTTCGAACTGCGCAGCGAGGCTCGCACCAACCGCGCCTGCCCCCACGATAACGTATCGTGTCATCTCTCTTCCCAAATCTGATTTATGACCAAGGCGGACTAGCGTGTGGCGTCAGCGAGAAGGTCGACAAGCCCACGTTTGAAACATAGGCATGTAAATGGGCCGAAGAAAGACAGGTCGTTCTCTTTCTACTGATTTCGTAGAAAATAGTTTGGAATTTGGACGTTTTACGGCCACCTTAATCTCCGCCGGCCATGGATCAAATAAGAAGCAAATTCTGGAAAATGCCTTCGGTAGATCCGGTGACGAGGGCGACTTTACCTGAAAGGTTGATGTTCAACTTGCTTCTCCTGGAAGGTTGGCCGGGCGGCGCATTCATCGCGCCGCCATCAGCTTGTGGACGGAGCCGGCGTTTCAGACCCGGTGATGCCGATGCTCGTCGGGCCGCGCCGGAGCGGCTTACGCCGCCGCGTTCAGGGTTTTGAAGGCGGCCCGGTGCGAGGTGACGAAGTCCTGAACGGTCATCGGCGGCACGCCTGTCACTTCGGCGATGATCTTGTCGGCGCCCGAGAAGATGCCATTCTGGTAATCGAGGGCGATCGCGCAGAAATGCTGGATCAGAAATTCCGGCAGGCCGAACTTTTCCAGGCGATCGCGATAGGCGGGGATGGTCAGCGGCTGGTAGCTGATCTTGCGGCCGAGCACCTCGCTGATGGCCGCGGCGATGCCCGGCTGGTCAAGCTCGGTCGACCCATGAAGCGTGTAGGTCTTGCCGATATGGGCGGCCGGATCGGCCAGCAGCGAGGCGATCAGGCGGGCCTGGTCCTCGGCGGCGATCGGCGCATGACGGCCAGCGCCGTAGGGCAGATCAATGATGCTCTGCTCGACGATCGTCTTGCGTGCAAACGGGTAGAGCAGCCATTGCGAGAAGAAGGTCGGCCGCAGGTGGATGGTGGGAACACCCGACCAGTCGAAGACCCGCTCGGCGATCCAGTGATCGCGCGCCGCATGGCTCTTGGAGTCCTCGCGCGCGGAGATCTGCGACATGTTGATTACGGCCTTCAGCCCGGCGCGCCTGGCCGCATCGGCGAAATATGCCGTCGTCTGGATGATGCCGGGACGGACCGGATAGCAGAAATAGGCGGCAGTGGTGCCGGCGGCAGCGCGGATAACGTCGTCATGCTCGAAGAGGTCGCCAACCACGACCTCGGCGCCTTCGCTGCGAAGCGCGTCGGCGCGCTCGTCTTGCCTGTGGACCATTGCGCGGACGGAGTGGCCTTTTTCGAGCAGGCGTTGGACGGTGTAGCGGCCGGTCTCACCGGTTGCGCCGGTAACGAGGAACTTGTCAGTCATTTCTATCTCCTTGTGTTTGGCTGCATCATAAAGTGTGTAATTACACAGTTTTGGGTAAAAAGGGGAGCTACCCGCCGAGGTTCAGCTCCAGGATTTCATCGCGCATGCGCACGGCGCGGTCCTGTCCGACCTCCCGCTCAAACGCGGCCTGGGCGTTTTCCCAAAGGGGGACAGCCTCCGCCACCTTTGCGACGCCGGAGGGGGAGAGGGTGACATCGAAGGCGCGGCCGCTGTCGGCTCTCCCGGCGACAACCCATCCGGCTGCCTGCAGCGGCTTCAGCGCGCGGACGAGCGTCGTACGCTCCATGCTCAGCATATGGGCCAGACTGGTGATCTTGAGGCTCTGGTAGGCTTCTAGCAGCGACAGGATGGAGAACTGCGAGACCGACAGTCCGGCAGGCGCCAGATGATTGTCGTAAAGACGGCTCAGATGGCGCGCGTTCTGGCGGGCGGCGAGGGCGTAACAGAGATGGGGACCAGTGGGTGTCGGCATGGGGCACATCTAAATGTGCAATTGCACAGTGTCAAGCGCGAATCTCGGCGTTCGACGGACAAAGTAGAATGCTCGCCACATCCCGATTCCAAGGCTCATTGCTTGACGTGCAATTACACACTATATCCCGCAAGGTCGATGTTGAGTTTGGATCGCGCTCACGCGGCCACCCCAGAAATCACGCCTTCCGGAGAAACGTCATGACGGCAGCAACGGAGAAAAGCACCCATTCCTCGATGATCTTGCCGATGACGCCGAACTGAGAGGGACGGTCCTGCGCCGTCCGGTTTCCGGCCGTGACAATATCAAGCGCCTGGTCGAGGCCGTCGGCACGCTCTATGCCTCGCAGACGCCGACCTTCTATGGGGCGATCGATCAGCGCCATTTCCTGCAATACAAGGCAACACTTCGCACCGGCCTCGATCTGGAAGCGGTAGGTGTCATCGAGCGCGACGAGACCGGGCTCGTTCGGCGCGTGACGATGACGTTTTTGCCTTTGGACGCTGCGCTGTCGCTGTCGGCAGGACTGGGCGGCATTGTCGGGGAGGAGTTTGGTGACGATCTCTTTTACGACGCGTCGGTCAACGAGATCACGGCGTCCTGATTGCCAGACTCGCATACGATCGCGCGCAATGGCGCCGGAGGCTGGGCTACAGCCAGCCCCCGGCCTTTTCCACGCCATCAGCCGCGAAGGAACGCCAGCAGATCGGCGTTCAATCGGTCCTTGTCGACATGCAGCAGCCCATGGGAGCCGCCTTCGTAGACAATGAGCTTGGCATGTGGAACGAGCCCGGCGGTCAGTTTCGCGGAGATTTCCAGCGGGACGATCTGGTCGTCGCTGCCGTGGACCACCAGCGCGGGAACGGTGATCTTCTTGAGGTCGTCGCGGAAATCGGTTTCGGAGAAGGCGCCAAGCGCGTGATAGGCGGCAAGAAACCCGGTTGCCTGTCCCTGACGCCAGTAGCTCTCCCTAAGACCTTCCGAGACGTGCGAGCCCGGACGGTTGAAGCTGTAGTACGGCATGGTGACGTCGAGATTCCACTGCGACCGGTTTGCCTGCACAGCGGCGCGGAACGTATCGAACAGCTCCTTTGGCGCTCCGTTTGGATTGGTCGCGGTCTTGAGCAGGAAGGGTGTCACCGAGGAGACGAAGGCGACCTTGGCGACGCGGCTCTGGCCGTGACGCGCGACATAACGCGCGACCTCGCCACCGCCCATCGAGTGGCCGACGAACGTTGCCTCGCGCAGATCGAGCGCTTCGACCAGTTGCGCCAGGTCGTCGGCGAAGGTGTCGTAGTCGTAACCGCCGGACGGCTGGCTCGACCGGCCAAAGCCCCGACGGTCATGGGCGATGACGCGATAGCCGTTCTGCAACAGGACGAACATCTGGTCCTCCCAGGCGTCGGACGAGAGCGGATAGCCATGGCTAAATACCACGGCCGGACCGGTGCCCCAGTCCTTGAAGTAGAGGTCGGTGCCGTCTTTCGTGACCAGGCGGTCGCCTGTGAGCTTCCCGGCATGGACTGACGCGGGCGTTTTTGCTGCCGCCAAGTTCGCACTGGCACCGGCCGCCGCCAGTCCGACGCCGGCGATGGCAGCCCCTTTCAGCAGGTTGCGCCGGGAAGCGCTGTCGGGTGTTGAGATCGTAGACATGAGGAAACTCCGTGAGATTATGCCGCCTGGGCGGCGCGAGTGGGTAATGTGGTTGGACGTATCGGCGCGATGTTCAGGCCGGGTGCGGGGATCAGAAGCCGAGCCTGCGCAGATCCTCCGCGACGAACATCTGGCCGCTGCGATTCTTGACGCTCGGCAGCTCGGAGACTTTTGCGCGCCAGGACTTCAGCGCGGAATGATCTTCAGGGATGGCAATGCCGGCGGCGTCGGCAAACATCAGCCCGGCAAACACCGTGATGTCGGCCATCGAGAATGCATCGCCGGCGACGAACGACTGGTCCTGCAACAATCTGTCGAAATATGTCATGCCGGCGAGCGCCTTGTCGCGCTGGCGGTTGCCCCAGTCCTGGCGGCCAGCCCATTCCGGGCTCTTGAACACTTGTAGCTCGGCGCCGAGGCCGGGCGTCGCGTGGTGGAAATAGTTGCCGACCGCATCGAGCAGCTCGGTCTCGGCCCGCTTCTGCATCATGTGGATGACGGCCTTTTCCTTTGGCGTCTTGCCGGTGAGCCGCGGATCGCCGTCGAGATTGTCGAGGTATTCGGTGATGGCAGTGGCCTCCGCGATGTAGGTGCCGTCCTCGAGCTGGAGCACCGGCAGCACGCCCGAGGGGTTCTTTTGGAGGAAGGCGGGTTGCTTGTGTTCGGCACCGATAAGATCGACGGAAACAAACTCGACCTGCGGTTCGAGATCCTTCTCGGCGAGCACGATGCGGATGCGGGCCGGATTGGGAAACCCGGGGCGATCGAAGATTTTCATGGGAGACTCCTTTATCTGTCTATCGATAGATAGGTTGCAGTCGTCGTTTATCCCTTCCCTTTTCCGGCGTCAACAACTATCTATCGAGTGATAGGTAAGGATCGATGATGGCCAAAACCAAAACGGATATGCGCGAGGCGGTCATGAGCGCCGCAAGAGCGACGGTGCAGGCGCACGGTTATAATGCGCTTAGCTTTCGTGAGCTCGCGAAAGAAGTGGGGATCAAGAGTGCCAGCGTGCACTACCACTTCCCGACCAAGGGCGCCCTCGGCGCCGCATTGGCGCGTCGCTACACCGAGGACGGAGCAGCCTATCTGACGGAGCTGCTGGCGACGTCCGAAAACGCGACCTGGTGCATGGACAGATATACTGAGATCTTTCGCTCAGCTCTGGCAAACGACAATCGCATGTGCCTGTGCGGAATCATGAGCGCCGAACTTGACGACCTTCCCACGGAGGTTCGGACCGAGGTCGATAAATTCGCCGCTATGAACGTCGGTTGGCTATCCAAGGTGCTCTCGCGGGCCAAGCCTTCCGCAAGCGACCAAGACCTGCAGGAGCACGCGATGGCGATCTTCGCAGCCATCGAGGGGGCCCAGCTGGTCGCGCGGGGCTGCCAGGACATCGGCATCTATGACCGGACGATCCGGGCTTACCGAGCGACAGGTCTCTTCCCGTAATTGGCCGGCGGCTCAAATGGGAGTGGCAGTTGTTCAAGTCAGGGCGATGGTTTTTTTCGCAAGTCCGCCGGCCGACCTATCCGGCGAGCCACTTCAGCGGCATCTGCGGTCGAAATACCCCTCCTACTCAGTCAGTTGATACTGCTGGCAGCGGGCGTGGTTCAAAATCAGCAGCAATAGAAGATCGTCGGGTCCATCCCCGTCAAGACCGGCAGGTTGGCAGTCGTCTCGGTGCGCACTTGGTCTCGCGCGCGGCAGAACCGCCTCCGTTGGCAATTTACCCGCACAGAACGTTACGAGGCCTCGATTCTACGTGCAACCTGTTCGGGAGTGTTGAAGGCGTGGATTTATCGATTTAAAGGTGACTAAAATAATCATCTTATGTTGACAAGGCCAATTTCGCTCCATAGGTTCCGCCCGCATCCGTGGCGTAGGGACCAAGCAATGGCACGTGTTTTTTTGAATGTTTCTAATAATGTATCGCGAATTTATAGAGATAGCCTATTTGTCACGACAGCGATCGTCCTGATCGGCATTGCGGCATCGCCGGCTGCGGCCCAAAGCGCCACCGATGCCAGTGCGACAGCGCTGGAGCCGATCGTCATTCAAGGCGGCGCAGCCTCTGATAGCAAGGCTGACCGGACGTCCGTTGCCGCTAAGAACAGCTCGGCGGCGACCAAAATCAACACGCCGCTCGTCGAGACGCCGCGTTCGGTCTCGGTGACCACCGAGAAGGAAATCGAGCAGCGGGGCGCCCAGAGCATCATCGAGGCCGTGCGCTATTCGGCCGGCGTGACGACCGGACCGAACGGCTTCGATCCGCGCTTCGACCAAATCTTCATTCGCGGCTTCAACATCACGACGGTTGGCGACTATCGGGACAGCCTGCGCCAGCCCTATATCAATTACGGCATGTTCCGCACCGATCCCTATCAGCTGCAACGCGTCGAGGTGATCAAGGGACCGGTATCCGTTCTCTACGGCTCGGGATCGCCGGGCGGCCTCGTCAACAAGATATCGAAGCTTCCGACCGAAGAGCCGATCCACGAAGTCGGTATCTCCTACAGCACCAAGGATCGGGCTCAGGCGATGTTCGATTTCGGTGGACCGATCAGCGAAGGAAATGATGATTTCCTCTATCGCATCGTCGGCCTTGCGCGCCACGGCGACAACAATTTCGATATTGCCGACGATCGCTATTTCCTGGCGCCGTCCTTCACCTGGAAGCCCGACGAAGGCACGTCCTTCACGCTGTACGGCCTGGCGCAGTCCGACGAGACCGATGCCAATGTCGGCGCGATCACGACCGTCGACGGCAAAATTCTCGACATAAGGCAGAGCGATCCCGACTACGACTACCAGAAGGTCAAGCAGCAGCAGGTCGGCTATCAGTTCGAGCACGAATTCGACAACGGCCTGACGTTCCGCCAGAACCTGCGCTATTCGCATCTCGATCTCAGGGCTCGTTACCTCGGCGT
>Ga0102593_1000452_pt1 | contig 75945 bp, 75 predicted proteins | sample AraplaCol_mMS_r2_2_FD_76862 | JGI IMG/M metagenome (GOLD analysis project Ga0102593, IMG submission 76862) | Arabidopsis root microbial communities from North Carolina, USA - plate scrape MF_Col_mMS_r2 (SPADES assembly) (version 2) | ecosystem: Host-associated > Plants > Roots > Endosphere... | reverse complement strand
AAGATCGATGGCTTCGTCAGCCAATACAACGAAAACTGCAAGCCGTTCACCTGGACCGCCACCGCCGATTCAATCCTCGAAAAACTCGCTCGGCTCTGCGGGCGAATTACTGGGACAGGACACTAGCCGTCGGCGCCCGCTGACCGCGACTCCCGTCTTTGCCTGAGCGTTTCGCTGCGGCGCCCGCACGACCATCGGCGCTCATTCAGGAGATTGCCAGATGAACACCCCTTCGACCCGGCCCCCCCGCAAGCGCACCCCCGAAGAACCCGAACTCACCCAGGAAGAATCCGTGCCCCTGGATGGAACCGACCCCGAGGGCGAGGAAATGATGAAGAAGGTCGAGAACAAGAAGCTCCAGGATCGCGGCGACGCCGAGCGCAAGACGCCCGATAAATCCTGACGGCGACAGGGCGCCGTGGCTTTGTCTTCTGGGGAAGAACGGCGATGCCCTACAGCCGCGCCGCTGCTGCGTTGATAAAAATCCCCCGGCGGGCATGGGCTCCCCGGTCTGCGGCCAGGTTGGCCGCAGCGGATCGAAAGCAGAACAGGGCGGAAGGGATTGTCTGCCCGTACGACGGAGGAAAAAATGAAACTCGACGGCGCGGCCGGGTCGGCCATGCAGGAAAGCCTGATGAAGGTGGGCGTCCCGGGACTCGACGACGTTCTTGGCGGCGGCCTCACGTCCAACCGCCTGTACCTGGTCGAAGGTACGCCGGGCGCGGGCAAGACCACCATCGCGCTTCAATTTCTGATCGAAGGAGCGAAGCGGGGCGAATCGGTGCTGTATGTCACCCTGTCGGAAACGGCGCAGGAGTTGCGCGGTGTCGCGCAATCCCATGGGTGGGACCTGAGCGGCATCGAGGTGCGCGAAATGCTCCCATCGGAAACCGCGCTCGAACCCGACGAGCAATACACGATGTTCCATCCGTCCGAGGTCGAGCTCAGCGAAACGACGTTGAAGATTCTCTCGGACGTGGACGTGCTCAAGCCGTCGCGCGTGGTGTTCGATTCGCTATCGGAGCTGCGCCTCCTGGCTGGCAGCTCGCTGCGCTACCGGCGCCAGATCCTGGCGCTCAAGCAGTTCTTTGCGGGCCGCCAATGCACGGTGCTGCTGCTCGACGACATGACGGCCATGAAGCACGACCTGCAGGTGCAGAGCATCGCCCATGCCGTGCTGCGGCTCGAGCAGATCAGCTCCGACTACGGTGCGGCCCGGCGGCGGCTGGTGGTGAGCAAATACCGGGGGCACCAGTTCCGCGGCGGCTATCACGACTACCGGATCGATCGCGGCGGGCTGCGCGTGTTTCCCCGCTTGGTGGCGGCCGAACATCCGTCGGCCATTGCGCAGAAACGCATTCCCAGCGGAATCGATTCACTCGATGCCCTGCTGGGCGGCGGCATCGAGCGGGGCACGAGCACGCTGTTCGTCGGCGCGCCGGGCACCGGCAAATCGACGGTCGCTGTGCAGTTTGCGCTTGCCGCGGCGCAGCGCGGCGAATGCGCGGCCCTCTTCGTCTTCGACGAGAGCATCCAGACGCTGCGTACGCGTTGCGAAAGCATGGGCATGGACCTGGCGCCGCACATCGAAGCCGGCCGCATCATGGTGCGACAGGTCGATCCCGCCGAGCTGTCGCCGGGCGAGTTCGTGCACCTCATTCGGCTCGCGGTGGTCGAATCCGGCGCGGCGGTGGTGGTAATCGACAGCCTCAACGGCTATCTCAACGCCATGCCCGACGAGCGCTTCCTCATCGCGCAATTGCACGAGTTGCTTTCCTATCTGGGGCAGGCAGGCGTTGCGACGCTGCTGGTAGGTGCGCAGCACGGCCTCATCGGTATGCAGATGCAGACACCCGTGGACGCGAGCTACCTGGCGGACGCGGTGGTGCTGCTTCGCTATTTCGAGCTGGACGGCGAAGTGCGCCAGGCGATCTCGGTGCTCAAGAAGCGCGGCGGTGCGCACGAACGGACCATCCGCGATTTCTCGATGACGGCCACGGGGCTCAAGATCGGCGAGCCGCTGCGCCATTTCCGAGGCATCCTGACGGGCATTCCCATTCCCATCGATGGCGTGCAGCCCGCATCGTGAGTTCGCCGCCCACACCCGTCGAGCAGCGCATCCTGTTGCGCACCGCGACCTCCAGGGATGCCGTCATGGCAAACGCCGTGCTGTCGCGCGCACAGATCACCACGCATACCTGCGCAACCCTGTGCGAGCTGGTGCATGGGCTCCAGGAAGGGGCCGGCGCCATCATGCTGGCGGAAGAAGTGCTGTCCGATCCCGCCGCGGCCGCCCTGACCGAAGCGCTGGCGTCGCAGCCTCCCTGGTCCGACCTGCCGGTGCTCATCCTTGCCCGGCAGGGCGCGGACTCGCCCGTCATCGCCAGCGCCATGGACCGGCTGGCGAACGTCACCGTGATCGAGCGGCCGATGCGCGTGGCTTCGCTCATCAGCACGGTCCGCACGGTGCTGCGCGCACGCAACCGGCAGTACCAGCTGCGCGGCCTGCTCGACGGCCTGCGCGAGGCCGACCAACGCAAGACCGAGTTCCTTGCCACGCTGGCGCATGAGCTGCGCAACCCGCTCGCTCCCATGAGCACCGCGCTGACCCTGCTCATGCGCAAGGCGCACGAGCCGGCGGAAGCGCGGCGCTACTACGAGCTCATGGGCCGCCAGATCGACCACATGGTGCGGCTGGTGAACGACCTGATGGAGGTCTCGCGCATCACGCGCGGAAAGATCGAATTGCGCATGGGCGCGGTCTCCCTCGAATCGGTGATCAACGACGCCATTGAGCTGAGCCGGCCATGGCTTGAAGGGGGGAAGCACGCCTTGAGCGTGGATCTGTGCAGCGGACCGCTCGTGGTGCGAGGCGATGGCGTCCGGCTGACGCAGGTCTTCTCGAACCTGCTGAACAACGCCGCCAAATACACGGCGCCCGGCGGAAAGATCCGCGTCGTCCTTCGCGAGGAAGGCCACAGCGCCGTGGTCGAGGTCTGGGACAACGGGACCGGCATCGCACCGGAGATGCTGGGGTCGATCTTCGACATGTTCGTGCAGGTGAGCGGCACCTCCAAGGCGGCGCAAGGCGGGCTGGGCATCGGGCTGACGCTGGTCAAGAGCCTGGTCGAGCTTCATGGCGGCAAGGTCGAGGCCCGCAGCGACGGGATCGGCCGGGGCGCGATGTTCTGCGTGCGCCTGCCGCTCGCACGCATCGAAGCCGACGTGCCGCAGCCGCCGGTGCCGGCGCCGGCCGCGCGCGGCTGGCCGGCATCGCTGCCAAGGGAGGTGCTGATCGTCGACGACAACCGGGATGCGGCCGATGCGTTGAGCGACCTGCTGCGCTCGCTTGGCGCATCGACCCGCGTGGCCTACAGCGGCGACGCCGCGCTGCGTGCAGTCGCCGAGGGGCCGCTGCCCGGACTTGCCATCCTGGACATCGGCATGCCTGGCATGGATGGCTGCGAACTGGCGACAAGGCTGCGCGCCAATCCCGCGCTGAACGGGCTGGTCCTGGTTGCGTTGACGGGGTGGGGGCAACGGGGCGACAAGGAGCGCATTGCGACCGCGGGTTTCGACCACCACCTGCTCAAGCCGCTCGATCTTGCGGCGCTGATGTCGATCCTGTAGGCCTGCCGTGAACCACGACGCGAGCACCATGCCGGCACCGGGCCATCCGGACTCACCGCCGTCGCTTTGGCGGCGCTACCGGCGGTGGGTGCTGCTGGCCGTGGCGCTCGCGGTGCTGGGCCTGCTGCTGTCGCATGCGCACAAGGTAGATTGGGCGGGCGCGTGGCAGGCGCTGCAGCGCTATCCGCTGATGCTGCTGCTGGGCGTGCTCGGGCTGGCCACTTCGAGCCATGCGCTGTATGGATGCTTCGACCTGATCGGGCGGCGGCACACGCGCCATCGGGTGCCGCGCTGGCGCACCTGGGCCATTGCGGTCACCAGCTATGCCTTCAATCTCAACCTGGGCTCGCTGGTGGGCGGCATCGCAATGCGCGCGCGGCTCTATGCGCGCGCCGGACTCGACGAGGCCACCGTGGCGCAGGTCGTCGGAATCAGCCTCGCCACCAACTGGCTCGGCTACGGGCTCCTGGCTGGCGGGCTGTTCGCGGCCGGCATCATCACGCCGCCGCGGCAGGCGAGCATCGGGGCCGACGCATTGCGCGCGCTGGGCGTGCTGATGATTCTTCTTGCCGTGGCCTACGTGCTGGCCTGCGCCTTCTCCCATGGGCGGCAATGGCAGGTGCGCGGGCGGCGGGTCGAACTCCCCTCGGCGCGGCTTGCGCTCATCCAGCTCACGATCTCCACCGCCAACTGGGCGCTCATGGGTTGTGCCATGTATCTGCTGCTGGGCCGCCAGGTGCCATACACGACCACGCTGAGCGTGCTCATGGCGGCATCCATCGTGGGCGTGATCACGCCTATTCCGGCCGGGCTGGGCGTGCTGGAGGCCGTGTACCTGGCGCTGCTCTCGGGCACCGTGCGCCAGGGCGCGCTGATGGGCGCCGTGCTCGCCTATCGGGCGCTCTACTACCTGTTGCCGCTGGGCGGCGGCATTCTGCTCTACCTGTTTCTCGAGCGCTATGCGGCCAGCCATCCGCAGGACTTGGAAACCGACACGCCATGGCCCGCGCAAACCCGCTGAAGCGCTACAAGGAAAAGCGCAACTTCGGCGTCACGCCGGAGCCGGAGGAAGGCGGCGCATCCTCGCCCGGCACGCTGCAGTTCGTGGTGCAGAAGCATTGGGCGACCCGCCTGCACTACGACTTCCGCATCGAGCTGGACGGCTCCATGAAGAGCTGGGCGGTGCCCAAGGGTCCGAGCTACGACACGCACGACAAGCGCATGGCCGTGCACGTGGAGGACCATCCCATCTCGTACAACAAGTTCGAGGGCGAGATACCGCCCAGGCAGTACGGCGCGGGCAAGGTGATCATCTGGGACAAGGGCACCTGGACGCCCATCGGCGATGCGCGCAAGGGCTACAAGGCGGGACACCTCAAGTTCGAGCTGCATGGCCACAAGCTGCGCGGCAAATGGGCGCTGGTGCGCATGCACGGCAACAAGGACGCAAAGCAGGACGCATGGCTGCTGATCAAGGAACACGACGGCTACGCCCGCCCCGCGGCCGAGTTCAGCGTGGTCGACCAGTTCCCGGACAGCGTGGCCGAGCTGCCGATGCCCGAAACGGTTGCCGCTGCCGCGCCTGCGGCGGCCGCAGCGGCCTCGCCGGCAAAGCGAGGCAAGGCCGCCATGCCGGCCGATGCGGTGAAGGCCGCCATGCCCGCCAAGCTCTCCCCGCTGCTCGCAACGCTGGTCGATGGTCCGCCGCCGGACCCGCAGAACTGGATCTACGAAATCAAGTTCGACGGCTTCCGGCTGCTTGCGCGCGTCGACACCAAGGCCGCCCAGCTTTTCACGCGCAACGGGCACGACTGGAGCGGCCGCATGCCGCACCTGGTGCAGGCCATCGAACGCATGAAGCTCCAGCCGTGCTGGCTGGACGGTGAGGTGGTGGTGCTCAACGAATCCGGCGGCACCGATTTCCAGGCGCTTCAGAACGCCTTTGACAGCGACAGGACGCGCAACATCGTCTACTTCCTGTTCGACGTGCCGCACTACGGCGGCTTCGACCTCACGGGCGTGCCGCTGGTCGAGCGCCGCGCGCTGCTGCAGACGCTGCTTGCCAAGGCGCCGCCCGAGATCCGCTTCAGCGAAGTCTTCGACGCACCGCCCGAGGACATCGTCGCCTCGGCCTGCAAGATCGGGCTCGAAGGCGTCATCGGCAAGAGAAAGAACAGCACCTATGCATCGCGGCGTTCGCCCGACTGGATCAAGCTCAAGTGCTCGTTCCGGCAGGAGTTCGTCATCGGCGGCTACACCGATCCCAAGGGCTCGCGGGTGGGTATCGGCTCCCTGCTGCTCGGCGTCCACGACGACGAGGGCGACCTCCTCTATGCGGGGGCGGTGGGCGCGGGCTTCAACAACCGCTCGCTCACCGACATGCTCGAAAGGCTCAAGCCGCTCGCCACCGACAAGCGGCCGTTCAGGAACCCGACCGAGAACGACCGCCGCGCGCATTGGGTGAAGCCGGTGCTGCTGGCCGAAGTCACTTTTTCCGAATGGACCAAGGACGGCCATGTGCGCCACCCCGTTTTTCACGCCGTTCGCACCGACAAGCCAGCCAAGGCCATCGTGCGCGAGAAGCCCGTTCATCAGGCCGCCCCTGACAAGGAGTCCGAGCCTTCGGCGACGATGCCGGCCAACTTCAAGGTCTCGCATGCCGATCGCGTGGTCGATGCGAGCACCGGCATCACCAAGGTCGAGGTGGTGCGCTTCTACGGCCTCGTCGCGCCGCTGATGATGGAGCACCTCAAGGGACGGCCCGTATCGTTCGTGCGCGCGCCGCAGGGTATCCAAGGGCAGCTCTTCTTCCAGAAGCATCTCGACGAAGGGCAGATGGCCGGAGTGCGGCAGCTCGATCCGGCGCTGTGGCCGGCGCACCCCGAGCTGATCGAAGTCGCGAGCCCGCTCGGGCTCCTGAGCGCGGCGCAGATGAACGTGATCGAGTTCCATACCTGGAACGGCGTGAAGACGCTCATCGGCAAACCCGATCGCATGACCTTCGACCTCGATCCGGGCGAAGGCGTCGGCTGGCCCATGGTGCAGCAGGCGGCCGAACTGATGCGCGTGGTGCTCGACGAACTGGGCCTGCCTTCGTTTTGCAAGACCAGCGGCGGCAAGGGGCTGCACGTGGTGGTGCCGGTGAAGCGGCAATACGACTGGGACACAGTGAAGGACTTTTCGCAGGCCATCGTGCGGCACATGGCGCGCACGTTGCCGCAGATGTTCGTTGCAAAGAGCGGGCCGAGCAACCGCGTCGGCCGCATCTTCATCGACTACCTGCGCAACGGCTTCGGCGCGACCACCGTCTGCGCGTGGTCCGTGCGCGCGCGGCCCGGAATGGGCGTGTCGGTGCCGGTGGAGTGGCAGGAGGTTCCGACGCTGTCGGGCGGTGCGCAGTGGACTCTGCGAAACATCCACGCCCGGCTCGATCGCGGCAACGAGCCGTGGGCGGGCTATGCCAAGGCGGCGAAGAGTCCGGGTGCCGCGATGAAGAAGCTGGGCTTCGAGCCCGGGGGCGCCCGCGGGCGCCAGCGCTAGGGCCGGCCGGCGCGTTGCCCGCACGGCCAGGTGCCGGAGCCGGCCGGGCTCAGAGCTCGATCAAGGAGGACGTGGCTTTGTTCAGCGCCAGCTTGCCCTTGGCCGTGATCGATTCCACCTGGGCCAGGTGACGGATCGCGCGATCGTCGGGCGTGTGGGTGGCGGAGGGAGGAATGAAGGCGGTCACCAATTCGGCGGCCCGCAAGACACGCAGCCTGTCGATGTCGGCTGGCGTGTGAACGACGTATGGCAATCTCTGCTCGGCAATGACCCGAAGAAATTCCATGGACATGAGCCGTCTCCTTGTCTAGATAGGCGGACGTGCATTTTGCGGAGAATTTCACGCTTGTGGCTGATTGCTGCGGCGCACATCTGTGCTGCAGTTGTATCAAGGTGTTTTTGCGTGCCGAGGCTGAAAACGAAGGTGCCGATTTCGTGCGCCAAGGTTACCGGTATCGGCATCTTGCCTCTGCAATTCGCAGGAAGCGCGACCCTTCCGCGCGAGCGCTCAGGCCTTGGGTGAGCCGATTCGCTCGTAATTCACGAAGCTGAAATTCAGGCGTTCCTTGGCCGAGACGTGCGACTCGCGTTGCGTCTCGCGCCACTCGGATGGAGACAGCTGCGGCGCATGGGCGTCGCCTTCGTAGTCGTGCGCGATTTCGGTGACGACGGCCTGCTGTGCCAGCGGCTCGGCCTCGGCATAGATCTGCGCGCCGCCGATGATCCATACCTCCGGCACCTGCGATTCTTCGCACAGCGAGAGCGCCTCTTGCAGGCTGGCCGTGCGCTGCGCGCCTTCGGCTTTCCAGTTGTCCTGCCGCGTGATGACGATGTTGCGCCGGCCGGGCAGCGGACGGAAGCGCGGCGGCAGCGAGTCCCAGGTCTTGCGGCCCATGATGACGGGGGCGGCGCCGGTCGTGCGCTTGAAGTGCGCCAGGTCTTCGGGCAGGTGCCAGGGCATGGTGCCGTTGGCGCCGATCACGCCGTTGGCGGCGCGGGCGAAGATGAGGTTGATGCGCGGTGCGGTCATGAGCCGAACGATCCGTTCACACAGCCACGGGCGCCTTGATCGCCTCGTGGTGCTTGTAGTCGAGCACTTCGAAGTCTTCGTACTGGTAGTCGAAGATCGAAGCCGGCTTGCGCTTGATGTGCAGCGTGGGGTACGGGTAGGGCGTGCGGCTCAGCTGCAGCGCTACCTGTTCGGCGTGGTTGCTGTAGATGTGGCAGTCGCCGCCGGTCCAGATGAAGTCGCCCACGTCGAGATCGCACTGCTGCGCCACCATGTGCGTGAGCAGCGCGTAGCTGGCAATGTTGAAGGGCACGCCAAGGAAGATGTCGGCGCTGCGCTGATAGAGCTGGCAGCTGAGCTTGCCGCGCTCGCCCGGTGCTTGTGGCGGCGCCACGTAGAACTGGAAGAAGGCGTGGCAGGGCATGAGCGCCATCTTCGAGAGCTCGGCCACGTTCCATGCGCTCACGATGATGCGGCGCGAATCCGGGTTGGTCTTCAGGGTCTTGATGACCTCGGAAATCTGGTCGATATGGCCGCCATCGGGTGTGGGCCAGCTGCGCCACTGCACGCCGTACACGGGGCCGAGGTCACCGTCTTCGCGCGCCCATTCGTCCCAGATGGAGACGCCGCGCTCCTTCAACCAATTGTTGTTGCTGGAGCCGGTCAAAAACCACAGCAGTTCCTGGATGATGGACTTCAGGTGCACCTTCTTCGTGGTCACCAGCGGAAAGCCTTCGTTCAGGTCGAAGCGCATCTGGTGGCCGAACACGCTCTTGGTGCCGGTGCCCGTGCGGTCGCTCTTGAACACGCCGTGGGTGTCCACGTGGCGCATGAAGTCTTCGTACTGGGAGCGGACGGGGCGGGCGGGCAAGGTCATGTTGGGAATTTTACGGGGCGGCGCTAGCATTGGCCGATGACCGGACATGACCACTCCCACGACCACAGCGAACTCGGCGAAATGGACCTGCGTGTTCGCGCCCTTGAAAGCGTGCTCACGCAGAAGGGCTACATCGACCCAGCCGCGCTCGACGCGCTGATCGACACCTACCAGACCCGCATCGGCCCGCGCAACGGTGCGAGGGTGGTGGCGCGGGCCTGGGTCGACCCAAACTTCCACGACTGGCTGATGGCGGATGCCACGGCCGCCATCGCATCGCTCGGCTACGCCGGCCGCCAGGGCGAGCACATGGTGGCGGTGCAAAACACAAATGACGAGCACCACATGGTTGTCTGCACCCTGTGCAGCTGCTACCCCTGGCCGGTGCTCGGCCTGCCGCCCACCTGGTACAAGAGCGCGCCGTACCGGTCGCGCGCCGTGAAGGACCCGCGCGGCGTGCTGGCCGATTTCGGCACGGCGCTGCCCGAGACGACGCGCATCCGCGTCTGGGATTCGACCGCCGAGGTGCGCTACCTCGTGATTCCCCAGAGGCCTGCCGGCACCGAAGGGTGGAGCGAAGACGAACTTGCCACCCTCGTCTCGCGCGATTCGATGATCGGCACGCGCCTTGCCGATGCGCCGGCTGCAGCAAGGAGCGCCGCATGAGCTACGTCACGCATGCCGACCTGGGTGGCCAGCCGGGCTTCGGGCCGGTCACGCCCGAGCCCGAGGGTGAACTCTTCCACGCAGGTTGGGAGCCGCGAGCGCTGGCGCTCACGCTGGCAATGGGCGCAACCGGCTCCTGGAACATCGATGCGAGCCGCGCCATGCGCGAGACGCTGCCGAACTACCGCGACCTGAGCTACTACCAAATATGGCTCGAGGCGCTCGAGCAACTGATGCTGCAGCGTGGGCAGATTCTTCCGGACGAGATCGCGTCCGGCGAGATGCGCCATCCGGCCGCGCCGGTCGCTCGTGTGCTGCAGGCCGGGAACGTGCCCGCGGTGCTTGCAAAGGGCTCGCCGACCGAGCGCACCGCGCCAGGTCCTGCGCGCTTTGCCGTTGGGGAGGCCGTGCGGATGCACATCGGCAAGGTCGACCATCACACGCGGCTGCCGGGCTATGTGCAGGGCAAGCGTGGCACCATCGAACATGTCCACGGCGCGCATGTGTTCGCCGATGCGAATGCGCAGGGCCTCGGCGAACAGCCGCAGTGGCTCTATACGGTCGTCTTCGAGGAAGCCGAGCTGTGGGGCGATGCGGCGCCGCGCCAGAACCTCTCGGTTTCGGTCGATGCGTGGGAAAGCTACCTGGAGCCTGCAGCATGAACATCGACATGCCACCGCTCGCGCTTGCATCCGGCATGCCGCTCGATGCCGATGGTCCGGTGTTCCGCGAGCCTTGGGAAGCGCAGGCCTTTGCGATGGCACTCGCGCTGCACGAGCGCGGCCTGTTCACTTGGGTCGAGTGGGCGGAAGCGCTTGCTGCGCAGATCACCGCCGCGCAAGTCGCGGGAGATCCCGACACGGGCGACACCTACTACCGACATTGGCTCGGCGCGCTCGAAGGCCTGGTGGCCCGCAAGGGCGCGAGCTCGGGCGACGAACTCGCGCGCTACCGCCATGCATGGGACCACGCTGCCGACCGCACGCCGCACGGCCAGCCTATCGAGCTGTGCGGCGAGGACTTTCCCGCCTAGACGCGGATCACCCGTCCCGGGTTCAGGATGTTCTTCGGATCGAGCCCGCGCTTGATGGCGCGCATCATCTCCAGCGCCACGGGCGACTTGTGCTTCTCGAGCTTGTCGACCTTGAGCGAGCCGACGCCGTGCTCGGCCGAGAACGAGCCGCCGAATTTTTCGACGGCGTCATAGACCAGCGTGTTGATGCGCTCTTCCTCGTTCTTGAGGAAGGCCTTGGTGTCGATGTTCTCGGGCGCCTGCACGTTGTAGTGCAGGTTGCCGTCGCCCAGGTGGCCGAAGTTCACCAGCCGCACGCCTGCGATCTCGCGTGCCAGCAGGGCGTCGGTCTCGGCCACGAAGGCCGGAATGCTGGAGACGGGAATCGAGATGTCGTGCTTGATGTTCAAGCCCTCTTCAGCCTGCGCGAGCGGAATGCTTTCGCGGATGTGCCAAAGCTGGTGCGCCTGCGCGAGATTCTCGGCCACCACCGCATCGGTCACGCAGCCGTCTTCGAACGCGGTTTCGAGCAGCGCCTCGAAGCGCGCGCGCGCATGGTCCTCCGATTCGCTGTCGGAGTTCTCCAGCAGCACGCAGTACGGTACCGCTTCGTCGCCAATGAAGGGCACGCGCAACTGCGGCATGTGCTTGTCGACCAGGCTCAGCGCAAACTTGCCCATCACTTCGAAGCCGGTGAGGCCCGAGCCCAGGTGCTTGTGCGCAAGGCCCAGCAGCGTGACTGCGTGGTCGAGCGAGGGTACCGCGGCCCACGCCGTGAGCTGCGCGGCAGGCAGCGGGTAGAGCTTCATCGTGGCCGCGGTGATGATGCCCAGCGTGCCTTCGCTGCCGATCATCAGGTCGCGCAGATCGTAGCCGGTGTTGTCCTTGCGCAAGCCGCTGGTGCCTTCCCAGATCTCGCCCTGCGGCGTGACCACCTCGAGGCCCAGGCACAGCTCGCGCGTGTTGCCGTAGCGGACGACCTGCGTGCCGCCCGCGTTGGTGGCCAGGTTGCCGCCGATGGTGCAGCTGCCTTCGGCTGCCAGGCTCAGCGGGAACAGGAAACCTTGCTTCTCGGCCGTCTCCTGAAGAGTCTGCAGGATGCAGCCCGCTTCCACGGTCATCGTGAGGTTGGCGGCGTCGACGGTGCGGACGGCATTCAGCCGCTGCAGGCTCAGCACCACCTGTGTTCCGCTGTCGTCGGGAATGGAGCCCACCGCCAGCCCGGTATTGCCGCCCTGCGGCACGACGGCCGTGCCGGCCGCGGCGCAGGCCTTGACCACGTCGGCCACCTGCTGCGCATTGGCGGGCCGCACCACCGCCAGCGACTTGCCGCGCGCGCGCTTGCGCCAGTCTTGTTCGTAGGCCGTGAGGTCGCCTTCGTTCAGCACGTGCTGGGCACCCACGATGGCGCGCAGCTGGTCGATCAAGGGAGAAGAAGTCGTCATTGAGTAGATGCCTCCAGTTGGCGGGCAGCCTTGGCGTTGCGCAGGCGCAGCCGGACGTGCAACGCGCAGGCCGTGAATAGCGCGAGGCACAGCAGCACCTCGATGAGCGCGAGCGCTTGCCCCACGCGGTTGGTGTCGCTCCAGGCGCGCACCACGCCTTCGGTGAAATAGAGCCAGATCATCAGGCTGACCCAGCGGTAGGTGTACATGCGGTTCTTGTAGAGCCCCGCGAGCGGAATGACAAGCGGGAGCACCTTGAGCGCCAGCAGCGAGCCGCCCGGCCGAAGCGGCGCCAGCCATAGCTCCCAGGCCAAGCCCAGCACGATGAGCCCGGCGAGGCTGCCCACGGCAAGCCATCGGGTGGCGCTGACGGAAGAAGAGGCGTGCGGTGTGATGGTTTGCATGGATTGGACACCGCAGAACCGGCGGCACGAAGTGTGCGAAGACGAGAGGAGGGTTCGGGTTCTTATGATACCGGCCATGAATCGTCAGCAGCTGTGGAGGGATCTTTCGCGTTTTCCGTGGGGCAACACCGCGGCGGTGCTGGGCGAGCGGTTCCGGGAGGACCGGCTCGGCCTCACAGCCAGCAGCCTCACCTTCACCACCACCATTGCCATGGTGCCGTTCTTCACCGTGGCACTGGCGCTCTTCACCGTGTTCCCGATGTTCGCCAAGCTGCAGGGCCGGCTGCAGCGCTGGCTCATCGAAAGCCTGATTCCCGACAACATCGCGCGCCAGGTGCTGGGCTACCTGAACCAGTTCTCCAGCAAGGCCGGCGGCCTGGGCATTGCGGGCCTGGTGGTGCTGCTGATCACCGCCATTGCGCTGATCCTCACCATCGACAAGACGCTCAACAACATCTGGCGCGTGCGCTCACCGCGGCCGTTTGCGCAGCGCGTGCTGATCTACTGGGCCGCCATCACGCTCGGTCCGCTGATCCTGGCGGTGAGCCTCTCGACCACGTCATATGTGTTTGCCGCCTCGCGCGACGTGGTGGGCGGCAGCATCCTCAAGCTGTTCTTCGACACCTTCGAGATCGTGCTGCTCGCGGGCGGCATGGCCTCGCTCTACCACTACGTGCCCAACACCAATGTGCGCTGGGCGCACGCGTGGGCCGGCGGCATCTTCGTGGCGGCCGCCATCGAGATCGCCAAGCGCGTGCTGGGCTACTACCTGAGCCTGGTGCCGACCTATTCGGTGCTCTACGGCGCCTTTGCCACGGTGCCGATTCTTCTGATATGGATCTACGTGGCCTGGGTCATCGTGCTGCTGGGCGCCGTCATCGCGGCCTACCTGCCGAGCTTGCTGGCCGGCGTTGCGCGCCGCGGCGGCCGGGCCGGATGGCCGCTGCAGTTGGCCATGGAGGTGCTGCAGCACCTGGCGCGGGCGCGCGCCACGCCGGCCAAGGGCATCGGCGCCGCCGAGCTCGTTACGCGCATGCGGGTCGACGCGCTGCAGCTGGTGCCGGTGCTCGAAACCTTGGTGGCGATCGACTGGATCGCGCCGCTCGCCGAGGAGACCGCCGACGAGGACCCGCGCTACGTGCTCCTGGCCGACCCTTCGACACCGATCGAGCCGCTGCTCCGAGAGCTGCTGATGCCCCGCGCCGAGCCGCTCGAAGACCTGTGGCAGAAAGGCCCGTTGCACTCGCTGCGGCTGGGGGACGTGCTCCTGATCTAGGAGCATTCAGATCTTGACTTTGCCCCGCCAGATGTCGCGGTACATCGCCCAGTCGCCCATGAAGCTGTAGAGCGGGCGCTTGAATGAGGCGGGCCTGTTCTTCTCGAAGCCGAAGTGCCCGACCCAGGCAAAGCCGTAGCCCGCGACCAAGCCGGCCAGGAGCCACAGCGGATTGAGCGTGACGACCAGGGCCACCAGGCACAGCAGCGAAATCGTCGAACCCACGAAGTGCAGGCGCCGGCAGGTGCGGTTGGCGTGCTCGGTCAGGTAGAACGGATAGAACTCCGCAAAGCTCTTGAAACGACGCGGATCGACGGCAGATTCCGGGGCAGTCGTGGTGTTCATCGTGCGGGTCTCCTGGGCGCCGGAGGCGCTTTGTTCATAATAGCCACGAGCATTGGTCCGCACCAACGCGGCTTTGTATTCACACCTTCACTGCATCAGCTTTGAGCGCTCTTCCCGCCGCCCCCGATTCCGCCGAGCCCGCCCGCAATGCGCCGTGGGTGGTGTGCCTGTGCGCCGAATGGTGCGGCACCTGCCGCGACTACCGGCCGCTGATGGAGCAGGTGGCGCGTGCGCATCCGCAGTTCCGCTTTGCCTGGGTCGACATCGAAGACCACGCCGAGATTGCGGACGCCTTCGACGTAGAGACCTTTCCCACGCTGCTGATCGCCGATGCCGACGGCACCCGTTTTCTGGGCCCGCTGCTGCCGCATGCCGAGACGCTCTCGCGCATGCTCGGCGCGCTGCAGGCGCCGCAGCCTTCCAGCCTTGACGTTGACCTGCTGCTGGCCGTGCTGGAGAAGCGGCCGGCTGAATTCGCGGTCTGACCGCGCCCCCCGCATGAACGTACTGATCTTTGGCGCCACCGGTATGGTGGGGCAGGGCGTGTTGCGCGAATGCCTGCTTGCGCCCGATGTGGCACGCGTGGTCGCTGTCGGTCGGAATGCCACCGGGCAGCAGCATCCGAAACTGCAGGACGTGGTCATCAGGAACATGTACGACTACAGCGGCTTCGAGCCGCAGCTGCAGGGCTTCGATGCCTGCTTCTTCTGTCTTGGCGTGTCGTCGGTCGGCATGAAAGAGGCCGACTACAAGCGCATTACCTACGACCTCACGATGGCCGCAGCCACGGTGCTCGCGCCGCTCAACCCGGGCATGACCTTCACCTACGTGACAGGCGCGGGCACCGACAGCAGCGAACGCGGCAGCAGCATGTGGGCGCGAGTAAAGGGCGCTACCGAAAACGCGTTGCTCAAGCTGCCGTTCAAGGCCGCCTACATGTTCCGTCCCGGCATGATCCAGCCGTTGCACGGTGTGCGTTCGAAGACGCCGCTCTACCAGGCGGCCATCATGGTGCTCAAGCCGGTGCTGGGGATCGCCTACCGGCTGTGGCCGGACAAGGTGACGACCACCGAGAAGGTCGGCCGCGCCATGCTGGCGGTGGCGCGGCACGGCGCACCGAAGGTGCTGCTCGATCCGGCGGACATCAACGCCCTGGGGCGCTGAAGCTTACGCGCTCGAACGCGCGCGGCCCAGCTTGCGCTGCCCCGCGCTGGCGATGGCGTCCACCAGGTGTCGCACGAACGCTTGTGCCAGCGGCGTGAGCGTGCGCCCTTCGAGCGCCAACACCTGAAGTTGCCGCTGCTGCAGCGGCGCCTCGGCAAACGGGCGCGCCACCACAGTGCCCGCGTCGATGAGGTGCGTCACGGTGAGGTGGCCCGACAGCATCACGTCCGGCGTGCGCAAGAGCGGCAGCAGTACCGATGAAAAATTGCTGACGAAGATCGCGCGGTACTGCAGGCCCTGAAGGCTGCACGCCTGGTCGAATAGCTGCCGCGCGGTCACGCCCTTGTCGCCCACGGCCAGCGGGTAGCGCACCGCGTCGGCCACCGACACCACGCGCTGCCGCGCCAGCGGATGGTCGGGACGCAGCACCGCGAACACCGGCGCATTGGCCGAGTGCTCGATCTTCAACCCCGGCTCGGGTGCCACCACGTACTTCAGTGCGATGTCGGCCTCGCCGCGCGCAAGCAGGGCGCTCACGCCATCGGGCGAGCCCACGTGGAGTTCGAGCTGCGTGCCCGCATGTGCCGACTCGAAGCTGCGCATCACCTGCGGCATGAAGTGCGCGGCAAACCCCTCGGTGCAGGCCATGCGGATGCGGTGCGCGCTGCGGCCGCCCAGGTCGCGCACCTGCTCGATGACCTGCTCGATGTCGAGCTGCGCATTGCGCAAGTGCGCCGCGAGCCGCTCGCCCGCCGCGGTGAGCGCCATGCCCCGGGCATGGCGCTCGAACAAGGGCGTGCCCAGGCTGTCCTCGAGCTTGGTGATCTGGCGGCTGACCGCCGACGAAGCCACGAAGAGCCGCGCCGCGGCCTGGCTTACCGAGCCGCTGCGCGCCACCTCCAGAAAATGTCGCATCGGAATGCTGAGAAGCGGTGGGGTCATGGAAGTCGTAAGCCTTGCCTTCAAGGCAATGGTAGCTTGCAAAAACGATGCTAGGAGCATCGCCCCTTAGGCCTTGTACTTGCTGCATCTGTCGGACACAGGAAATCCTTCATGCAACGTACCCAGAGCCTTGCCGCTGCCGCCGCGTATTTCGACGATGGCGGCTTCTTTTCCGACCTGCAGCGGCGGGTCGCTTTTCGAACCGAGAGCGACACCGGCGCCGCCACGCCCGCGCTGGGCGCCTACCTGCGCGACGAACTGGTGCCGCCGCTCTCCGCAATGGGTTTCGCCTGCGAAATCATCGAGAACCCGATGGCCGGCGGCGGGCCGTTCCTGATCGCGCGCCGCATCGAAGACCCCGCATTGCCCACCGTGCTGAGCTATGGCCATGGCGACGTGGTGAGCGGGCAGGACGCGCAATGGGACGAGGGCCTCGGGCCCTGGGCACTCACCGTGCGCGGCGACCGCTGGTACGGCCGCGGTACGGCCGACAACAAGGGCCAGCACACCATCGCACTCGGCGGCCTGGCCGCCGCGCTACGGGCGCGCGGTGGTCGGCTTGGCTACAACATCACCTGGCTCATCGAGACCGGCGAAGAGGCCGCGTCGCCGGGCCTGCACGCGGTGTGCGAGCAGCAGCGCGACAGCCTGCGCGCCGACCTGTTCATCGCCAGCGACGGACCGCGCGTGAGTGCCGCGCGGCCCACGCTGTTCCTGGGCTCGCGCGGCGCCGTCAACTTCAGCCTGCGGCTGCGTGCAAGGGCGCGGGGCTATCACTCAGGCAACTGGGGCGGCGTGCTCGCGAATCCGGCCACCGTGCTGAGCCACGCGGTGGCATCTTTGGTGGATGCGCACGGGCGCATCCTGGTCGATGCCTTGCGGCCGGCGTCCATTCCTGATGGCGTGCGCGAGGCGCTGGCCGACATCGCGATTGGCGGCGGTGCCGACGATCCCGCGCTCGACGAGGGTTGGGGCGAGCCGGGGCTGACGCCAGCCGAGCGGCTGGTGGCGTGGAACACCATCGAGGTGCTCGCGGTCGGCGCGGGCTCGCCGCAGCGGCCGGTCAATGCCATTCCGTCCGAAGCGGTGGCGCATTGCCAGCTACGCTTCGTGGTCGGAACGCCGTGGCGCGACTTGGCGAAGATCGTGCGCGCGCATCTCGATGCGCACGGTTTCGGCAACGTGGAAGTGCAGGTCACCCTCGAAGGCGCGGCCACGCGGCTCGAGGTGGAGAACCCGTGGGTAGCCTGGGCCCGTCGCTCCATCGAGCAAAGCAGCGGCCAGCGCGTCGACCTGCTGCCTAACCTTGCGGGCTCGCTGCCCAACGACGTGTTTGCCGACCTGCTGGGCCTGCCCACGCTGTGGGTGCCGCATTCGTACCCGGCCTGCGCCCAGCACGCACCCAACGAACACCTGCTGGCGCCGCTCGCGCGCGAAGGCCTTCAGATCATGGCGGGCCTCTATTGGGACCTGGGCGAGCCCGGCCTCGCGCCGTGGACCGCCGGAAAAACGCCGCAGGCCGCCGCCTGATTTTTCTTCTCTTCCCGGACGAACCCATGAAAACTGCTGCTCTCTTCCATCGCCTTGGCGGCCTGCTGGTTTTGGCTTCGGCACTCGTCGCTTTCCATGCGCCCGCGCTTGCGCAGGACGGCTGGCCCGACAGGCCCGTGAAGCTGGTCGTGCCCTTTCCACCCGGCGGCGGCACCGACCTCGTCGCGCGGGCCATGGGGCAGGGCCTCTCGGAGAAGCTCGGCCAGCCCGTGGTCATCGACAACAAGCCCGGCGCCTCCACCATCATCGGCACCGACGCGGTCGCCAAGGCCGCACCCGACGGCTACACGCTGCTGCTTTCGGGCTCCACCAGCTACAGCGTGAACCCCGCGCTGCGCGCCAGGCTGCCGTACGACCCTGTGCGGGACCTGGCGCCCATTGCGATCATTGCGCGCACGCCGCTGGTGCTGGTGGTGGGTGCCGGCACGCCATGGCGCTCGGTTCCCGAGCTCATTGCCGCCGCGAAGGCCAGGCCGAAGAGCATCCGCTACGCCACCTTCGGCGCCGGTTCAGGGCCGCACCTTGCAGGCGAGCTGTTTGCCCTGGCCGCAGGCATCCAGCTGCAGGACATTCCATACAAGGGCAGCAGCCAGGGTTCGATGGCGGTGATCGGCGGAGAGATCGAGATCGGCATCGACACCGTGGCGGCCGTGGCGCCGCACGTGCGTTCGGGCAAGCTGCGCGCGCTGGGCATCGTGGGCGTGACGCGCTCCAGCATGCTGCCGGAGGTGCGTACGCTTGCCGAGCAGGGGCTGCCCGATGCCACCTTCGACGCGTGGTACGGCTTTGCCGCGCCGGCGCGCACGCCCGCTCCGGTGCTCGAGAAGCTGGCGCGCGCGGTCACGGCCACGATGGGGAACCCCGCCCTGCAGTCACAACTGCGCGCACAGGGCATGGAACCGGTTGCCATTGGCGGCGCGGCGTTCCGTAGCCAGATGGAAGGCGAGATCTCGCGCTACCGCGCACTGGCGCATCGCGCCGGTATTGCGGCGGAATAAGAACCGGCCGGGTCAGGCGGGCGTGGCGATGAAATCGCGCAATGCGAACAGTACTTCGTCGGGCGCCTCGCTCATCAGTGAGTGGCCCGCACGCACGGTCACCACCTTGGCATTTTTTGCCTTGCCGACCAGCGCCTTGGGGGCACGCGGCGGCGTCATCTGGTCGGCATCGCCGAGCAGGAACAGCACGGGGCACTGGATGGCCTCGATGGCCTTTTCGCCGTTGGCGTAGTCGTTGCAGGCCTTGAAGCCGATGTGGAACACGTTGGCGTCGCGGTTGCTTGCGAGCACCCGGCGCATCAACGCGCGCGAGCTGCCGTAGAGCCAGGTGCCGGGGCCGAGAGAGGAGGGCGGCGGCGCGAGCAGCGAGTGAGAGAAGGTGTTGACCATCGCGATGGCGCGCTGCGGATCGTTGAGCGCACTGTCGAGCAATGCGGGCGATACCGTCATCGGATAGGCTGTGCCCACCAGCGCCAGATGGCTCACACGATCGGGCGCGCGCGAGGCGGCTTCGAGCGCAATCAGCGAGCCGAAGCTGTGGCCCACAAGCGCAGCTTTCTGCACGCCGGCCGCGTCGAGCAGCGCGATGACGAACTGCGCCGCATCTTCCACGCTCGCAGGCGGCGGACCTTCGCTCTTGCAATGGCCGGGCAGGTCGACCGCGAGCACGTTCCAGCCGTGGTTGGCGAACCAGCGGCTCTGAAGGATCCACACGCTGTGGTCGTTGAGCACGCCGTGGATGAACACCACGGTCGGCTTGTTCGCATCGAAGGCTTTCCCGCCGGTGTAACAGTAGGTGGTGTGGCCGTTGACTTTGTAGTTCATGTCTTGCTCCGCCGTGCGTTTTTGTGCTGCTGTTCACGCTGGGCGCCGTCGTCGTTCCGCTCGATCAACCGATGCACTGCCATTCCTAGCTCCCCGCCTTTTCCGCTGCCTTCAGCGCACGCTTCAGGTCGTCAATAAGGTCGGCAGGGTCCTCGAGCCCAATCGATAACCGGATCGTTCCTTGGGAAATTCCAGCACCCGCCAACGCCTCGTCGGTCATGCGGAAGTGCGTGGTGCTGGCCGGGTGGATCACCAGGCTGCGGCAGTCGCCCACATTGGCCAGGTGGCTGAAGAGCTTCAGTGCCTCGATGAAAGCCTTGCCCTGCGCGCGGCTGCCCTTGATGTCGAAGCTGAACACCGCACCGGCGCCGCGCGCGCCGTGGCGCAACAGCTTTTGCGCCAGTGCATGGCTCGGATGCGATTCGATCAGCGGATGTCCCACGCGCGACACGAACGGATGAGTTGCAAGAAATTCGACCACCTTCTGCGTGTTGTCGATGTGCCGCTCCATCCGCAGCGGCAGCGTCTCGATGCCCTGCAGGATCAACCACGCCGTGTGCGGGCTCATGGATGCGCCGAAGTCGCGCAGGCCTTCGCGCCGGGCACGCAGCAGGAACGCGCCCACCGTGCTCTCCTCGCTGAAGACCATGTTGTGGAACCCGTCGTACGCCTCGGTCAGCTCGGCGAATTTGCCCGATTTCTCCCAGTCGAAGCTGCCGCCGTCCACCACCACGCCGCCGATCACCGTGCCGTGGCCGGAGAGGAACTTGGTCGCCGAGTGGTAGACCAGGTCCGCGCCGTGGTCGAAGGGCTTGATGAGGTAGGGCGAGGTTAGGGTGGAGTCGACCAGCAGCGGCACGCCTGCCGCGTGCGCGATGTCGCTCACCGCGGGAATGTCGAGCACGTCGAGCCCGGGGTTGCCCACGGTTTCGCCGAAAAGCAGCTTGGTCTCGGGCCGGATCGCGGCCTTCCAGCCGGCCAGGTCGCCCGGCTTGACGAAGGTGGTCTCGATGCCGAAGCGCCGCATCGTGTAGTGCAGCAGGTTCTGTGAGCCACCGTAGAGAGCCGTGCTCGCCACGATGTGCGAGCCCGCGCCCATGAGCGTGGCTATCGACAGGTGCAGTGCGGCCTGGCCGCTGGCGGTGGCAATGGCGCCAATGCCGCCTTCGAGCGCCGAGACGCGCTGCTCGAGCACCGCATTGGTCGGGTTGCTGATGCGCGAGTAGACGTGGCCCGCGCGCTCCAGGTTGAAGAGCGCCGCTGCGTGGTCGCTCGACTCGAAGACGAACGAGGTGGTGAGGTGGATCGGCACCGCCCGCGCGCCGGTCGCGGGATCGGGTGCGGCGCCGGCGTGCAGCGCCAGGGTGTCGAATCCGGGGTCGGAGTATCCGGGCATGAAGGCCTTTCTGGGTTCGTTCGCAATGCCCCGTTACGTCTGCTAATCATGCGCGCGCATCATGGGCGTGGGAGTCGGCGCCGATTGTGGGCTATATTCAAATCGGCACCGCCGCCGAGAACGATTTCCGAGAGGAGCACACGATGAAAGTCAGCGACATCCTTCGCGTCAAGGGCAACACGCTCTTCACCATCACGCCTGACGACCCGCTGGCCGAAGCAGTCAAGACCATGGCGGAAAAGGACATCGGCTCCCTGGTGGTCATGGAACACGGCGACCTGGTCGGCATGCTCACCTTCCGGGAAGTGATTCTGGCCATCGTCGACAACAACGGCCAGGTGGGCGGCACGCTGGTGCGCAAGGCCATGGACGACGCGCCCGTCACCTGTACCCTTGAAACCGATCTCGACGAAATCCGCCGCATCATGCTGGAGCGCCACGCGCGCTACATGCCCGTGATGGACAACCGCATGCTGATGGGCGTGATCAGCTTCTACGACGTGGCCAAGGCTGTGGTGGACAGCCAGAATTTCGAGAACAAGATGCTCAAGGCCTACATCCGCGATTGGCCTGAAGAGCAATAGGCTAGCCCCCAGTCTTCGCGCACTTCGTGTCGCTTCGCCAACCCCCTACCGGGGGCAACACCAGAGGCCCGGCAAAGCCGGTTCCTCGGTGTTTCACGAAGGGGCCTGGCTGCGCCGGGCGCCCGTTCCGGGGTGCTTACTCCTTGATATTGGCGGACTGCACGATCTTCTGATTGCGGGCGTATTCGGCCTGCACGAAGTGGCCGAATTGCTCCGGCGTGCCGCTGCCGGGCAGGGCGCCTTGTTCGGCAAGCTTGCTACGCACCTGCTCTTCGGCAAGCACGGCATTCAACTCCTGGTTGAGTCGGGCGACGACTGCTGGCGGCATCTTGGCGGGGGCGAATATGCCGGTCCAGCTCACCATGTCATAGCCCTTGAGGCCGGGCATCTCGCTGAAGGTGGGCACGTTGGGCAGCGCGGCGAGGCGCTGGCTGCCGGTGATGCCCAGCGCCTTCAGGCGATTGCCGTTCACGTGCGGAATGGCGCTGGTGCTGACCAGCATCGCCAGGTCGACCTGGTTGCCGATCACGTCGGTGGCAATCTGCGCGCCGCCACGGTAGGGCACGTGGGTCACGAAGATGCCGCTGCGCTGCTTCAGAAGCTCCATGGCCAGTTGCAACACCGTGCCCACGCCAGACGTGGCGTAGTTGTAGGCGCCGGGCTTGGCCTTGGCGAGCTTCACGAAATCGGCATAGGTCTGAGCTTCCAGGCCGGGGCGCGCTACCAGCACCATGGGCGCGGTATTGAGCATGCCGACCGGTGCCAGGTCCTTGAGCGGATCGAACTTGAACGCCGTGGGGTTGACCAGCCGCCCGATGGCGATGGCACTGTCGGGCCCGACCACCAGCGTGTAGCCGTCCGGCGCCGCATTCACGGCCTTGGCCACACCGATGGCGCCGCCCGCGCCGCTCACGTTATCGATGACCACCGACTGCTTCAGCCGCTCGCTCAGCCGCGTGGCAACGAGGCGTGCGTTGACGTCCACGCTGCCGCCCGCAGTGTAGGGAACGATCAGCGTGATCGGCTTGGCGCTGGGCCATGCGCCCTGCGCAAGCGCCGCGGCGGGCAGCATCGAACAGAGCGTTGCGGCAAGTAGAAGGCGGCGAGAGTTGGTCATGGCGTGGGTCATTTCTGCTGAATGGGAGGTGGTTCTGGTGCAAGGCGTGCGCGCAGCGCGTCGAATTCGTGGCTCCACTGCGCGCGCCATGCGCGGCGCTGCGTGTCGTCGATCCATGCTCCGTCGAGCCCGTTGTGCATGAAGCCGCAGAGATCGTCCAGCCCGAAGCCGAAGTCGCGCGCCATCATGAGCCACGCCCCTGTGGGCGTGACCTTGTGCAGCGTCGGATCGTCAGTGTTGGGGTGGATGCGAAGGCCCAGGCCGGGCATGCGGCGGATGGGGTGGTCGAGCGCCCAGCGCTCCGGCGGCAGGGTGCGCAGGTAGTACGAGTTGGTGGGCACCACGGTAAAGACCACGCCGCGCTCGGCGCACTGGCGCGCGAACTCGGGCTGGTCGACCACCGTGTAGCCGTGGTCGATGCGGTCCACCTGCAGCACGTCGAGCGCGGTGCGCACGTTGGTCCATGGCATGCCGAACTCGCCCGCGTGCGCCGTGGCCTTGAGCCCCGCGCGCCGCGCCTCGGCGTAGGCCTCTGCGAAGAGTTCGGGCGGCCGGTCCACCTCGCGGTAGTCGATGCCGATGCCGATCACCTCGTCGCAGCGATGGGTCTTGACCCACTCCACCATTTCCACCGCGGCTTGGGGGCTCGCCTCGCGGTCGATGGCGGCGATGAGCCGGCCGGTGATGCCGAACTCCTGCTGCGCGTCCTGGATGGCCCGGACGATCGCGCCCTGCGCCATCGGGTAGGCGATGCCGGAGCCGTGCACCGTGCCGGTCGGGTTCCAGAAGAACTCGGCGTATCGCACGTGGTGGGCGGCCGCGTCCTCCAGGTATTCGCGCGTCAGCTGATAGAGATCGCCAGGGCTTCGCACCAGCTGCGCGTCGAGCGCGCGCAGCACCCGCAGCACTCCCACCGGCTTTTCTCCGCGCGTATAGAAGCTCTCGATCTCGTCCGACGCAAGCGGCGAGCCGGCGCTGCGGTTGAGTCGCTTGAAGGTTTCATGGCGCACCGTACCGAACAGATGGCAGTGCAGCTCCACCTTGGGTATCGCATGCAGCATGGATTCCAGCGTGAGCGGCGGCAGGGCGGAGCGGGTCATGCCGTCCAGTCTAGGGAGTGGAGCGCTATAAGCAAAATTTTGAATTTCTATAATTTGATTCATTGAATCGATAACAGGACAGCCATGGCCTCCCTGCCGCTCCGGGCGCTCAGCTTGCGCCAGCTTCAGTCCTTTTCGGTGCTGGTGGAAGAAGGTCACTTCGGCCGGGCGGCGAAGCGGCTCGCCATCACCCAGCCGGCGCTCAGCAATGCCATCAAGCAGATGGAAAAACTGCTCGGCGCCGAGTTGCTGACCCGTTCCACCCATCGCCTGCAGCTCACGCCGGTGGGCGCCGAAGTGCTTGCGCGCACCGATTTCCTGGTCAACACCTTCGAAGTGGCACTGCGCGACATAGAGAGCACCGTGCAGCGCGGCCGGGCTTTTGTGCGTGTGGGCGTGATCCCGTCGGCCAGCGCGCGCGTGACAGCCGTGGCCGGCGAATTTCTCGAGGCCGGCGGCCATGAGGCCGAGATCGCCTGGCGCGATGCGCCTTCGACCGTGTTGCTGGCCGAACTGCGCAGCGGCCAGCTCGACATGGCGATTGCAGCCATCACCGAGCCGCCCGGCGGGCTGGCCTGCATCGACCTGTTCCGCGATCCGCTGGTGCTGGTGGTGCGCCGCGATCATGCGCTGGCCATGGCCGGGAGTGCAAGCTGGGAGGTCATCGGCAAGGAACGGCTGGTGCTGTTCGAAAGCGGAAGCATGCCGGCGCTGGGCAACCCGGCGCGCGCGCAATTCGAGCAGGGCGCCGAGCCCTATCGCGTGAGCTATTCCGAAACGCTTTATGCGCTGGTGCGCAGCGGCCAGGCACTGGGGCTCATGCCGCGGCTGTACACTCGTCGCTGCGCGACCCCGAATTGGTGGTGCTGCCGCTGCTGAAGCCGCGCATCGAGCGGCGCGTGGTGCTGGCGTACCTGCCGGGACCGATGCGCAATGTGGTAGCGCAGGAACTGATCGCGTTCCTGCGCGAGCGGCTTCCGCAAGCCGGCGAGGCCGCGGTGCGGCGGCTTGCTGCCGGGACAAAGCGCAGCCGCCGCTGAAGCAGGCCCGGTCTCAGTACAGTTCAGCCGCCGCGTGGATCGTTTCGCGCACGCGCGGGTAGATCTGTGCGTTCCACTTGCTACCGCTGAAAACGCCATAGTGCCCGACGCCGGCCTGCAGGTGATGGACCTTGAGGTAAGGGCGGATACCGGTGCAGAGGTCTTGCGCGGCCACGGTCTGGCCGACCGAGCAGATGTCGTCGCGCTCGCCTTCCACCGTGAGCAGGGCGGTGCGGCGGATGGCCGCCGGGTTCACCGTGCGATCGCCCACGGTAAGCACGCCGCGCGGCAGGTCGTAAGTCTGGAACACCCGCTCCACCGTTTCCAGGTAGAACTCGGCCGGCAGGTCGTTCACGGCCAGGTATTCGTCGTAGAAGACGCCGATGGTGCGGGCCTTCTCGAGGTCGCCTTCCACCAGGTGGCGGACCATGTCCTGGAACTGCTTCTTGTGGCGCTCGGGGTTCATGCTCAGGAAGGCCGCCAGCTGCAGGAAGCCCGGGTACACGCGCCGCATCATTCCGGCGTGCGGCCACGGCACATGGCTGATGAGATTGCGCCGGAACCACTCGATGGGCTTGCTGTTTGCGAGCTCGTTCACACCGGTGGGGTTGATGCGGCAATCGACGGGCCCGGCCATGAGCGTCAGGCTGCGCGGCGTGGCGGGGTTGTCGTCCTCGGCCATCAGCGCCGTGGCTGCCAGCGCCGACACGCAAGGCTGGCAGACCGCGACCATGTGCACGCCGGGGCCAATGGCTTCGAGAAAACCGATGAGCTGCAGCGTGTAGTCGTCCAGGCTGAAGCCGCCATGCCACAGCGGCACGTCGCGCGCGTTGTGCCAGTCGGTCAGGTACACGTCGTGGTCGCGCAGCAGGGTGCGCACGGTTTCGCGCAGCAGCGTCGCGAAATGGCCCGACAGTGGTGCAACCAGCAGCACGGGCGGGTGCACGGCCTGCGTGTCCTTTCGGAAATGCAGCAGGGTGCCGAAGGGCGCGACCAGCGTTTTCTCCTCGTGCACCGCGGTTTCAACGCCCTCGACCGGCACGCTGGCAATGGCGTAGTCTGGCCGCGAGTGGGTCAGCCGCATGCGCGAGAACACGTCGAACTGGGCGGCCATGCGCCGCATCATGGTGCGATCGGTGCCGTCTTTCCAGAGGACCTGGCCGAGGTACTGGGCTGCGAGCCGGGAGGGCGAGAGCAGGTCGGCTTGGTTCTGGTAGGCCCGGTACAACATGAAAGTAGTACAGGCAAGTTGCGGGCCAAGCGGTGGCACAGGCCTTGCACGGCCTTTGAGCCAACCGGCAGCAAGGCAGCAAGCCCGTCCAGGAGATCCACGATGGCCAAACCCGTTCTCACGATCAGCAGCAAGAACTACGGCGCCTGGGCGCTGCGCGGCTGGCTGATGTGCAGGCTGGCGGGGCTCGACTTCGCCGAGAAGATCATTCCGCCCGACGACCCGGCCATGAAGGCCGAGATGCTGCTGCTGTCTTCCTCCATGCTGGTGCCCTCGCTGCAGCATGGCAGCGTCAAGGTGTGGGACACGCTGGCCATCGGCGAATACCTGAACGAGATCAAGCCCAAGGGCGCGTTGCTGCCGGCGGACATCCAGGCCCGTGCACATTGCCGCGCGATCTGCGGCGAAATGCATTCAGGCTTCGCCTCGATGCGCGGCGCCCTGCCGATGAACATCAAGGCCCGGTTCCACGGCTTCAAGATCTGGTCGCGCGCGCAGGCCGACATCGACCGCATCGTCGCCATCTGGCGCGAATGCCTGAAGACCTACGGCGGGCCCTTTCTCTTTGGCAAGCTGCCCGGCATGGCCGATGCGATGTATGCGCCGGTGGTCACGCGCTTTCTCAGCTACGACGTGCCGCTCGACAGTGCCTGCGCGGCCTACTGCAAGCGCGTGATGGAACTGCCGGCCATGCGCGAGTGGGTCGCCGCCGCGAAGGAGGAGCCCGAGGAGATCGACGAACTTGACGCGGAGTTCTGACGCCCGCGGAGTTCTGCCGTATTGCCTAGTGCCGGAACATCCGCAGGTCGAGCGGGCGTTCCTCGCCGAGCCACATCGCATGCGCCGTGTGGTCGGCAAAGTCATCGCCCGTCACGCCGTGCACGAAGATGTCGAGCCCGTTGCGATGGGCCTCGAGCCATCCGATGACCTGGTCGAACTCGGCCGCGTCGAAAGCCAGCTGGCAGCTCCAGTGCGTGTGCGGGCCGACCAGCCGCTCGTGCAACCGGCCCACCACCACCATCAGCTCCCGGCCCGCCTGCTCGCACAGCTGCCTGGCCTGCGCCAGCGTGGCGGGGCCGAAGTAGACGTGGGCGTGGTATTGCGGATAGAGGTTCTCGGGGCGGCGCGGCATGATCCGGTCATTGTGGACCCAACCCGGACAGGGCGCATCCCTCACGCGGCCGCCGCGGCGCCTTCGCTGCGTACCTTGTAGAAGCGCAGGATGTGCTCGGAGAAGTCGCCCAGCAGAAACTGCGCCACGCGGTCGGCATACCAGTTGAAGCGCGTGCTCACGCGCCAGGAAACGTCGATGCGAAGCTCCGTGCCGCCCTCGCGCGGCGTGAGCGTGTAGGCCGAATCGCGCAGGTCGAAATAGTGGCCGCCAATGACGACGTGGTCGTCCAGCGCACCGGCGGGAAAGGAGTCGGGCGAGAAGCGGTAGCGCCAGCTCACGCGTTGCAGCGGCTGCCACTCGGTGATGACCTCCTCGAAGTGCACGTTCTTCTGCCATTGCACCTTTCGCACACGGCCTTCGGGCGTGTTTTCGGTGATGGCTGCGGCCGGCATGGGCACGCCGATGCGGTAGGCCCAGGCGTCGCCGACTTCGCTCGGGCGGATGTCGCGCACGTTGTTGAGTTCATGCCATACGCGATCGGCGGGCGCGGCGATGAAGAGCGTGCGCGACGTGTGCGAGATCCGCTCCGGGTTGGGCCAGTGCGGCTCGACGGCGCCCAGCGCCAGCGGCAGCACCGCGAAGCCGTAGAGCGCAGGCTTCGGCCAATTGGTGATGCGGCAGACGACGCCCATCGCGAGGCCGCCGAGGCTCCCCATGACACTGAACAAGGGCACGATGACGACGGCGCAGATCATTCCCTCGATGAACACCAGCAGCGTGCCGACGACGAACAACGCGGTCGAGACCCACGGCGCCCAGATGTAGTAGCCCCAGCTGCGCCGCTCAATGCGTTCGGCCATGTAGACCGTGACGGCGCCGCACACCGCGGGCGCAAGATAGATGAAGGAGCCCAGCATGGCCGAGAAGCGCTGGCCCGGCAGGCCGCTGAAGGCGATGCGCAGCACCAGGGCTGCCGCGGCGCCGACGAGCAGCGGCCAGAACCATGCGAAGGGCATGCGGCGCACGGGCATGCCGGGCATCTGCGCGGCGTCGGGCTGGATGGGCGCCAGTTCTGAGGCGCCGGCTTCGGCGGGTTCGGTGCTCATGAAAGTTTCTTCTCCTCGTGTGTTGTTGTCTGGATCCGGCGCGTTCAGCCGCTGCGCTTCGCGGTCACCATGCAGTAGTCGAAGTCGCGCCAGAAGAGGCCGAGCACCAGCGCGCAGTAGCTGGCCACGATGTGCTTGCGGCGCCAGGGGCTGAGCCTCCCGCGCGCCTTCCAGAGTTCGGCCAGCGCAAAGCGCGTGGCAAGCACTGGAATGTGCAACGCGCTGGGCGCCACGCGCCAGCGCAGCGACCGAACCTCGACCTCTTCGAATCCGTTGCCGCGCAGCGCGTCGGCAAAATCTTCGCGCACGGCCAGCGTGGGAACGGCCCAGCTGTCGGCCCACAGGCGGTGCAGCCAGTCGGCCGCGCGGCCGGGCTCCCGCCGCAGCAGGAAGCCGTCGATCACCGCCAGCCGCGCGCCGGGCTTCAGCAGGCGGGCCGCCTCGCGCACAAAGTCGGCCTTGTCGGTACCGCTCGCGTAGCAGGCGCTTTCGACGGCCCAGGCGCCGTCGGCCTGCGCGGTGGGCAGGCCGGTGCGCGTGTAGTCGGCCTCGATGTGCGCCATGCGGTCGGCCACGCCGGCGCCCGCGTCGAGCCGCTGGGCAATTCGGTTCTGCACCGGCACGTTGGTGACGGTGACCGCGTAGAGCGACGGGTCGTCTCCGACCAGCGTGCGCGCGGTGGCGCCGGCGCCGCAGCCGAGGTCGATCACGCACCGGCGTCGCGGCGCCTCCTGCGTGGCCCGGGGTTCGTCGAGCTTCAGCGCGCGCCCGACCGCACGGTTCATTTCCACCAGCATGCCTTCGCGCCGCAGCGGGTTCAGCCCGAGCCGCCAGAAGCCGAAGTGCATGTTGTAGCTGGGGCTCCATGCACGGTAGTCGTCCGCCACCTCGGTGAAGTAGTCCTGCGTGTCGGCTTTGGTGATGTGTGGCGCGGCTTCGGGTGAAGGGATCTTGGCCGCGCCGGCAGTTCGAGGCACTTGGAAATCGGGCTGGAAGACATTCGGCATGAGAGTTCCTTTTTCAGATCCGGCAGTTGCCGCTTGCGCAGGTGCGGGACGACCGCGCCGCCTTGCTCGCAAGCAGGGCCACCAGCCAGCGCGGCAGCCGGTAGCGGTTGCGTGCAAGCACGCCATAGGCGCAATCGGCGAGCGGCGCGACCCATGACAGGTCGAGCAGGAAGCTGCCACTCGGCATTCCGACGACATCGCGGCAAGCCCGTATGGCGGGAACACCGACGAACACCTGGCCCGCCGCGTCGACCACGTGGATGGCCCTCATCAAGGCCTCGCGCGGCGCCGGTCCGGCATCGAACCCGGCGGGCGAGCAGTCGACAAGTTCCAGCCGGGCCGCTGAATCCCGCGCCTTCATCGCGCTCATTTCCGCCGAGCACAGCATGCAGGTGGCGTCGAAGTAGACGGTGAGTGGGTGTGAGGGGGAGGTCATTTCAGTTTAGTTTTCGTTATTTCTGTCAAAACAGAATGTAATAGCAAAAAAAGGGAAACTCAGATCATCGGCAGGCTGGCATGGTGGGCGTCGGGGTCGTCGTCGTTCTTCTTCGCCGAAGCCGCCGGCGGGGCAACGTCTCCGCGGACGAACTTCTGCACGCTGGCGCCGAGTGTCAGCACCTTGTCGAGCGTGCCGGGAGAGAGCCGCAGCATCTCGTCCGCCCAAGTGGCAAGCTTGCTCATCAGGTCCATGGTGGAGCGGATGCGGTCTTGTGCATCGGCGGGCTCCTTCTGGAAATCGGGGCTGGAGACAATCTCGCGCAGCACGCGGATGGTGGGATCGAACTCGCGTTCCTTGCGCTCGCGCACCACGGTGCGAAACAACTCCCACACGTCGACGCTGGTTTCGAAATAGTCGCGCCGGTCGCCCAGGATGTGGGTGACGCGCACGAGGTTCCAGGCCTGCAGTTCCTTCAGGCTGTTGCTCACGTTGGAGCGGGCCACGCCCAGCGTTTCGGAGAGCTCCTCCGCGTGCATGGGCTTGCCCCGCGCGAACAGCAACGCATGGATTTGCGAAACTGTGCGGTTGACGCCCCACATGGAGCCCATTTCACCCCAGTGAAGAACGAACTTGCGTTGGATGTCGGTGAGTTCCATGTCTTGGAGTCTAGGATTTTAGAAATTTCTGTCAAGAGAGAAAATGAAATTTCAATTGCGTGACATCGCGCGGCGAGATACTGTACGAATATCCAGTACTTTGATGAGAAAGGACCCGCCATGCCCGCTGCGCTCATTCCCATCCATGCCATCAAGGGCCGCGGCGCCGCTACGCGCCTGGCGCACCGTTTTTCGCGCGACGAGCGCAATGCCTTCGACGATGGCTGGGGCACGCTCGAAGAAGGCGCGGCCGAGGCCGGGGACCTGCCGCCGCTCGCGACCGAAGTGCGCTTCGAGGACGTGAAGTCGGTGCTGAACGAAAACGACTCGCCCGACGTTTCGTTCGACCGGTCGCTCAACCCATACCGCGGCTGCGAGCACGGCTGCATCTACTGCTTTGCACGGCCCACGCACAGCTACCTCAACCTCTCGCCGGGGCTCGACTTCGAGACCAAGCTCATTGCCAAGCGCAACATCGTCGAGGTGCTGCGAACCGAACTCGGCCGCAAGGGCTACAGGCCCAGCCACGTTGCCATTGGCACCGCCACCGACTGCTACCAGCCCCTCGAACGCGAGTTGCGGCTCACCCGCTCGGTGATCGAACTGCTGAAGGAGACACGGCATCCGTTTGCGCTGGTCACCAAGTCGAGCGCGGTGGAGCGCGACCTGGACCTGATTGCGCCCATGGCCGCCGAACACCTGGCTGCCGTGTACATCACCGTGACCACGCTGGATGGCGAACTCGCCCGCAAGCTGGAGCCGCGCGCCGCCGCGCCGCACCGTCGGCTGCGCACCATCCGCACCCTGGCGGAGGCGGGCGTGCCGGTGGGCGTGAGCGTGGCGCCGCAGATCCCCTTCGTGAACGAAGACATGGAGCAGGTGCTCGAGGCCGCCTGGGAGGCCGGTGCGCGCAGCGCGTTCTACACGGTGATCCGGCTGCCGTGGGAGGTGGCGCCCCTCTTCAAGGAATGGCTCCAGCTGCACTATCCGCAGCGCGCGGACCGCATCATGGCGCGCATCCACGAGATGCGCGGAGGCAAGGACTACGACGCCGACTTTGCCACGCGCATGAAGGGCACGGGCCTGTGGGCCGACCTGATCCGGCAGCGCTTCGAGAAGGCGGCGAACCGCATCGGCTTCAACCGCGAGCGCATTGCGCTCGACCTCAGCGCGTTCCGGCCGCCTGGCGCAGCGGGGCAGGGCAGCCTGTTCTAGGGTCGCTGGCGGCAGCGGTACCGGCGCCGCACCAGTCGCCGCCCAGCGCCTTCACCAGGAACACCGAGATCAGCAGGCGCTGGCCCTGCAGCTGCGCGGCCTGGCGCTCCACCGTGAGCAGCGACTGCTGCGCGGTGATCACGTCCAGGTAGGTCGAGGCACCGCCTTCGTAGCGGCTCGTGGCCATGTCGAGCACGCGGCGCGCCGCTGCGACCGCGGCCTGCGCCTGGGTGGTCGCACGATCGAGCGCGGCAAGGCCTGTGATGCCGTCTTCCACCTCTTGCATGGCGGTGAGCACCGTGCGGCGGTAGTTGCCCACGGTGGCGTCATAACCTGCCTTGGCAAAGTCGACGTTCGCGCGCACGCGGCCGCCGTCGAACAGCACCTGCGTGGCCGACACGCCCACTGACCACAGCAGGCTCGGGCCGTTGAACAGTGTCTCGATCATGCGGCTGTCGACGCCTACGGTCGGCGAAATGATGAAGCTCGGGTAGAAGGCCGCCGTCGCCACGCCGATCTGCGCATTGGCCGCGGCCATTGCGCGCTCGGCCGAGGCCACGTCGGGCCGGCGCTGCAGCATCTCGGACGGCACGCCCAGTGGCACCGCCGGCGGCCTGATTTCGCGCAGGTCTGCGGCCAGCGCGAAGCTGGGCGCCGGCGTGCCCGTGAGGGTGGCCAGCGCGTGCTCGTACTGCGCGCGCTGCTTCTTCAGCACATCGACCTGAGTCAGCGTGGTGTCGAGCAGCGCCTGCTGCTGCGCCACGTCCAAGCCCGACACCGCGCCCAAGTCATGGCGCGCCGTGACCAGTTCGAGCGCGCGCCGCTGCAACGCGATGGAGCGCGAGAGCACGTCGAGCTCGATATCGGTCGAGCGCAAATTGAAATAGTTGTTCGCGACGTCGGCGGTGAGCACGAGCCGGGTGTTCTCGAGGTCGGCGGCCGATTGTTCAGCCGAGGCGGTGGCGCCTTCGACGCTGCGCTGCACGCGGCCCGCAAGGTCGAGCTCGTAGCTGGCGTTGAGCGACAGCGCGAAGTCGTTCTGCACCGTCGACGAATTGGCCGTTGCGTAGTTGGTGAGCGGCCGGTTGGCGGAAATCTTCAGGCGCGAAGCGCGGGTGCCAAGCCCGAGCTGCGGAAACTGGCTGGCCGAACTGGCCGCGAGTGTGGCGCGCGCCTGGGCGAGCCGCGCAGTTGCGACGGCAAGCGTGGGGCTGCCGGCCAGGGCCTGGTCCTGCAGCGCATCCAGTTGCGCATCGCCGAAGCGCTTCCACCATGGGCCCTTGTCGGCACTGTCGTCCGGCGCGCCCTGGCGCCAAGGCTCCTCGAGCTTCCAGCTCACGGGCAGCGGCGTTGCCGGCGCCTTGTAGTCGGGGCCTACCGCGCAACCTGCCGCCAGCAGCGCTGCGGCCACCGCGGTACTCAAACGGCGCAGCCTCACGCCGGTTCCTTTCGCACGGGTGGCTTGGCGGTCGCTGGCGGTACATCGGGCGCGACCGTCACCGCGTCGCTCTCTGCCAGCGAATCGGAGGGGTTGAGCACCATGCGGTCGTTGCCACCGATGCCGTCGGTCACCTCGACGTTCTCGCCGTAGTTGCGTCCAAGCGTGACGGGACGCAGCTGGATGCGGCCTTGCGCATCGACCACCGCGATGCGCGTGCCTTCTGCGCGGAACAGCAGCGCATTGGCCGGCACCGTGAGCGTCTGCGCCGCGGCCAGCGGCAGCGAGACCTGCACGTAGGCGCCCGGCAGCAGCGCGCCGTCGCGGTTGGGCAGTGACACCTCGACCTGCATCATCCGCGTGGTTGCGTCGATCGAGCCCGAGGTGCGCGCCACCTCGCCGTTGAAGCGCTGGCCCCGCAGCTCGGCCTGCGTCACGACCACCGGCTGGCCGGCCTTCACGAGCTGGGCATAGGCCTGCGGCACGTTGATGTACACGCGCAGCGGATCGGTCTGGGCCAGCATGAAGAGCGCGCGCCCTGCGCCGCCGCCGGCACCCGCGTCGATCAGGTCGCCCACGTCGACGTTGCGGCGCGTGATCACGCCCGCGAATGGTGCCACGACGCGCTTGAAGCTTTCGGTCTGCCTGAGCCGCTGCACGTTGGCATCAGCGGCCGCCACGTTCGCGGTGGCTTGCGCCACCGCGCTGCGGCGCTCTTCCAGGTCCTGCTGCGAGACCACGTCCTTCTTGCGCAGGTTCTCCCAGCGCTCGGCCGTGCTCTTTGCGAGTTCCAGGCCTGAAGCGGCCTGCGCGCGCGCCGCAATGGCCTGCGACAGCTGCTGGTCGATCTCGGGCGTTTCGATCTCCGCCAGCAGCTCGCCTTTTTCGACGCGGCTGCCGATGTCCTTGGTCCAGCGCTTCAGATAGCCGCTGGCGCGTGCCGAGATGGGCGACTGCACGAAGCCCTGCAGCGTGCCGGGCAGCGACAGCGTCTGGCCCGCGGTGGGCGTGCGCGGCAAGGCCGTCTGCACATGCAGCTTGGCGCGTTCGGCGGTGCCGGCCTCGAGCGCGCGCGCATTGGCCATGCGCACGATCACCGTGCGCGCCGCGCCGATCGCCAGCAGCGCAAGCACGATGGCCACGAGCCAGCGCGTGCGCTTCACGATCTGTCGGCGCCGCAGCAGCTCGCCCTCGCCCTCTTCGGCGGCGATGGGGTGGATGGCCAATGCCGAATGGCGTTGCTCCGTCATGGAATCAGTTCTCCTGGGGCGCAGGGCCCGCGTCGGTTGCAGCCGGATGGCCTGCCTGCTCGCGTGCCGCCTTGCGGTGCGCCAGCCGACTGTGCACCCCCGCAAACACCGCGGGCACAAAAAACAATGTCGACACCGTGGCAAAGAGCAAGCCGCCGATCACCGCGCGGCCGAGCGGCGCGTTCTGCTCGGCGCCTTCGCCGAGGCCGAGCGCCATCGGGATCATGCCGATGATCATGGCCAGCGCCGTCATCAGCACCGGCCGGATGCGCGTGGCGCCGCCTTCGAGCGCGGCCGAGAGCGGCGGAATGCCCGCCTGGAGCCGCTCGCGCGCGAACGACACCAGAAGGATGGAATTGGCCGTGGCCACGCCCATGGTCATGATCGCCCCCGTGAGCGCGGGCACGCTCAGCGTGGTGCCGGTGATGAACAGCATCCATGCGATGCCGGCCAGCGCGGCGGGCAGGGCGGTGATGATGATGGCCGCGTCGAGCCACGACTGGAAAGTGACCACGATCAGCAGGTACACCAGCACGATGGCCATGGCCAGCCCCACGCCGAGCCCGATGAACGACGACTGCATCGTCTGCACTTGGCCGCGAATGGTCACCTGGCTGCCGCGCGAAAGCTTGGGCCGCATCCCGTCGACCAGCACCTGCACCCTGGAGGCCACACTCGCAAGGTCGGTGCCCTGCACGCTCACGTAGACGTCGATGACCGGCGCGATGTTGTAGCGCGACATCACGGCCGGCTGCCGCGCGGCCTGCGCATCGACCAGGTTGCCCAGCAGCTGCTGCGAGGCACCGCCGGCGGCCGCGGTGCCGCCGGTGCCCACCGGAATGTTGAGGAGCGAATCGAGCGAGTCGATGTTGTACTGCGGCGTCTGCACCGCAATGCTGTAGACCACGCCGTTCTGCGGATTGAGCCAGAAGGCCGGCGCCGTCTGCGAGCTGCCGGAGAGCGCGATCAGCACGTTCTGCCCCACGTTGGCCGCGGTGAGGCCGTATTGCTGCAGCCTCGAGCGGTCCATCTGCAGGCTGAGGCTGGGGCCGTCGAGCCGCTGGTGCACATGGGCGTCGACCGCGCCGGGAATCTGCCTGATGGCCTTGGTGAGCTCGGCGGCGCGGGCCGCATTGCCGGCCATGTCGACGCCGCTGAACTGCACGTCGATGGCGGCGGGCAGGCCGAAATTGAGAATCTGCGTGACGATGTCCGCGGGCTGGAAGAAGAACTCGATGCCCGGAAAGCGCCTGGGCAGTTCGGCCCGCAGCAGCGAGACGAACTCTTCGGTCCGCCGGTGGCCGTCCTTCAGCGAAAGCAGCAGTTCCGCGTCGAAGGTGCCGATGGTGCCCGCATTGCTGTATGAAAGGTTGATGCCGCTGTTCGGAATGCCGAGGTTGTCGAGGATGGTCTCGAGCTGGTCCGCCGGCACCAGTTCTCGGATGGCGCTTTCCACACGGTCGGTGAGGCGCGCGGTTTCCTCGATGCGGGTACCTGTGGGCGCGCGCATGTGCAGGCGGATCTGGCCCGCATCAACGGTCGGGAAGAAATCGCGGCCCAGCACCGGGTACAGCAGGCAGGACAGCAGGCAGAAGCCGAGGAAGAGTCCGATGAACCCGCCGCGCCTGGACAGCACCACCGACAGCAGCAGCGTGTAGGCCCGGCGCACGCGCTCGAATCGGCGGTCGAAGCTGCGGTAGATGCGCTGCAGTGCACTGGGCCTGGCTTCGGCGGCCGGTTGCCCGGCGTGCGAGCCGCCCATCAGCAGCATCACGAGCGTGGGCACCAGCGTGCGCGAGAGCAGGTAGGAGGCCAGCATGGCGAACACCACTGCTTCGGCCAGCGGCACGAACAGGAAACGCGCCACGCCCGAGAGAAAGAACATCGGCACGAACACGATGCAGATGCACAGCGTGGAGACGAAAGCCGCGTTGCCGATCTCGCCTGCGCCGACTTCGATGGCTTCCTTCAGCGGCGTGCCCATGTGCAGGTGGCGCTCGATGTTCTCGATGGTCACGATGGCCTGGTCCACCAGGATGCCGACCGAGAGCGCGAGCCCGCCCAGCGTCATGAGGTTGAGCGTTTCGCCGAGCGAATACAGCACCAGGATCGAGGCCAGGATCGACAGCGGAATCGTGAGGCCGATGATGAGCGTGCTGCGCCAGTTGCCCAGGAACAGCAGCACCATTGCCGCGGTGAGCGCCGCGGCCAGGATGGCCTCGAAGACCACGCCCTTGACCGCCGCCTTCACGAACACCGATTGGTCGAACAGCGGCGTGATCTTGATGTCCTGCGGCATGGTCTGCGCCGCCACCGGCAGCATGGCGCGGATGTTTGCGACGATGTCCAGCGTGGAGGCGCCGCCGTTCTTCAGCACCGACAGCAGCACGCCGCGCACGCCGTCCTGCCGAACGATGTTGGTCTGCGGCGAGAAGCCGTCGCGCACATAGGCGACGTCGCGCAGGTAGGTGGTGGCACCGTTCACCGTGCGCACCGGCAAGTCGTTGAGGCCGGCCACCGCATCGGGCGAGCCGTTCATGCGCACGCTGTATTCAGTGGCGCCGAACTTGGCGGTGCCCGACGGCAGGATCAGGTTCTGCGTGTTGACCGCGTTCACCACGTCGGCCGGCGTGAGGCCGCGCGCCTGCAGCGCCTGGGTGTCCAGGTCGACGGAGATCAGCCGGTTCTTGCCGCCATAGGGAAAAGGGATGGCCGCGCCGGGCACGGTGATGAGCTGCGGCCGCAGCTGGTTCACCGTGGCGTCGAACAGCGAATTCTCGGAGCGCGTGGGGCTGGACAACGCGAGCTGGACCACCGGCACGCTGGAGGCCGAATACTTGATCACGAGCGGCGGCGTGATGCCGGGCGGCAGCTGCCGCACCTGGGCCTGCATGGAGGCAACCACCTGCGAGATCGCCATCTCGATGTTGGCCGTGGGCTGGAAGAACACCTTGATGATCGACACGCCCGCAAGCGACTGCGACTCGATATGCTCGATGTCGCTGACCGTGGTGGTCAGCCCGCGCTCGACCTGGCCCGAGATGCGCTGCCCCATCTCCTGCGCCGGCAGGCCGGTGTAGTTCCAGATGACGCTGACCACCGGGATGTTGATTTCCGGGAAGATGTCGGTCGCCATCCGTGCCAGCACGAAAGGCGTGGCCAGCACGATCAGCATCGCCATGACGATGAAGGTGTAGGGGCGGCGCAATGCGAGCTGGACCATGGGCGGGACTCTTTGCTTCCGGCGGTAAAAGGTGTCGCATCATAAGGAAGTAGATTTAAGTTCGGCTGATGCACGGCGATTGCCCGTGGTTGCACCAAAAGGGGTACTTATGAATGGACTATGGCTGGTGGTGATGGGTGTTTCGGGCTGCGGCAAGTCGAGTCTCGGCGCCGCGCTGGCGGTCGGCTTCGGGCTGCCGCTGATTGAGGGCGACGACTATCACCCGCCGTCCAACGTCGAGAAGATGAGCCGCGGCATTGCGCTGACCGACGAGGACCGCGCGGGCTGGCTGGCGACCCTGGGGCACACGCTGGCCGACGCGTCGCTTGGCGCGGTGCTGACCTGCTCGGCGCTCAAGCGCAGCTACCGCGACCAGCTGCGCGTGGCCGTGCCGGGGCTGCGCTTCGTGTTCATGGACATCGAGCGCGCCGAAGCCGAACGCCGCGTTGCCGCACGGGCCGGCGCGGGCGAGCACATGTTCCCGGCGAGCCTGGTGGCCAACCAGTTCGCCACGCTGGAGTCGCCGCTCGGCGAAGTGGGTGTGCTGGCGGTCGATGCGACCGCGCCGCTGGGGCAGTTGGTCGCGCAGGTGAAGGCGTGGCTGCCGGCCGGGTGATCCGCCCCGGCGTCAGCCGATCACTTCGGGCCAGTTGGTATGGAAGAACTGGCCTTCGGGCTTGTCGGTGCGCTCGTAAGTATGGGCGCCGAAGAAGTCGCGCTGCGCCTGCAGCAGATTGGCCGGCAGGCGCGCCGTGCGATAACTGTCGTAATAGGCGAGCGAGGCGCTGAACGCTGGCACCGGGATGCCATTGGTCACCGCGAGCGCCACCACTTCGCGCCAGTTCTGCTGCGTGCGGTTGAGCAGCTCCTTGAAGAACGGGTCGAGCATCAGGTTGCCCAGCGCCGGATCGGTGCGGTAGGCGTCGGTGATGCGGTTCAGGAAGCGCGCGCGAATGATGCAGCCGCCGCGCCAGATCGACGCGATTCCGCTCAGGTCGAGCTTCCACGCCTTCTTTTCGCCCATCGTCTGGATGAGGTCGAAGCCTTGGGTGTAGCTGATGACCTTCGACGCATAAAGCGCGTCGTGCACCTTGGCCACCAGGGCCTTCTTATCGAGCGAGAGTTCGATCTTCGGCCCCTGCAACACTTTGCTGGCCGCTACGCGCGCCTTCTTCTGCGACGACAGCACGCGTGCCTCGACGGCGGCATTGATGGTGCTGATGACCACCGCGTTTTCGGCTGCATTGACCAGCGTCCATTGCCCCGTGCCTTTCTGGCCCGCCTTGTCGAGGATGAGGTCGACGATCGGCTGGCCGGTTTCAGGGTCTTTCTGCTCCAGTGCCTTGGCGGTGATCTGGATCAGGTAGCTCTGCAGCTCGCCCTCGTTCCATTCGTTGAAGACCGCAGCCATCTCGTCGGTGCTGAAGCCCGCGGCCTTGAACAGGCTGTAGGCCTCGCAGATCAGCTGCATGTCGCCGTATTCGATGCCGTTGTGCACCATCTTCACGAAGTGGCCCGCGCCGCCCGGGCCGATGTGGATCACGCAGGGCTCGCCGTCCACCTTGGCTGCAATGCTCTCGAAGATCGGCTTCATCACTTCCCAGGTGGAAAGCGGCCCGCCCGGCATGATCGACGGGCCCTTTCGCGCGCCTTCCTCGCCACCCGAAACGCCCGCGCCGATGAAGCGCAGGCCCTTGCCTGCAAGGTACGCATCGCGGCGCTCGGTGTCGGTGTAGAGGCTGTTGCCGCCGTCGATCACGATGTCGTCCTTGTCGAGCAGCGGAATCAACTGCTCGATCACCTGGTCGACCGGGGCGCCGGCCTTCACCATGATCTGGATCTTGCGGGGCTTGGCGAGGCTCTGCACGAACTCCTCGAGCGTCCTGGCGCCGACCAGCTTCTTGCCGGGGTTCTCCGCCAGGAAGGCTTCGGTGGTGGCTTCGGTGCGGTTGTACACGCTGACCTGGAAGCCGCGGCTTTCCACGTTCAGCACCAGGTTCTGGCCCATCACGGCCAGGCCGATCAATCCGAAATCGCTCTTGTTGTTGCTCATGGCCCTTCTTTCGTCTGCGGTAGATGTGACGGGCATTGTGCCGGGGGCGCCCCGGCGCTGCCACGGGAGGGCGTCTATACCCGCTTGGCAAGTGCGCGCGGCTTGGGTATGTTGGCGCGATGAACGGAAACGCCTCGCCCGCGGTCCACACTTGGTCCACCGACGCCGTGCCGCCGGCGCAGCGGCTCGACTACTGGGTCGGCGCGGTGTGCGAAGGCTTTCTCGAAATGGACGTAACCAGCTCGCTGGCCGGCGGCTTCGGCGCGACGCTCGAGTCGGCCCCGCTCGGCGCCATCGGCGTGAACCAGGTGCGCGGCAGCGCGCAGGACGTCTACCGCACGCGCCGGGCGATCGCCCACAGCCGCAGCAACTATTACTACATGCTGTGCAAGACCGACTCGCCCTGGGTCGCCGTGCAGGACGGCTGCTCGGCGCGCATGCTGCCGGGCGACGTGGTGCTGGTCGACTCGCGCCGCTGCTACGAATTGCATCTGCTCCAGTCCGCCGACACGCTGTCGCTCGAACTGTCCACCGCATGGGTCGAGTCATGGCTTCCCGATGCCTGCGACCAGGTGGCGCGCCGCATCGACGGGCAATCGGGCTGGGGTCGGGTGCTGAGCGCCTTTGCCCAGCAGCTTTCGCCGCAAGGCGCATTGAGGCCCCCGTTGCCGACGGTCTTGCTGACCGATCACCTTGGCGGGCTGCTTGCGCTGGCTGCCGGCAACGCGGGCGAAACAAGCGGGCCGGCCGCGTCCGGGGAGAGCGCCCGCGCCGCGCTCCGCCGCCGCGTGCTCGACACCACGCGAGAACGGCATGCCGAGCCCGGCCTGACGGCTGCCGGCGTGGCGCGCGGACTGGGCATTTCGGAGCGCAGCCTGCACCGCAGCCTCGGCGAAGGAGCGGTCACCTTCGCGGCCGCGCTGACCGGCTTTCGCATGCAGGTGGCGCGGCGCATGCTGGCCGACGCGCGCTTCGACCGGTTGAGCATTGCGGAAATCGGTTTGCGCGTCGGGTTCACCGACGCATCGCATTTCGCCCGCCAGTGCCGCCGCTCGCTGGGCCTGACCCCGGGCGAACTGCGGCGCCAGCGCTGATCCGCATCCAGGCAAACGGCAGGGCAGCAGGCGCAAATCGGCCATCGGCCTGGCAGGGAGCGGCCATTCGCACCCGACTGCTTTTTTTAAAGTCGTTGCCATCCAAACGACGATGACGAAGGAGATACCCATGTCCGACACCTATGTTCTGATCCATGGCGCCTGGCACACCGGCGCCGAGATGGAGGCCGTGGCCGCCGGCCTGCGCGAAGCCGGTCAAGTTGTGCATTGCCCCACGCTCGCGGGCAACCGCGCCGGCGACGACCGCTCGCGCACCGGCCTTGCCGATGCGATCGACTCGGCCGTGCGCTTCATCGAGGACAAAGACCTGCGCGAGGTGCGACTGGTCGGCCACAGCTACGGCGGCATGGTGATCTCGGGTGTAGCGGACCGCATTGCGCAGCGGCTCAGGCGACTGGTGTACGTCAACGCCTTCGTGCCGCTCGACGGCGAATCGCTCAACGACATGGTGCCGCCGCATTACGTCGGGATGTTCGATGCCGTGGCCGCCGCCAATGCAAACGCGGTGACCCTGCCTTTCGAAATCTGGCGCGAGGCCTTCATCAACGACGCCGACCTGCTCCTGGCGCAGGCGAGCTACGAAAAACTGAACCCGCATCCCTACCGCACCTTCACCGACAAGATCCGGCTGCGCGAGCCGCTGGCGGCGCTGCAGATCGGCAAGTCCTACGTCAACTGCCAGCAGGACACGGCCATGCCCCACAGCCTGCCGTGGCATCCGCGCCTGTCGGAGCGCCTCGGCTTGTTCAGGCTGGTGGAATGCCCCGGCAGCCACGAAATGTTCTTCTCCAACCCGAAGCGGCTGGCGCAGGCGATCCTGGAGGCGGGGCGGGATTAAGTTGCGGCGAACAGCGCATCGAACACGCGGATCGACGCATAGGCATCGTTCGCGGCATAGCGGATCTGCGCTTCGGTGAGTTGTTTGTTGGCCCAGTTCGACGTGGTGGCCTTGCGCGACTTGATGAAGCGCCGGTTGAACACCAGCGCCACGGCGGCCTTCACGCCCACCGACTTGCGGTAGCCGCGACGGCGGAACTCGGTGTCGATGTCGAACACCGCCTTGGGCTCGATGTTGAGGCGGTTGCGTATCAGCGTGAGATCGGTCGAAAGGCCGAAGCCGACTTTCCGGAGCTCGGTCGAGGCAATCAATGTGGCGACTACCGGATTGCATTCGGTGCGGTGCAGCTGAAAGAGCCAGGCGGTCTCGCGCGTGGAAAACTGCACCACGTGCGGGCCGCCGGACACTTCGTTCTTGGCGAAGGTGGGCTTGGATTCGGTGTCGAAGCCTGCGACCCCGGCGGCCAGCAGCGCGGCGGCGGCGCGTTCGGCCTCGGCCAGCGTGGAAACGACCACGATGTCCTTCAGGCCCAGGCCCTCGAAAGGTTCGAGCAGCGCGATCTGCTCGCGCTCGGGAAGCGGTGGCAGGGCAAGGGTGTCGTCGCTCAAGGGGAGGCTGCTTTCTTTTTCTTCACTGGGGCTTTCTTTGCGGGTTTCTTCTTGGGTGGCTGGCCCGAGCGCAACGCCGCTTCGTAGGCGCGGCGGCCCCAGAGGGCGGCTTCCTCGCGGTCTTCGAAAAGATCGGCGGGCGCTTGCCGGTACGACATAGGCATCGTCTTGCCGTTGCCCTCGTAAGTGAAGGGCGGCAGGTTCTGCTTGTCGAAATGCTCGGCGCTCTCGGCGTCCGACTTGAGGTAGAGCGTGTCCTTGAGGACGATCGCGATCATCCGCCCCTCGTGGAAGATGCCGTGCCCGCCGAACATGCGGCGCGGCTCGATGCGACCGAACCGCTCGAAGATCTCGTGCAAGCTTTCTACGAATTCACTCATTGGGGCAAGCGGCTCATTGGCCGGGCGGGGCTCATGCAGTGATCTCGATGCGGTTGCCGTCAGGGTCGAGTACCACGCTTTCGTAGTAGCCGTCGCCGGTGCGGCGCGGACCGTCGAGCAGCGGATAGCCGTCGGCCTGGAGGCGTTGCGTGAGCGCATCGACCGCCGCATCGGAACCCACGCTGATGGCCAGGTGCGTCCATCCCATGCGCTGCGCGCCGGGTTCTGCGGGCACGGGCGAGAGCGTGCTGGTGGTCATGGCTTCGATGCGCGCGCCGTCGCCCAGGCTGAGGAAGCAGGAGGCGAAACCCTTGGCTGGATTGACGTAGCCTGCGCCGGCCGTGGCGCCGAAGTAGTCAATGTAGAAGCGCTTGCAGCGTTCGAGGTCGTTGGTCCAGAGGGCGATGTGATCGATGCGCATGAGAAACAAAAAGGGGAGCGCGCGCTCAGCCGGTATGCCGTGGCTGTCGCGGCGGGCTCGATGGATACCAATGGTAGGCGACCCGTTCCCGTCCGCTGGACGGGTGCCGGTCGATGGCGCCGCGCACCAGGCCGTACCGTTCGTAGAAGCGCTGCGCGGCGGTGTTGCTCGTGGCCACGTGCAGCTTCCATCCTAAGGGCATGCGCACGCTGGCCTCGTCGAGCAGCGCCTGCCCGAGGCCCTGGTTGCGCAGGTGAGGTTCGACAAAGAGCTGCGCCACGTATTCGCGCCGCGCCAGCAGCACCATGAAGGCGAGCACCTGGCCTTCGCGCTCGGCCAGCACCACGTCGGCCGGCGGCACGAACTCCGTTTGCACGCGCCGCAGCCAATGCGTGATCGGCTCGATGACGGTGGCCCTGCGGTTGGCCGCGATCCACGCCCTGCGCCAGATGCCGGCGAGCACCAGGTTCTCTTCGGCGGCGCCGTCTCGTGAGCGCAAGTGGAAGGCAGGAATCTGTGCTGCGGACATGCGCTCCATGATACGGCGCCCGTAGGCAGAGGTCGATCAGCCGTTCAGCGTTTGTGCATGGTGGGCGATGTGGTCCGCCATGAACGTCTGGATGAAATAGTAGCCGTGGTCGTAGCCCGCATGTCGGCGCAGCGTGAGCGGCTGGCCGGCGGCAAAGCAGGCGGCCTCGAAAGCTTCCGGGTACAGCTGCTCGGCAAGGAATTTGTCGGCCAGGCCTTGGTCGATGAGGATGCCGCGGGGGTAGGGCGCGGCGGTCTGGGATTTCATGAGTGCACTGGCGTCATGCGCCAGCCACTGCGCGCGATCCCCGCCCGGCTCGCCCAGGTAGCCGCTGAACGCCTTCTCGCCCCAAGGGCATTGCGTGGGCGCGCAGATGGGCGCAAAGGCCGACAGCGACTTGAAGCGCCCGGGGTGCCGCATTGCGAGCGTGAGCGCACCGTGGCCGCCCATCGAGTGGCCGCAGATGCCAAGGCGCTGGTCGTCGATGGCGAAGTGCCGCGCCACGAAGGGCAGCAGCTCGTGAACGATCCAGCTTTCCATGCGCCAGTGGGCGGACCAGGGGGCTTCGGTGGCGTCGAGGTAGAAGCCCGCACCGATGCCGAAATCCCAACTGGCAGCGGCACCGGGCAGGCCTTCGACGGCGCTCCCGCGGGGGCTGGTGTCGGGCGCGATCAGCGCCAGGCCCAGGCTGGCGGCCATTCGCTGGGCGCCGGCCTTCACTGCAAAGGTTTCCTCGTTGCAGGTCAGCCCTGCGAGGTAGAGCAGGGCCGGGACGCGCCCCTGCGCGGCCTGGGGCGGCAGATACACCGAGAAGCGCATCGGCAGGCCGATTTCGTGCGAGGCGTGCTCGTGAAAACTTTGCACGCCGCCGAAGGCGTGATGCTCGGAAAGCGTCTTGAGGATGTCGTTCATCGGGCGGTGTCGTTGTGGAGTGCGGGCACGAGTTCGAGCACGGCGTCGGCAAAGATGCGCGGCGCCTCTTGGGGCAAGTTGTGGCCGACGCCGGGCACGAGCCGGTGCGAGCGCGGCCCGCTGAAGCGGTGCGCATGGGCCGAGGCGTCGGCGGGCGGACGCACCCCGTCGTCGATGCCGTCGAAGGTGATGCTGGGCACGGCAATCGCCGGCTGCGCAGCCAGGCGGCGCTCGATGTAGCCATAGGCCGGGTCGCCCGCGACGAGCCCGAAGCGATGCCGGTACGAGTGGATCACCACCTCGACGAAATCCGGGTGGTCGAAGGCGGCGGCGCTGCGCTCGAAAGTGGCGTCGTCGAACTTCCACGTCGGCGACCACAGCTGCCACAGCAGGCGGGTGAGGGCCTTGCGGTCCTTCGCCAGCCCGGCACGTCCGCGCTCGCTGTGAAAGTAATACTGGTACCAGAGGCTGTGCTCGTTCGCGGGCGTGTCGGGCACCATCGCTTTGGCGATGTCCTGGATGTTGTAGCTGTTGAGCGAGACCAGGCCCGCGCAGCGCTCGGGCCACAGTGCTGCCACCACGCAGGCGGCGCGGCCGCCCCAGTCGTAGCCCGCAAGCACCGCGCGTGGAATGGCCAGCGCGTCGAGCAGCGCGAGCAGGTCGGCGCCGAGTGCGGCCTGCTCGCCCGAACGCGGCGTGGCATCGCTCAGGAAGCGCGTCGCGCCGTAGCCGCGCAGGTAGGGCACGATGACGCGGCAGCCCTGCTGCGCGAGCAGCGGGGCTACTTCGGCATAAGTGTGGATGTCGTAGGGAAAGCCGTGCATCAGCAGCACGGGTGGACCGTCCACCGGGCCGGCTTCGAAGTACGCAACTTCCAGAACGCCCGCTTCTATCTTGCGCAAGGGTTCCATGCGGTTCATGGCGGGGCTTCTCTTCAAGGGTTTAGTACAGAACCACGCCGCGGATGGATTCGCCGCGCTTCATGAGGTCGAAGCCCTTGTTGATGTCCTCCAGCGGCATGGTGTGCGTGATCAGGTCGTCGATGTTGATCTTGCCTTCCATGTACCAGTCGACGATCTTCGGCACGTCGGTGCGGCCGCGCGCGCCGCCGAAGGCCGAGCCTTCCCACTTGCGGCCGGTGACCAGCTGGAACGGCCGCGTGCTGATCTCGGCGCCCGCCTCGGCCACGCCGATGATGATGCTGCGGCCCCAGCCCTTGTGCGTGCATTCGAGCGCCTGGCGCATCACCTTGGTGTTGCCGATGCACTCGAAGCTGTAGTCAGCGCCGCCGTCGGTCAGCTGCACGATGGCATCGACAATGTTCTCGTGGTCCTTCGGGTTGAGGAAGTGCGTCATGCCGAACTTGCGCGCCATGGCTTCGCGCTCCGGGTTCAGGTCGACGCCGATGATCTTGTCGGCGCCCACCATCTTCGCGCCCTGGATCACGTTCAGGCCGATGCCGCCGAGGCCGAACACCACCACGTTGGCGCCGGCCTCCACCTTGGCCGTGAAGATCACCGCGCCGATGCCGGTGGTCACGCCGCAGCCGATGTAGCAGACCTTGTCGAACGGCGCGTCTTCGCGGATCTTGGCCAGGGAGATCTCGGGCGCGACCGTGTAGTTGCTGAACGTGCTGGTGCCCATGTAGTGGAAGATGGGCTTGCCGTCCAGGCTGAAGCGCGAGGTGGCATCGGGCATGAGGCCCTTGCCCTGCGTGCCGCGGATCAGCTGGCAGAGGTTGGTCTTGCGCGACAAGCAGAACTTGCACTGGCGGCACTCGGGCGTGTAGAGCGGAATGACGTGGTCGCCCTTTTTGAGAGTGGTCACGCCGGGGCCCACGTCGACCACGATACCCGCGCCTTCATGGCCGAGGATGGCCGGGAAGATGCCTTCGGGGTCGGCGCCGGAGAGCGTGTAGTAGTCGGTATGGCAGATGCCGGTGGCCTTGATCTCGACCAGCACCTCGCCGAACTTGGGGCCCTCGAGGTCGACGGTTTCGATGGTGAGAGGGTCTCCGGATTTCCAGGCGACGGCAGCTTTGGTTTTCATGGGGATTCAGGCAAGGAGGGGATGGGGCAGGCAAGCATACCCAGACCGCGTTCAGGCGGGGCTGGCGGCAAAGATACCCGACATTCCGATGAAGCCGGGCAGGTGTCGAAAGTCCCAGGCCCAGCTTCGCAGGGCCGGATGTTCGTCTAGCGATATGCCGCCTTCGCCGGCCAGCGCCACGTACGGAAAGCAGGCGAGGTCGGCCACCGTGGCGTGCGGGCCCGCGAGCCATCGGAACCCGTCGCTGGCGCGTTCGGCCAAGTGGTCGTCGAGCAGTCGAAAGACCTCATGCGCACCGCGGCGGCAGGCTTGGACGTCGATGGCTTCGTAGCCGAAAACATCGTGCAGCCGCGCCGCCGACGCCGTTCGGGTGATCTGGTCGGCAATGGCCAACCACATCGCAACCTGGCCGCGCAGTTGCGGATCGGCGGGGTACCAGCGGCTCTCCGTGTCGTATTTGCTCGCGAGGTAGACGAGGATGGCCTGCGCGTCGCGCAGCACGAAGCCGTTGTCGTCGATCACCGGCAGCTGGCCGAGCGGGTTGACGCGTGCGAGGAACCCGGTCGACTTGTGTTCGCGGCCCGGATGAAAGTCGACCGGCACGCTCTGGTAGCCCAAGCCCAGCCACGCGAGCATCTGCCGCACCTTGAAGCAGTTGCCCGACAGCGCGTAGTCGTAGAGCCGGATCATGCAGCTTGCCTCACGCCGAAGCGCATGCCGCGCTCGCGCAGCCAGCGGCGATAGGTGACGGACGATGTGTCGCCGCGCGTCGGTGTTTCGGCGCGGCCTTCGAGCGGCATGCGCTTGAAGGCGTGGTTCTCCAAAATCGGCTTGTCCTGCCCGAAGATCGCGTGCTGGAACGCGATGAGTTCGGCATCGGTCGATGTGTCGTCGTAGCAGGCGAGGAGCGTGTGGGCGATCACGTGCTCGTCGTCCAGCGGTTGCAGGAACAGGCCGATGGCATCGAGCTCCCCGGCGCGCGAGCTCGACTTGTAGAGCATGGCGGTGAGCGGCTGCATCACCCGGTACTTGTAAATCACTTCGCTGCCGCTCCCGTGGGCTGCCGAGGCGCGCGGCTGCCAGAAGCGGCAATCAGTGGCCCAGATCTCGCCCGTGACGGAGTCGACCTGGACCTGGTAGGCGGCCACCTCCGTGTGCGGCATCTGGCCGAGGATCCCGCCATGGACGAACGGGAAGTGCGCCATGTCCAGGAAGTTCTCGATCACGCGAAGACCCGACACGGCGACCCCGATGCCCCCGCAGTCGATGATGCGGCGCCCGGGCTGGCCGTATTCCGGAAAGTCGAACAGCGGCCGCGCGGGCTGGCCGCTCGGGCAGACCCACAGGTAGCCATGGCGCGCCTGGACGGCCAGCGGCTGGGTGCCAAGCCGGCACTGGGGCGCGCCGGCCGCATCGCGCCAGAGGCAAAGCACTTCGCCGAGCAGGCGCGCCGTGCGGGGCGCTGCTTCGGAAGTGTTGTCCAGCGCCGCGGCGGGGCCGGCCACCAGCCAGTCGTTGAGCATGTTGGCGTCGTCGGTGATAAAGGGCATGGTGCGCATGTCTCTTCGGATCAGGACGCCGGCTGCGATGCCTCGATCCCGCTGCGCAGGATGCGCGCCGCAATGTGCAGCGCCTTCATCGCGTCGCTGCCCGGCGCGGCATCAGTCCACAGGTGAATGAAGGCGAGGCGCAGCCGTGCGTCGAGCACCAGCGCCACGGTATCGATGCCGTCCAGCGCGCCTCGCACCGCGGACGATGACCCATCCGCCGTGAAACCTCGCGCCGCGAGCGCCTCGCGTACCACGGCTGCTTCCGCGCGAACGGTGAGCGTGCGGCAGAACGACCACTTCGCGGGCACAGCATCATCCCGCGGCGGAGCGGCGGGCGCGGCCTCCTCAAGACTGACCCAGACCATGCCCGCTGCTTCGGCCACGCTGAACACCTTCGCGCAGACATTGCGCGGCGGCGGCATCCCGGGGTGCGCGGGAATGTGGAGGCACTCGCCGCTGCCCGCGGCGTATTGCCAGCCATGGTAGGCACAGGCGAGGCGGTTTTCGACCACTTGCCCCAGCGTGAAGCGCACGCTGCGGTGAGGGCAGCGGTTCTCCCAAGCTTGGACTGCGTCATCGGCCGATCGCCAGAGTGCGAGCTCCTGGCCCTGTGCAAAGCCGGCGGCGATGTTGTCGCCAGGCCGAAGATCGGCCGCCCGGGCCACGGGATGCCAGGTTGAAAGACGGCTGCCGGCGCTCATGATGCGCGCTACCTTATCGCAAGTCGGCCAGGGGAGGCACTCGCCCATAATGTCGGCTCGCTTCGATCGCCCTCATCATGAAGAAAATACTCGTCCTCAACGGCCCCAACCTCAACCTGCTTGGCACGCGCGAGCCGGAGCAATACGGACGCGACACGCTGGCCGACGTGGAGCGCCTGTGCGCCGAGGCGGGAGCACGGCACGGCGTCGCGATCGAATGCCGGCAGTCGAACCACGAAGGCGTGCTGATCGACTGGATCCAGGAGGCCGGCCGGGAGGTTGCCGCGGGCAACATGCTCGGCGTGGTGATGAACCCCGGCGCCTACACCCACACCTCGATTGCGCTGCACGACGCCATCAAGGGTGCGAGCGTGCCCTTGATCGAGCTGCACATCTCGAACGTGCACGCACGCGAGGAGTTCAGGCACCGCTCGTACATTTCGCCCGCGGCGCGCGGCATCATCGTGGGCCTGGGCGTGAAAGGCTATGCGTTGGCCATCGCGGCCCTGGTGCCCTGAGCGGCGTCGCCGCGCGGTAGCCGCCCGGTCAATCGGTTTGCCTGGGGGCGGAGGCCTTCCAGCTGCGGGTGATGTGGCCGTGCGCATCGACGCTCTCCAGATGAACGTCGAAACCCCAGAGCCGCGCCACGTGCTTCAGCACCTCTTCGGCATCGTCATGCAGCGGCAGGTTGTTGCGCTGCGTGTGCCGCAGGGTGAGGGCGCGGTCACCGCGCATGTTGACGTTCCACACCTGGATGTCGGGCTCCCTGCTGCCGATGTCGTACTGGCGTGACAGCGACTCGCGCAGCGCCTGGTAGCCGCTGTCGTCGTGAATGGCGGACACCTCGAGTTCGGGCTCGCTCTGGTGGTCGCGAATGGCGAACAGCCTGAAGTCGCGCATGGTCTTCGGGCTCAGGAACTGCCCGACAAAGCTTTCGTCCTTGAAGTTGCGCATTGCATAGTCGAGCGTCTTGACCCAGTCCGTGCCCGCGAAGTCCGGGAACCAGCGGCGGTCTTCCTCGGTCGGGTTTTCGCAGACGCGCCGCAGCTCCGTGAACATCGAGAAGCCCAGCGCGTAAGGGTTGATGCCACTGTAGGCACGATGCCCGACGGGCGGCTGGAAGATCACCCCGGTGTGCGAGCTGAGCCATTCCATCATGAAGCCGTCGGCAAGCTGGCCGCGGTCGTACATGGTGTTCAGCAGGGTGTAATGCCAGAACGTGGCCCAACCTTCGTTCATGACCTGCGTCTGGCGCTGCGGATAAAAATACTGCGCAATCTTGCGCACGATGCGCACCACCTCGCGCTGCCAGGGTTCGAGCAGCGCGGCATTCTTCTCGAAGAAATAGAGCAGGTTCTCCTGCGGTTCCGAAGGAAAGCGGCGGGACGCATCGGACTCCGTGGCCTGCTCGCTCTTGCGCGGCAGGGTGCGCCAAAGGTCATTGACCTGCTGCTGCATGTGGCGCTCGCGCTCGGCGCGCTGCGCGCCTTCGCGTGCCAGCGAGCGCTTCTGCGGACGGCGATAGCGATCGACGCCGTAGTTCATCAGCGCATGGCAGGAGTCGAGCAGCTGCTCCACCGCATCGACCCCGTGGCGCTCCTCGCATTCGGCGATGTAATGCCGCGCATACACGAGGTAGTCGATGATCGACGACGCATCGGTCCACATGCGGAAGAGGTAGTTGCCCTTGAAGAAGCTGTTGTGGCCGTAGGCCGCATGGGCGATCACCAGGGCCTGCATGGCCATGGTGTTTTCTTCCATCAGGTAGGCAATGCAGGGGTCGGAGTTGATGACGATCTCGTAGGCCAGCCCCATGTGGCCGCGGCGGTAGTTCTTCTCGGTGGTGATGAACTGCTTGCCGTACGACCAATGCCTGTAGATCATGGGCATGCCGACGCTGGCATAGGCATCCATCATCTGCTCGGCGGTGATCACCTCGAGCTGGTTGGGATACACGTCGAGCCCGAAGCTCCTGGCCGTCTTGGCAATCTCGGTGTGATAGGTCTCGATGAGATCGAAGGTCCAATCCGAAGGGCTGGGCAGGCGCTCCAGGCGTTCGAGGGGAGGGTGGTCGGAATTCATACCGGCACTCCTTCCTTCTTGAAGAGGTCGCGGAACACCGGATAGATATCCCGCGCGTCCGACACCTTGCGCATTGCGAAGTTGGGCTGTATGCCCTCGAGCTGCGCATACTCCTGCCACAAGTTCTGCTCGGTTTCCGCCACCTGCACATAGGCGTAGTAGCGCACCACCGGCAGGATGTGGTCGACCAGCAGCTCGCGGCATCGGCCGCTGTCCTGGTGCCAGTTGTCGCCGTCGCTGGCTTGTGCGCCGTATACATTCCATTCGCCGCTCGGGTAGCGCGCCTTGATGATCTCGTCCATCAGCACCAGCGCGCTCGACACCACGGTGCCGCCGGTCTCGGTGGCGTGAAAGAACTCTTCCTCGGTCACTTCCTGCGCCTGCGTGTGGTGGCGCAGGAACACGAGGTCGATCCTCTCGTAATGGCGCGTGAGAAACATGTACAGCAGCATGAAGAAGCGTTTTGCCATGTCCTTGCGGGCCTCGTCCATGGAGCCCGAAACGTCCATGAGGCAGAACATCACGGCCTTGGCGCTGGGCACCGGGGTCTTCACGCGGTTGCGGTAGCGCAGGTCGATGGGGTCGATGTAGGGCACGTGCCGCGCGGTCCGTCGCAGCTCCTCGATGCGTTCCTCGGTCTCCAGGATTTCCTTCTGGATGAGCGGCTGCTCGGCCTGCGGATGCTGGCGCAGGGTCAGCAGATGCGCCTCAAGGCGGCGCAGTTCCTTGCGCGGCTCGCCGCCGAGCGCAATGCGGCGAGCCAGGGCGCCGCGCATGGAGCGCACCACGTGCAGATTGTTGGGCGTGCCGTCGCTCGTGAAACCAGCCCGATGGCTCTTCCATTCGGGCACTTCGGCGATCTGCGTGCGAACGAGGTGCGGGAGCGCCAGGTCGTCGAAGAAGACGCGCATGAATTCTTCGCGCGTCAGGCGAAACACGAAGTCGTCTTCGCCTTCGCCGCCGTCACCGGCTTCGCCGCTGCCGGAACCGCCGCCGGCCTGTCCCTCGGGCCGTGCGATGCGATCGCCCTTCAGGTACTCCTGATTGCCCGGATGAACGTATTCGCGGTCGCCGCCGCGGGCATGGCCGAACACCGGTTCCGAGACATCGTGGCGCGGCAGGGTGACATCTTCGCCTTGCTCCAGTTCGCGGATGTTGCGCCCGCTGACCGCGCGTCGCACCGCCTCCTGGATCTGTCCCTTGTAGCGCCGGAGAAAGCGCTCGCGGTTGCCAATGGACTTGTTCTTGCCCGAAAGCCGGCGGTCGATGATCTGCTGCAGGATGGCCACGATGATGTCAAAGCTCCTTGCAAAAAAGGGGGCGAAGCCTCTGCCTCGCCGCTATGAACTGTCGCTATGAACTCTTGCGCACCCGCAGATACCACTCGCAGAGCAGGCGGACCTGCTTGGCCGTATAGCCCTTCTCGACCATGCGGGTCACGAAGTCCTCGTGCTTCTTCTGCTCGTCGGCGCTGCTCTTGGTGTTGAAGCTGATCACCGGGAGGAGTTCCTCGGTGTTGGAGAACATCTTCTTCTCGATGACCGCGCGCAGCTTCTCGTAGCTGGTCCAGGCCGGGTTGCGGCCCGCGTTGCCGGCGCGGGCGCGCAGCACGAAGTTGACGATCTCGTTGCGGAAGTCCTTCGGGTTGCCGATGCCTGCCGGCCGCTCGATCTTCTCGAGTTCGGCGTTGAGCGAGGCGCGGTCGAATACTTCTCCGGTGTCCACGTCGCGGAACTCCTGGTCCTGGATCCAGTAGTCGGCATAGGTCACGTAGCGATCGAAGATGTTCTGGCCGTATTCGCTGTAGCTCTCCAGGTAGGCGGTCTGGATCTCCTTGCCGATGAACTCGGCATAGCGCGGCGCCAGCAGCTCCTTGATGTAGCTGATGTACTTCTGCTCGGTTTCCGGCGGAAACTGCTCGCGCTCGATTTGCTGCTCGAGCACGTACATCAGGTGCACCGGGTTGGCCGCCACCTCGGAGCTGTCGAAGTTGAAAACCTTCGAGATGATCTTGAAGGCGAAGCGCGTGGAGACCCCGCTCATGCCTTCATCGACGCCCGCGTAGTCGCGGTACTCCTGGATCGACTTGGCCTTGGGGTCGGTGTCCTTCAGGTTCTCGCCGTCGTACACCTGCATCTTGCTGTAGATGCTGGAGTTCTCGGGCTCCTTCAGCCGCGTGAGCACCGACAGCTGGGCCATCATGCGCAGCGTCCCGGGCGCGCACGGCGCCTTGGCCAGCGATGAGTTGCGCACCAGCTTCTCGTAGATCTTGATTTCTTCCGAGGCGCGCAGGCAGTAGGGCACCTTGACGATGTAGATCCGGTCGAGGAAAGCCTCGTTGTTCTTGTTGTTGCGGAAGGCCTTCCATTCGCTCTCGTTGCTGTGCGCGAGAACGATGCCGTCGAACGGAATGGCTCCGAAGCCTTCAGTGCCCTTGAAGTTGCCTTCTTGCGTGGCCGTGAGCAGCGGGTGCAGCACCTTGATGGGCGCCTTGAACATTTCCACGAACTCCAGGAGACCCTGGTTGGCCAGGCACAGGCCACCCGAGTAGGCGTAGGCGTCGGGGTCGTCCTGGGCGTAGGTTTCGAGCTTGCGGATGTCGATCTTGCCGACCAGCGAGGAGATGTCCTGGTTGTTCTCGTCGCCCGGCTCGGTCTTGGCGACCGCGATCTGCCGCAGCACCGACGGGTAGCGCTTGACCACCTTGAACTGGCGGATGTCGCCGCCGTATTCCTCGAGCCGCTTGACGGCCCAAGGCGAAAGAATGCGGTTCAGGTAGCGGCGGGGAATGCCGTATTCCTTTTCGAGGATTTCGCCGTCCTCGGCGGCATCGAACAGGCCCAGCGGCGTCTCGTTGACCGGCGAACCCTGGATGGCATAGAAGGGCACGTGCTCCATGAGCTGCTTGAGGCGTTCGGCGATCGAGCTCTTGCCGCCGCCCACCGGACCCAGCAGGTAGAGGATCTGCTTCTTCTCCTCGAGCCCCTGTGCGGCATGCCTGAAGTACGACACCACCTGCTCGATGGCGTCCTCCATGCCGTAGAACTCCTTGAACGCCGGGTAGATCTTGATGACCTTGTTCGCGAAGATCCGCGAAAGCCGGGAATCGTTGCGCGTGTCGACCAGCTCGGGCTCGCCGATGGCCTTGAGCATCCGCTCGGACGCAGTGGCATACGCGGTGGGGTCGCGTTTGCAGATATCCAGGTAGTCCTGCAGCGACAGGACCTCCTCGCGGGTGCGCTCGTAACGGGCGGCAAAGTTGCTGATCACATCCATGGTCACGCCTCCATCAGGTCTGCGGGTTTGTTGGCCCCGAAGCCTGCAGCCCTAATGCGTCGCAACTTTTTAAAGGTGTGCCCGCCCATGGCTGCAAGCCGTGGAAAACTCCCTTAATCACATCTTCACAAACAGCATAAAGCAAAGAGTGCACCCGGAAAATTCTTTGTTAAATCAGAACCACAGTGCCGAGTAAAGTTCCTGAGAAAAACCCGCAGCATTTGGCAATTCCAGCTAAATTTCGGGGTTCGGCAATCGAACTTCGCGTCGCCCTTCCGTCCAGTGAAAATACCTATGGCGATCGGCATATGCGGTCATTACGTCTTTTCCGGGGAAAGCACCTCCTTAAGAGCCCCATGCGGCTCAAAACGGTTACACAGCAATAACGCGCCGAACCTCGTTTAGGTTTATTGCTCAATCCAAAAATATATAAAAGCAATCCTCGCGCCATCTTTTGATGGGCGCCCCGCGCATGCGGGCGTGGGAAAGCGCGCCAAACAGTGGTCAGCGTGCTTCCGGAGGAGGGGTGTCGTGGTGCGCGGCACCGAACAAGGTCGGTGGGCACCGTTCGCGTGCGCTAAGGTGCATGGCGCTGCAGCCTGCCGTGCAGCCCTTGGCTAACTGCTTGAAAAATCTGGGGAATCGTTGCGCCGGGCCGCTGAAGTGCATCGGGCGCGGAGCGAAGCGGCAGGGCGCAGCAATGTGCGCCCGCCGCATTCAGGTGCTTCTTCTCAGCTGAAGAATTCCTTGGCTTTGTCGAACCAGCCCTTGTCGGTCGGGCTGTGCTTGTCGCCACCCTTCTTGAGCGATTCGTCGAGTTCCTTCAGCAGCTTGCGCTGGTGCTCGGTGAGCTTGACCGGCGTCTCGACGCGCACGTGGCAGTACAGGTCGCCCGGATAGGTCGACCGAACGCCCTTGATGCCCTTGCCGCGCAGGCGGAACTGCTTGCCGCTCTGGGTGCCGTCGGGGATGTCGATGGCCGCGGCGCCCTTGAGCGTAGGCACGCTGATCTCGCCGCCCAGTGCCGCCGTCGTCATGCTGACGGGCACCACGCAATGCAGGTCGTCGCCGTCGCGTTCGAACAACTCATGCTTCTTGATGCGGATCTCGATGTAGAGATCGCCGGGCGGTCCGCCGTTGGTGCCGGGCTCGCCATTGCCGGTGCTGCGAATGCGCATGCCGTCGTCGATGCCGGCCGGAATCTTGACCTCGAGCGTCTTGTTGTTCTTGATCTTTCCCTGGCCGTGGCAGGTGGTGCAGGGCTCTGGAATGATCTTGCCGCTGCCGTGGCAGGTGGGGCAGGTCTGCTGCACGCTGAAAAAGCCCTGGCGCATCTGCACTGCGCCGGCGCCGTGACAGGTTGTGCAGGTTATGGGCTTGGTGCCGGGCTTGGCGCCGGAGCCGTGGCAGGTGCCGCAGTCGTCCCAGCTCGGAATCCGGATCTGCGCTTCCTTGCCGTCGGCCGCTTCTTCCAGCGTGATTTCCATGGCGTAGCTCAGGTCGCTGCCGCGGAACACCTGGCGGCCGCCGCTGGTGCGGCCGCGGCCGCCGCCGAAAACATCGCCGAAGATGTCGCCGAAGGCCTCGGCGAAGCCGCCGAAACCATCGGCACCGGGGCCGCCGCGCATGTTGGGATCGACGCCGGCGTGGCCGTATTGGTCATAGGCCGCGCGCTTCTGCCCGTCGGACAGCATTTCGTAGGCTTCCTTGACCTCCTTGAACTTGGCCTCGGCGTCCTTGCTGGTGTCGCCGTGGTTGCGGTCCGGGTGGTGCTTCATCGCAAGCTTGCGATAAGCCTTCTTGATCTCTTCCTCGCTCGCGTTCTTGGGGACGCCGAGGGTTTCGTAGTAATCGCGTTTGGTGGCCATGGCAGGTTCGGTCGGGGCGGGCGGGAAGCCGTAACTTGAAGCGAGAAAGGCTGGAACACCCGCTCAGGTGATCCAGCCTTGTTCGAAGGGCTGAGGGTCAGCCTTTCTTGACTTCCTTGACTTCGGCGTCGACCACGTTGTCATCGGCCGGTGCACTTGCAGCTTCCGGGCCAGCCGCGGCACCGGGGCCGCCGGCGGCGCCCGCCGCGGCTTGCGCGTCGGCATACATCTTTTCGCCGAGCTTCTGGCTCGCGGTCATCAGAGTGTTGGTCTTTTCCTCGATCGAGGCCTTGTCCTCGCCCTTAAGGGCTTCTTCCAGGTCCTTGATCGCGGCTTCGATCTTTTCCTTCTCGCCGGCTTCCAGGCTGGCGCCGTGCTCGCCGAGCGACTTCTTCACGCTGTGCACCATGGCTTCGCCCTGGTTGCGGGCCTGCACGATCTCGAGCTTCTTCTTGTCGTCGGCCGCATTGATCTCGGCGTCCTTCACCATTTTCTGGATCTCTTCCTCGGAGAGGCCGGAGTTCGCCTTGATGGTGATCTTGTTTTCCTTGCCGGTGCCCTTGTCCTTGGCGCCCACGTGCAGGATGCCGTTGGCGTCGATGTCGAAGCTCACCTCGATCTGCGGCGTGCCGCGCGCTGCCGGCGGAATGCCCTCGAGGTTGAACTCGCCCAGCAGCTTGTTGCCCGCGGCAATGTCGCGTTCGCCCTGGAACACCTTGATGGTCACGGCCGGCTGGTTGTCCTCGGCCGTGGAGAAGGTCTGTGCGAACTTCGTCGGGATCGTGGTGTTCTTCGTGATCATCTTGGTCATCACGCCGCCCATGGTCTCGATGCCCAGCGACAGCGGGGTCACGTCCAGCAGCAGCACGTCCTTGCGGTCGCCCGAGAGCACCTGGCCCTGGATGGCAGCGCCGACGGCCACGGCTTCGTCGGGGTTCACGTCCTTGCGCGGCTCCTTGCCGAAGAAGGCCTTCACCTTTTCCTGCACCTTGGGCATGCGGGTCATGCCGCCGACCAGGATCACGTCGTTGATGTCGGACACGCTGATGCCGGCGTCCTTGATGGCCAAGCGGCAGGGCGCAATGGTGCGCTCGACCAGTTCGTCCACCAGGCTCTCGAGCTTGGCGCGCGTGAGCTTGATGTTCAGGTGCTTCGGACCCGATGCATCGGCCGTGATGTAGGGCAGGTTGATGTCGGTCTGCGCGCTGTTCGACAGTTCGATCTTGGCCTTTTCGGCCGCTTCCTTCAGGCGCTGCAGCGCGAGCACGTCCTTGCTCAGGTCGACGCCTTGCTCTTTCTTGAACTCGGCAATGATGTAGTCGATGATGCGCTGGTCGAAGTCTTCGCCGCCCAGGAAGGTGTCGCCGTTGGTCGACAGCACTTCGAACTGCTTCTCGCCGTCCACGTCCGCGATCTCGATGATCGAGATGTCGAAGGTACCGCCGCCCAGGTCATACACGGCAATCTTGCGGTCAGCCTTGTCCTGCTTGTCGAGGCCGAAGGCCAGGGCTGCAGCGGTGGGCTCGTTGATGATGCGCTTGACGTCGAGGCCCGCGATGCGGCCGGCGTCCTTGGTGGCCTGGCGCTGGGCGTCGTTGAAGTAGGCCGGCACCGTGATCACGGCTTCGGTCACCGGCTCGCCCAGGTAGTCTTCGGCGGTCTTCTTCATCTTGCGAAGAATGTCGGCGCTGACCTGCTGGGGCGCGATCTTCTTGCCGCGCACTTCCACCCATGCGTCGCCGTTGTCGGCCTTCGCAATGGTGTAGGGCATCAGGTCGATGTCCTTCTGGACTTCTTTCTCTTCGAACTTGCGGCCGATCAGGCGTTTGATCGCATACAGCGTATTGCGGGGATTGGTCACCGCCTGGCGCTTGGCTGAAGCACCGACCAGCACTTCGCCGTCTTCCTGGTAAGCCACGATCGAGGGCGTGGTGCGCGCACCTTCCGAGTTCTCGATCACACGCGTGGTGTTGCCTTCCATGATCGACACGCACGAGTTGGTGGTGCCGAGGTCGATGCCGATGATCTTTGCCATGTTCTTACTCCTGAAAGCCTGAAAAATATGTTGTTATGAACTTGTGGATAACCCGGCGCGATTCAAGGTATGAAGCGGGGATTTCCTGTGGGAATCGTGTGTGCCGTTGCGCGGTGGGTTACTTGGGCGCGCTGACCGTGACCAGCGCCGGGCGCAGCACGCGCTCATTGATGGTGTAGCCCTTCTGCAGCACGCTCACCACGGTGTTGGGTTCCTGGTCGGGAGCGGGCACCACCGAGATGGCCTGGTGCTGGTGCGGGTCGAACTTGCTGCCGGGAGCCGGCGCCACCTCGATCACCTTGTTGCGCTCGAGCGCGCTCTTCAGTTGGCGCAGCGTGGCTTCGGCGCCTTCGCGAATCTGCTCAGGAGTCGCATCCTTGATGGCCAGGCCGGCTTCGAGGCTGTCCGTCACGGGCAGCAGGCTTTCGGCAAAAGCCTCGACCGCGAACTTGCGGGCCTTGGTGATCTCGTCGTCGGCACGGCGGCGGGCGTTCTGCACGTCGGCCTGGGCGCGAAGGTATTGATCGGCCAGTTCGGCATTCTTGGACTGCAGAGCGGCAAGCTCACCTTGCGCTATGGCAAGGGCGTCCTGCGCCTCGGCTTCATTGGCAGCCTGCGCAGCCTCCAGTTCTTCGGGGCTGGGCTCGCCTTGCAGCATTTGCGAATTCTGTGCGGATTGTTGCGGGTCAGACATTTTTCAAAGAACCGGCGTGTGCCGGGAAACAAACGATAGCCAGCCACTTGGGGCTGGTCGGGGGCTTTTCAAGCGAAAAAATGCGGCCTAAGTGGCCGCAACAGGGGGTGCCAAGTGAATTTCACGTGGGACACCGCGGAACCGGCTTGGCCGGGCCGCTGGTGTCGCCCCCGGTAGGGGGTTGGCGAAGCGGACACGAAGTGCCGCGCAGCTTGGGGGCGAGCCCTGTTCAGTGCGCGTCGAGCAGCTCGACGTCGAACTTCAGCGTGGCGTTCGGGGGAATCACGCCGCCGGCGCCGCGCGCGCCGTAGCCGAGCGATGCCGGAATGATCAGCGTGCGCTTGCCGCCAATCTTCATGCCGGCCACGCCTTCGTCCCAGCCCTTGATGACCTGGCCCGCGCCCAGCGAGAAAGCGAAGGGGTCGTTGCGGTCGCGGCTCGAATCGAACTTGGCGCCTTGCACGCCGTCGTTGTAGAGCCAGCCGGTGTAGTGCACGTGCACGTGCTGGCCGGCCTTGGCTTCAGCGCCGTCGCCCACGGTGGTGTCTTCGTATTGCAGGCCGGAGGGAGTGGTAGGCATGTCGAACGCTCCTTGCGTCAATGGAATGGATGATGTGAATGGAGACCGAGGAGCCAAGTTTACCGACGCCTCGGGGCTCACCCGCCCTGAGGCTCAATCGGTGGAGTCGGCGGGTGGAGCGGAGGAGGGCGCGGCGGCTGACGAAGGAGCCGGAGAGCTCGAAGGTGCCGAGGACGGCGGCGTTGCCGCGAGCGGCGAGGACGGCCCCGCAGCCGGGGGCGACGCGGAAGCCGATGATGAAGAGGCCGGCGCTGGAGGGGTCGCCGCAGCCTTTTTCACCTGGCCCAGTTGCCACTTGCCTGCAAAGGCCTGCAGGTCGGACAGCCGCTTGAGCAGGTCCTGCCCGCTCACCGTAAGGCTGTAGCCGTCGCCGCCGTGGCTGACGAGGCCGGCTTCGCGCAATTCCTTGATGCGGGTGTTCAGCGTGTTGGGGGTGATGCCGCCGACGCTGTCCTGCAGCAGGCGAAAAGTCTGGGGATGGCCGTCGCGCAGGGCCCAGAGCACTCTCATCGCGTAGCGGGCCTCGAGCAGCGCGAGCAGCTGGCTGACGGCTGCGTTTTCCTTGGTACTCATCGACATCATCTCCTCGAGGGGCTGGGCGGGCCATCGATCCTGGGGGCAGGACCGGTGCCTCGCGTTCTTGTGGCCTGCTACGGCGCTCGTTGGCCGGCGACTATAGCGCAAGGATCACGATGCTACTAGTTTTATAGCTACGGGTGCATGCTGCACGGGGCTTGTGAGACAAAGCTTCACAAATTAGCGAAATCGGCCATGGCTTCACCCAACCGAACTGCGCGGGTGGGCGACCATTCCGGATTGAAAACCAGCGCAGGTGGCGGAAACAGCATGACGACGGTAGACCCGAGGAGGAAACGGCCCATCTCCTCGCCCTGCTTGAGCACGATCTGCTGGTCGCCGTAATGCCACTCGCGCAGTTCGCCGCCCCGCGGCGGGTTGACCACGCCATGCCACACGGTCGCCATGCTGCCCACGATGGTGGCACCCACCAGCACCAGCACGAAGGGCCCGCGGGCCGATTCGAAGACGCAGACCACGCGCTCGTTGCGCGCGAAGAGGCCAGGCACGCCGCGTGCGGTGGCCGGGTTCACCGAGAAAAGGTCGCCGGGCACATAGATCATGCGCAGCAGCCGTCCGTCGCAAGGCATGTGGATACGGTGATAGTCCCTCGGGCTCAGGTACAGCGTCGCGAAGCTGCCGTGCGCGAACTGGTTCGCGAGCGCCGCATCGCCGCCGACCAGCGCGGTCGTCGTGTAGTTATGGCCCTTGGCCTGGAAGATCTGGTGCCCCTCGATGGGACCGAACTGGCTGATGGCACCGTCCACCGGGCACACGAGAGCGGCCTTTGCGAGCGGCCGCACGCCTGGCTTGAGTGCCCGCGTGAAGAACTGGTTGAAGCTCTTGTAGTGGTTGATGTCCGATTCGAGCGCCTCGTCCATGTCCACGCCGTACTTGGCCACGAAGCGCCGGATGATCCAGGTGGTGACGGCGCCGCGTTCCTTGCCTGCGACCCAGCCGGCGAAGTTTGTCAGGGCCTGCTTGGGAAACAGGTATTGGTGCAGTACGGCTGAGCGGTCGGACACGTGTGAAAGGCCGGGAGAGCCTGGAATGCGAATCGGAGGGGCATTCTATAAAGGGCGCCATGCGCCGGACGTAGGAAGCTTCCCTTGTATGGGGACCCTCGTCCTTACGCCCGCCCCGCAGGCACACCCGCCTGCGTCAGTCTGCCTTGATGCCGGCCGCCTTGATCACCTGGGCCCACTTCTCGACCTCGGCCTTCTGGAAGGCAGCGATCTTGGCCGTGGTCAGGTCAGCCGGCTCCATGCCGAAGCCCTTGAGCTTTTCCTGCATCTCGGGCGTTGCAAGGATCTTGCGGATCTCGGTATGCAGCCGGTCGACGATGGGCGCCGGCGTGCCCGCGGGCACGAAGATCGCCTGCCACGACAGCACCTCGAAATCCTGCAGGCCGGGGATGCCGGACTCTGCAACCGTTGGCACGTCGGGCATCGACGCCAGGCGCTTGGACGAGGTCACGGCAATCGCGCGCAGCTTGCCGCTCTGCACATGCGGGCCGGCCACCACGGTGGTGTCGAACATCATGTCGACCTGGCCACCGATCACGTCCTGGATGGCCGGGCCGCTGCCCTTGTAGGGAATGTGCGTGAACTTCACGCCCGACTTGAAGGCCAGCAGTTCGAGCGACAGGTGCTGCGAGGTGCCCGTGCCGGCTGATGCAGACGAGAGCCCGCCCGACTTGGTCTTGCTGGCTTCCAGCACGTCCTTCAGGGTCTTGTAGGGGCTGGCCTGGTTTACCACCAGCACCAGTGGGTTTGTGCCGATAAGCGTGATGGGCGCAAACGACTTCTGCGGGTCGTAGCCGAGCTTGGGGTACAGGCTGATGTTGATGGCGTGCGAACTGATGGTGCCGCCCACCATCGTGAAGCCGTCCGGAGCCGCGCGCGCGCCGATCTCCGAGCCCACGCTGCCGCCCGCGCCGCCCTTGTTGTCGACGATCACGCTGGTGCCCAGCACCGTGCCGAGCTTCTGCCCAATCAGGCGTGCCAGCACGTCGGTCGTGCCGCCCGCGGGAAACGGCACGAGGTAGGTGATGGCCTTGCCCGTGGGCCAGTTGCCCGGGCCTTGCGCGAAGGCAGGCAGGCCTGCAGCGAGCGAAGAGGCGAGGGCCGTGCGAATCAGTGTGCGGCGTTGCATAGCGATATCTCCTTTGATGATGTTGCGTGTGGTGGTCGTCGTCGTCACGGCGTGTCGACGATCTCGATCCAGTTCGGGTTCTTGCCCGCGTCGATGCGCGAAGGCTTGCCGAGCGCGCCGGTCGCGGGATCGATGGCGTACAGCGAAAGGCCGTGCGACTCTTGCCCTGCGGCAATCAAGTAGCGGCCGCTCGGGTCGATCGCGAAGCCGCGCGGCGTCTTCTCGGTCGGCGTGTGGCCGATCGGCTGCAGCTGTCCGGTGGACGGGTCCACCTTGAAGGCGGCAAGCGTGCTCGACGTGCGTTCCGAGGCATACAGGAAGCGGCCGTCGGGCGTCAGGTGCAGGTCGGCCGCCCAGGGCTTGCCGCTGAATCCCGGCGGCAGCGCGGTGGTGCTTTGCTCCAGCTTGAGCGTGCCGCGCGCGGCGTCCCAGGCGTACACGTGCACGGCTGCGTCGAGTTCGTCCAGCAGGTACACGCGCCGCTGCGCCTTGTCCCATACGAAGTGGCGCGGCCCCGATTTGGGCGTGCCCGTGGTCAGCGGCGGATCGTTGGGCGACAGCAGACCTTTTTCCGCATCGAAGCGCCAGCTCGACACGTTGTCGCCGCCCAGGCTGGTGGCCAGCACGAAGCGGTTGCTGGCATCCGCGTGGATCGCATGTGCATTGGGCGCGGTCTGCACCAGTTGCTGGATCGGGCCCACGGCGCCGTCCTTGCCGATGCCGTTGACCGAGATCTTGCCGCCTTGGTAGGAGGCCGCAAAGAGCCACTTGCCGCTGGCGTCCAGGTCGATGTTGGCCATGCTGTCGGCGAGCGGCGCTTCGCCCAGCTTCTGGAGCTTGCCCGTGGCGGCATCGATGGACATCGAGACCACGCGGAAGGGCTGCGAACGAAGTGCCGCATACAGCACGCGCTTGTCGTGGCTCACGGCCATCGGCATCACCGTGCCGCCGACGTTGAGCACCTGCACCGGCTTGAGCACGCCCTGCGCGCGGTCCAGTTCGAGCACCGAGATTTCCTGGCTGTCCGCGTTGGACACATAGACCCAGGTGGCAGCCGCTGCGTGGCCCGCAACGATCGACAGCAGTGCGAAGGCCATTCTGGCTGCGCGGGGCGCACGAGGGAATTTCTTGTTGCTTTTCATGAAGGTGTTGTCTCTGTTGCTGTCGATCGGATGCTGCAAACCTGAATGGGAGGACGAGCCCGCGTCAGGGCATGTACTGCCCGCCGTTCACCTCGACGACCTGGCCCGTGACGTAGCCCGAGAGCTGCTCCGACGCCAGATAGAGAAAGGCGCCCACGCATTCGTCGGGTGTGCCGATGCGGCCCATGGGAATGCCGGCGCGGAACGACTCGAGCATCGCGGGCGTCGAGAAGCGGTCCTGGAACGGCGTCTGGATGACCCCCGGCGCCACGGCGTTCACGCGGATCTTGTCGCCGACGAGCTCCCTTGCGAGGCCGTGCGTGGCCGTGCTCACGAAACCCTTTGAGCCCGCATACAGGTAGGCGCCGGGACCGCCGCCGGTGCGTGCCGCAACCGAGGTCACGTTGATGATGTTGCCGCCGCCGTGGCTGCGCATCATGGGAACCACTTCGCGCGCAAACGCGAGCACGGAGCGGGCGTTGATGTGCATCACTTCGTCGAACAGCGCGTCGTCGAACTCCGCAATGGGCACGCGCTTGACCAGGCTGCCGGCGTTGTTCACCAGCACGTCGATGCGGCCGAGCCGAGATACCATCTGCTTGACGCATTCGCGGATCGCAGCCGTGTCGCGCACGTCGGCCTGGAGGGCGAAAGCATCGCCGCCTGCCGACCGAATGGTGTCGACCACCTGGTTCGCGGCGTCGGCCGAGCTGTTGTAGTGCACCGCCACGCGCATGCCGCGCGCCGCGAATGCGATGGCCACCGCGGCGCCGATGCCGGTGCTGGCGCCGGTGACGAGCGCTGTCTTGCCTTTGAGGTCTTCCATGATGTTTCCTTTCGAAGTCGGTCGGGTCAGGTCACGGGGGCCGGGTTGAACAGCACCAGCGCGTTGTGCAGCTTCCACTGCTCGGCCCATGTCTTCTTCCGGCCGCTGGCCACGTCGAGCATCAGGCGGAACATCTCCCAGCCCACGTCCTCGATCGTGGCGTCGCCATCGGCGATGCGGCCCGCGTTCACGTCCATCAGGTCGTGCCAGCGGCGCGCCAGGTCGCTGCGGGTCGCGACCTTGATCACCGGCACCTCGGCCAAGCCATACGGCGTGCCGCGGCCGGTGGTGAACACATGCAGGTTCATGCCTGCGGCCAGCTGCAGCGTGCCGCAGATGAAGTCGCTGGCGGGTGTCGCCGCGTAGAGCAGGCCTTTCTGCCGGGCTTTCTCGCCGGGAGAAACCACGCCGGAGATCGGCGCGCTGCCGCTCTTGACGATCGAGCCCATGGCTTTTTCGACGATGTTCGAGAGCCCGCCCTTCTTGTTGCCCGGCGTGGTGTTGGCGCTGCGGTCGACGCGGCCGCGGTCCAGGTAGGCGTCATACCAGGCCATCTCGCGGATCATGGCCTCGGCCACTTCGGGCGTGGTTGCGCGAGAGGTGAGCTGGTCGATGCCGTCGCGCACCTCAGTCACTTCCGAGAACATCACGGTCGCGCCGGCGCGCACCAGCAGGTCGGTGCAAAAGCCCACGGCCGGGTTGGCCGTGACGCCGGAGAAGGCGTCGCTGCCGCCGCACTGCACGCCCACCACCAGTTCGCTGGCGGGCACGGCCTCGCGCCTGCGCGCATTGAGCCGCTCCAGGTGTTCCTCGGCCTGCCGCATGATCGAATCGATCATCGACATGAAGCCCACGTGCGCGTCGTCCTGCAGGCACACCACGTCGAGCTTGGCATTGGCGGTCTCGCCGATGTCGGCCACGTTGCGCTCGTCCACCAGCGGGATGCTGCCCGGCGGCAGCAGGCGTTCGGGCTGCAGCTTTTCGCAGCCCAGGCTGATGACCATCACCTCGCCGCCGAAGTTCGGGTTGAGGCTGATGTTGCGCAGCGTGCGGATCGGAATGACCGCGTCGGGCGCGTCGATGGCCACGCCACAGCCGTAGCTGTGCGAAAGGCCCACCACGTCGTCGACATGGGGGTACTTGGGCAGCAGCTCGGCCTTGATGCGCTGCACCGCGAAATCGACCACGCCCGCCACGCACTGCACGGTCTGCGTGATCGCGAGGATGTTGCGTGTGCCGACCGATCCGTCGAGGTTGCGGTAGCCCTCGAAGGTGTAGCCCTCCAGCGGCGGCTGCGCGGGCGGCTTCACGGTGGCGATGGGCAGGCCTTCGAGCTCGCGCGCCGCGGGCATCCGGAGCAGGCGCTCGTGCACCCAGCTGCCGCGCGGGATGGCCTTCAGCGCATAGCCGATCACCACGTTGTAGCGCACGACCGCATCGCCTTCGGCCAGGTCGGCCAGCGCGACCTTGTGGCCCTGCGGCACGTTGTCGACCAGCACCAGGCCGTCGGCAAAGGCGGCGCCGGCCTTCAGGCCGCCGTCGTTGGCCACGATGGCGACGTTGTCCGCCGCGTGCATGTGGATGCGGTGCGGCGGGCGCACCGCGGGGGAAGGGGACACTGATGAGTCGGCCATCGAAACGAACTCCGCGTTGCTTGTGTTTGCCGTCACTTGACCGCGTTGACGAGGTCCGGCAGCCACATCGAGAACGCCGGAACGTAGGTGACGAGCATCAGGCAGATCAAGAGGGCACCATAGAACGGCCAGATCGACCGCATCACCTGCCCGACGGATACCCCTCCGATCGCGCAGCCTATGAACTGCGTGGTGCCCACCGGCGGCGTGTTGAGGCCGAGGGCGCAATTGATCAGCATGACGATGCCGAACTGCACCGGGCTCATGCCGAACTGCATCGCGATGGGCAGGAAGATGGGCGTGCAGATCAGGATCGTCGCGGCCATGTCCAGGAAGGTGCCGAGCACGAACAGCAGCACGTTGATCATCAGGAAGATGACCCACGGATCGCTCGAGACGCTGGTCATGAGCTCGCCCGTCTTCTGCGGCACTTCGTACAGCGCCATGAAGTAGCCGAAGGCCGACGAGATCCCGATCAGCAGCAACACCACGCCGGTCGTCTTGCAGGCCTTGGCGCAGGCCTTAAAGAAGTCCTTGCGGCTGAGCGAGCGGTAGACGAACACGGTGACGCCCAGGGCCCAGAGCACCGCCGTCGCGGCCGACTCGGTGGCGGTGAACACGCCCGACAGGATGCCGACCAGGATGATCGCCACGATCATCAGGCCCGGCAACGCGCCGATGAAGGCCGCGAGCACTTCGCCCCAGCCGGGAAACGCGCCGCGAATCGGGTAGCCGCGGCGGATCGCCACGTAGTAGGCCGCGCCCAGGTTGCACAGCGTGAGGATCAGCGCGGGAATCAGGCCCGCGAGAATCAGGCTCAGCACGCTGACCGATGCGATGCCGGTGGTTGCGAGCGTGAAGATGATCAGGTTGTGCGACGTGGGCATCAGTGCGCCCACCAGGGCCGCGTGCGTCGTCACGTTGACGGCGTAGTCGGCGTCGTAGCCTTCCTTCTTCATCAGCGGGATCATCACCGAGCCCATGGCCGAGACGTCGGCCACCGGAGAGCCGGCCACGCCGCCGAACAGCGTGCAGCCGATCACGTTGCTCATGCCGAGGCCGCCGCGCACGTGGCCCACCAGGCTGTTGGCAAAGCGCACGATGCGCTGGGCGATGCCGCCGTAGAGCATCAGCTCCCCGGCGAACACGAAGAACGGGATCGCCAGGAACGAGAAGATCTGCATGCCGCCGACCATCTTCTGGAACACCACGGCAACGGGCAGGCCCGCATAGAGCACGGTGGCGACCGAGGCCAGGCCGATCGAGAACGCGACCGGCACGCCCAGCACCAGCAGCACCAGGAAAACGAGGGAGAGGACAGTCAGTTCCACGCGGGCACCACTTCTTCATCGCGCAGCAGGGCGACGATATGTTCAATCGAAAAAAGCACGATCAGGAGGCCCGCGATCACGAGCGCCAGGTAGTCGAGTCCGACCGGAATGCCCATCATGGGCTTGATGTCGCTCCACTTGAGCGTGGTCCAGACCCAGCCGCTCCAGGTCATGATCCCGCCGAAGAGCGCGACCAGTGCATGAATCAGGATCTCGATCTTCAGGCGCAGCGCTTCGGGGAGCAGCACCACCAGCGAGTCGAGGCCGATGTGGCCCGCGTCGCGCACGCCCACGGCAACGCCCAGCGCGGTGACGTACAGCACCAGTTGCAGCGCGAGCCCTTCGGCCCAGGTCGGCGTGTCGTTGAACACATAGCGGCCGACCACCTGGTACTGGACGCACACGATGATGGTGATGAGCATCGCCACGGCGAGCATCAGGCTGGCCTTGGACAGAAACGCGCAGAAGCGCGAATAGGCGTGGTTGGACGGCGGGCGTCCATGCGGATCGACCAGGTCTTCGAGTTCGACCGGCACGCCGGTCGCCATCGTGTCTACCGCGGGGACGGTAAGAGTCATGGGAATTTCCCTGAATATGGGTGAAGGGGCCCTCCCCTGAAGCGGGAGGGCCGGGGCGCGTTACTTGTTGTCCTGAACGGCCTTGACGAGGCGCTGCAGATCGGGCGTCGAGATGAACTTCGTGTACACCGGTGTCATGGCCGAGCGGAACGATGCCTTGTCCACGTCGGCGACGATCTGGGCGCCGCCCTTGGTCACGACTTCGAGCGACTTGGCTTCCTGCTCGTCCCACTTCTTGCGCTGGAACGCGACCGATTCCTTGGCCGTGGCGCGGAACAGGTCCTGGTCGGCCTTGGGCAGCTTGTCGTACACGGCCTTCGACATCACCAGCATTTCAGGCGCCATCGAGTGCTCGGTGCGCGAATAGAACTTCACCGCTTCGTAGTGCTTGAAGCCGTCGTACGAAGGAATGTTGTTTTCGGCTGCATCGATGAGGCCGGTCTTGAGCGCGGTGAACACTTCGCCGGCGGGCATCGGCGTGGCGTTGGCGCCCATGGCGCTCACCAGCGCAACCCACAGGTCGGACTGCTGCACGCGGATCTTGAGGCCCTTCGCATCGGCCAGCGTCTTGACGGGCTTCTTGGCGTAGATCGAACGCGCGCCGCTGTCGTAGAAGGCCAGGCCGACGAGGCCCTCATGCTCGCAGCCCTTGAGGATCTCTTCGCCGATGGGGCCGTCGAGCGACTTGCGCATGTGCGCGATCGAGTCGAACAGGAAGGGCATCGTCGGCACCAGCGTCTTGGGGCAGATCGAATTCAGCGCGCTGATGTTGACGCGATTCATCTCGAGCGCGCCGATCTTGACCTGGTCGAGCGTTTCCTTCTCGCTGCCGAGCGCGCTCTTGTTGAACACCTTGATCTTGTACTTGCCGTTGCTGCGCTTGTCGAGCAGTTCGCTCATGTGCTTGACGGCTGCGACGGTGGGGTAGTCGTCGCTGTTGTGCACGTCGGCCGAACGGAACTCGACCGCATTCGCTGCCATGGCCAGGGTGCCGACGGCCAGCGCGATGAGGTGGCGGGTGTATTTCATTTGTCTTCCTCTTGGGGTTGGTGGTTAAAAAACAATCAGAAACGGCATTCGGGTTCCGGCAGCCCCTGGATGCCCGGGCGGAGCGCAAAGACGCCGCCCGCGAGCGGCTGGTCGGACAGGTCGCCGCCGGGGCGGATCGAGGTCACGTAGAGCGTGTCGAGCGCCGGGCCGCCAAAGGCGCACATCGCGGGCTTCTTCACCGGCACGGCCAGCGAGCGGTCGAGCCGTCCGTCCGGCGTGAAGCGGTGCACGAGCCCGGCGTCGTTGCCGCAGATCCAGTAGCAGCCGTCGGCATCGACGGCGGCGCCGTCGGGGCGTCCCGGCAGCGGCTTCATGTCGACGAACACGCGGCGGCCGTGCGGCGTGCCGGTATCGGTGTCGTAGTCGAAAGCCCAGATGGTCTGCACCGCCGGATGCGAATCCGAAAGGTACATGGTCTTCCCGTCGGGGCTGAAGGCGAGGCCGTTCGGCACGATCATGCGGTCGAACTGCGCGCGCAGCGCAACCTCGGCGTTCACGTCGCCCTGGTAACGGTACACGCGGCCGACCTCATGGGCTGCCGCCATGTCCATCTGCATGGTGCCGGCCCAGAAGCGGCCCTGCCGGTCGCAGCGGCCGTCGTTGAAGCGCATGCCGCGCTCCGCATGCACGGCGCCGGCGACGGGGCTCGCGGCCAGCGTGCCGTCGTCGCGCGCGGCGATGGCGAAGAGGCCGCTTTCCATGCCCCCGATCCATTCGCCCGGGTGGCCCGCGCGCGGCGCGATGCAGGCCAGCATCTCGTCGCCGGTCCACGAGCGGTGCGCACCCGTGGCGGCGTGCCAGCGGTGCAGTTGCCGTGCCGGAATGTCGACCCAGTAAAGCGCCTGCTCATCGGCGCGCCAGACCGGGCTTTCGCCGGTCGCGCACTGAACATCGAGGACGAGTTCGGCCTGCATGCCCGTGGTCATTGGTCGCCGAACGGGCCCTGCGCCGTGAACGCGCCGCCCTGGTAGATGGCGTTGGGATCGGTCGGCGCCACGGCAGGCTGGGCCTCGACCTTGTCGCGGAACACCTCGGAGGTGTCTTGCGGCACGAAGCCCAGGTGCGCCGCCGCGCTGTTGTCCCACCACACGTCGCGGTTGGCCGACATGCCGTAGACGACGGTGTGCTTCACGTCCGGCGTGAAGATCGACTTCTCCATCAGCGTGGTGAGGTCGCGGTAGCTGAGCCAGGTGCTCATCATCCGGCGGTTGAGCGGCTCGGGGAACGAGGAGCCGATGCGGATGCTCACCGTCTCGATGCCGTAGCGGTCGAAGTAGAACTGCGCAACGTCTTCGCCGAACGACTTGGACAGGCCGTAGTAGCCGTCGGGCCGGCGCGGCACGCCGGCATCGAGCCGCTCGTCCTGCTTGTAGAAGCCGATCACGTGGTTCGAGCTTGCGAACACCACGCGCTTCACGCCGTGCCGGCGCGCGGCTTCATAGATGTGGAACACGCCCTTGATGTTGGCTTCGAGGATTTCCTCGAACGGGCGCTCGACCGAGACGCCGCCAAGGTGCACGATGGCATCGCAGCCCTCGACCAGCGCATGGACCGCAGCCTTGTCGGACAGGTCGCAAGGCACCACTTCCTCGTGCGCGCCCTCGGCAGGCGCGAGCGCGGCGATGTCGGAAAGGCGCAGGATCGCGGCATAGGGGCGCAGGCGTTCACGCAGCACCTTGCCCAGGCCGCCGGCCGCGCCGGTCAGCAGAATCCGGTGCAGCTTCTTGTTCGTGGCTTGAAGGGATGTCGACATGGGAGCGTGTAATGCGTTGGTTGAGCCGAAGAAGCCGTTGCCGGAATTGCCGGCCGCCGGTTCGAAGCGGCCTCGCTCCAAATAACCGGCCGATGGATAGAACGGCTCGCCAGGGTGAATGAAGTGATAAGTTATCTGTTGTCGTACAACTAAGAGGGGATTATTATCGTGACCATGGTCCAAACGGCTACGGGTAATCCCTCAAATTCCAGTGCGGCAGCGGAAGCCGCCGGCGGCTCCTCTATCGTGGGGCGCCCGCGTCCGCGCGGCCTGGCGCACGGGCTGGTGGAGGACCTGGGCGAGAAGATCCGCAGCCAATCGCTGCGCCCAGGGGACAAACTGCCCACCGAATCGGCCATCATGAAATCATTCGGCGTGAGCCGGACCGTGGTGCGCGAGGCGCTTTCCAAGCTGCAGGCCGCGGGGCTGGTGGAAACGCACCATGGCGTAGGCACCTTCGTGCTGCAGCCGCGCGCGGCAGGCATGTTCCGGCTCGATTCGGCCGACATCGCCAGGTCGGTGGACGTGCTCGCGGTGCTCGAGCTGCGCATCAGCCTGGAGACCGAATCCGCCGGCCTTGCGGCTTCGCGCCGGACCGAGGAAAACCTGCTTGCCATGCGCCAGGCACTCGACGACTTCGAGCGCAACGTGGCAGTGGCGGGGGACACCGTGGCCCCTGACTTCCGCTTTCACCTGCAGATCGCGGAAGCCACCGGCAACCCGTATTTCGCGGACATCATGAGCCACCTGGGCACCACGATCATTCCGCGCACGCGCATCACGGCCATACGCAACTACGACCGGCGAGGCGAATACCTGAGCCGCGTGAACCGCGAGCACGAAGAGATCTATGCGGCCATTGCACGCCGCGATCCGGAGTCGGCCCGCGCGGCCATGCGCATCCACTTGACCAACAGCCGGGAGCGCCTGCGCGTGGCGCAGGAGGCGGCCCAGCAGGCTGCGGCCAAGACGCCGGCTGCAGCTTCCTGAGAGATTTTTCGGGCAGGAAGCTGGACAACTGTTATTTGTAGTTGTACGATGACTGACAACACAAACCTGCAGGAGACCTGAATGAGCTTGAAACGACGTGACCTGATGCTCGGCGCCCTGGGCGGCGGCGTGCTTGCGGCCGGTGGTGTGCATGCCGCCGATGCCTGGCCCTCCAAGCCCGTGCGCATCGTGGTGCCGTACCCGCCGGGCGGTTCGTCCGACATCATCGCGCGTTCCATCAGCCAGCCGCTGTCGGAAGCCCTCGGCCAGCCGGTCATCGTCGAGAACAAGCCGGGCGCCAACGGGAACCTGGGTGCCGACTACGTCGCCAAGTCGAAGCCCGACGGCTACACGCTGCTGCTGTGTGACGTCGGCGCGCTGGCCATTAGCCCCTCGGTCTATACGCGGTTGCCTTTCGATCCCTCCAAAGATCTGCGCGGCGTGACCATGCTGGCCTATTCGCCGCACCTGCTGGTGGTGCATCCGTCGGTGCAGGCCAACAACCTGAAGGAACTGGTCGCGCTGTCGAAGAAGTCGGAAGTCAACTTCGCCGTGACGGCCACCGGCAGCGCGCCGCATCTTGCCGGCGTGGCGCTCGAGCGTGCCAGCGGCGCGCGCTGGCAATACGTCCCTTACAAGGGCGGTGTGCAGGCGGTGCAGGACACGGTTGCCGGCCAGACCCAGATCCTCATGAACGGCATGCTGGCCACCCTGCCGCACGTGCAGAGCGGCAAGCTCAAAGTGCTGGGCGTTTCGAAGTCGACGCGCATGCCGCTGATTGGCAGCGTGCCCACCATTGCGGAGCAGGGCGTTCCGGGGTTCGAGTCGGGCACCTGGCAGGGCATCAGGGTTGCCAAGGGCACGCCTGATGCGATCGTCCAGCGCCTGAACAAGGAACTCATCACCGTCATCCGCGCGGCCGACATCCGCTCGCGCCTTGCAGGGCAGGGCGCCGAGGTCGTCACCATGGCGCCGGCCGAGGAAGAGCAGTTCTTCGGCAAGGAGCGCGCCCGCTGGGCCAAGGTGGTGGCCGACGCCGGCATCAAGCTGGATTAAGGTTCTCCCCCAGTCTGCGCGCACTTCGTGGCGCTTCGCCAACCCCCTTGCGGGGGCACTGCCAGCGGCCCGGCAAAGCCGGTTCCGCGGCAGTCCACGAAAAGAACGGATCCATTTTTTAACTCACTCTCATTGGTGCCTCGATGAACCCTCAAGAACTCAAATCCATCATGGGCTCCGGCCTGCTCTCGTTCCCGTTGACCGACTTCGACGCGAACGGCGACTTCAACCGGAAGGGCTACGAGAAGCGTCTCGAATGGCTCGCTCCCTATGGTGCAAGCGCGCTGTTCGCGGCCGGCGGCACGGGTGAGTTCTTTTCGCTGACCGGCGACGAGTACCCGGGCATCATCCAGACGGCGGTCGACACTTGCCGCGGCGTGGTACCGATCATTGCCGGCGCCGGCGGCCCGACGCGCTTTGCGATCCAGTGCGCGCAAGCCGCCGAGAAAGCCGGCGCGCACGGCATCCTGCTGCTGCCCCACTACCTGACCGAAGCCGGCCAAGAAGGCCTGGCGGCGCACGTCGAAGCGGTGTGCAAGAGCGTGAAGTTCGGCGTCATCGTCTACAACCGCGCCACCAGCCGCCTCAAGCCGGACACCCTGGCCGCCCTGGCCGAGCGCAACCCGAACCTCGTCGGCTTCAAGGACGGCGTTGGCGACATCGAAGCCATGGTGGCCATCTACCAGAAGATGGGCGACCGCTTCGCCTACCTGGGCGGCCTGCCCACGGCCGAGGTCTATGCAGCGGCCTACAAGGCGCTGGGCACGCCGGTGTACTCGTCGGCCGTGTTCAACTTCATTCCGAAGACCGCGGTGCAGTTCTATGAAGCGGTGCGCGACGACGACATGGCCACCCAGCATCGCCTGCTGAAGAACTTCTTCATGCCCTACCTCGAGCTGCGCAACCGCACGCCGGGTTATGCAGTGAGCATCGTCAAGGCCGGCGCGAAGATCGTCGGCCACGACGCCGGCCCGGTGCGCACGCCCCTCACCGACCTGAAGCCGGGTGAGATGGAACAGCTCAAGGCCCTGATCGACGCACTCGGCCCGCAGTAATCGCACGAGTCATAAGCAACAACAACGGAGACAACACGACATGCTCATGAAAAAGCTTCTTCTCATCGCCGCATCGGCCTTTCTGTTCAGCGGCTGCGCCATGGTTCCGGCCAGCGGCGGTGCCTCGGCCGAGCCCGCGGTGGCCGCTGCCGCCGAACGCCTGCGCGTTGCGATGATCGACCCGACGCCCGCGGCCCTCGGCGCACTGGTGGCGGAGGACCTGAGCTACGGCCATTCGAGCGGCAGGGTCGACACCAAGGCCAGCTTCATCGGCGATCTCGTCGCCGGCAAGTCGGACTTCGTGTCCATCGCCATCACCGACCAGACCATCAAGGTGGTCGGCGCCGACACGGCCATCGTGCGCCACACGCTGACCGCCGACACTCTAGATTCAGGCAAGCCCGGCAAGGTCGCGCTGAAGATCCTCGGCATCTGGCAGAAGCAGGGCGGCGAGTGGAAGATGCTGGCCCGCCAGGCTGTGAGAATCTAGGCTCTTTCTCCCCACGGTCCGCGCAAATGACACTTTCACCAGCCTCCACTTCTTCCGTCTCCGGTGCGCCCGTGGTCACCGGCATGCGCGTGGTTCCCGTCGCGGGCCACGACAGCATGCTGATGAACCTGAGCGGCGCGCACGGCCCGTTCTTCACGCGCAACCTGCTCATCCTGACTGACAGCGCGGGCCACACCGGCGTAGGTGAAGTGCCGGGCGGCGAAAAAATCCGCCAGACCCTCGAGGATGCGCGCGACCTCATCGTCGGCCAGCCCCTGGGCCGCCACCATGCCGTGCTCAACAGCATGCGCAGCGCCTTCGCCAACCGCGACAGCGGCGGCCGCGGCCAGCAGACCTTCGACCTGCGCGTGACCATCCATGCGGTCACCGCCGTGGAGGCGGCGCTGCTCGACCTGCTGGGCCAGCACCTCGAAGTGCCGGTGGCCGCGTTGCTCGGCGAAGGGCAACAGCGCGACGCCGTGCAGATGCTCGGCTACCTGTTCTACGTGGGCGACCGCACCAAGACCGACCTGCCGTACGAAAGCGACCCTGGTGCCGACAACGACTGGTTTCGCCTGCGCCATGAAGAAGCGATGACGCCCGAAGCCATCGTGCGGCTGGCCGAGGCCACGCATGCGCGCTACGGCTTCACCGACTTCAAGCTCAAGGGCGGCGTGCTGCGCGGCGAGGAAGAGGTCGAGGCGATCCGCGCGCTGCATGAGCGCTTCCCGAAGGCGCGCGTCACGCTCGATCCGAACGGCGGCTGGCTGCTGCAGGACGCGATCCGCCTATGCCGCGACCTGCATGGCGTCATGGCTTATGCCGAAGACCCCTGCGGCGCCGAAGGCGTGTTCTCGGGCCGCGAGGTGATGGCCGAGTTCCGCCGCGCCACCGGCCTGCCCACCGCCACAAACATGGTGGCCACCGACTGGCGCGAGATGGTGCACAGCCTCTCGCTGCAATCGGTCGACATTCCGCTGGCCGACCCTCATTTCTGGACGATGCAGGGTTCGGTGCGCGTGGCGCAGCTGTGCCAGGCCTGGGGCCTCACCTGGGGCTCGCACTCCAACAACCACTTCGATGTATCGCTCGCCATGTTCACGCACGTGGCGGCGGCGGCGCCGGGAAAGGTCACGGCCATCGACACGCACTGGATCTGGCAGGACGGCCAACGCCTTACGAAGGCGCCGCTGCAGATCGAAGGCGGCTTCGTGAAAGTGCCGACGCGCGGCGGACTGGGCGTGGAGCTCGACATGGACGAAGTCGAGAAGGCGCACCAGCTGTACCTGAAGCACGGCCTCGGTGCGCGCAACGACGCGCAGGCCATGCAATACCTGATCCCTGGATGGACTTTCGACAACAAGAAGCCCTGCATGGTCCGTTGAAGGTTTAGTCTCTCTCCCGTTTTTCGATTTTCCGCAGCCGGACACGCAGTGCTCCGGCTTCTTTCTTTACATCGAGCAGCAAGGAAAAATCTCATGCAAAACCACGACAACCTGATCAACGGCGAATGGCGCGCCGGCGCCAGCTACAGCCCCAACCTCAACCCCAGCAACCTGAGCGACGTGCTGGGCCACTACGCCCAGGGCACGGCTGCTGATGTGGAAGCCGCCGTGGCCGCCGCCACCGCCGCCTTCCCCGCCTGGGCCACCGGCAGCATCCAGGCGCGCTCCGACGCCCTGGACAAGATCGGCACCGAGATCCTGGCGCGCAAGGAAGAACTGGGCACCCTGCTGGCCCGCGAAGAAGGCAAGACCCGCGCCGAAGGCATCGGCGAAGCCACCCGCGCCGGCCAGATCTTCAAGTTCTTCGCCGGCGAGTGCCTGCGCCTGGCGGGCGAGCTGCTGCCCTCGGTGCGCCCCAACATCGGTGTCGAGATCACCCGCGAGCCCGTGGGCGTCGTCGGCCTCATCACCCCCTGGAACTTCCCCATCGCCATCCCGGCCTGGAAGATCGCCCCGGCCCTGGCTTTTGGCAACTGCGTGGTCCTCAAGCCCGCCGACCTGGTGCCCGGCTGCG